>JAEEGL017020172.1_pt1 | contig 19342 bp, 17 predicted proteins | sample 9134231 | NCBI WGS metagenome assembly JAEEGL01 (sample SAMN16246548, study PRJNA631951) | gut metagenome | biome: gut microbiome; feature: rumen; material: fiber-attached | host: Bos | place: Iran: Karaj | collected 2018-10
CGGCGCTCCCAGTAGGGACCGTATACATTATCATATGAAGTAACCCCCATCAGGTAGTCGAGGTTAATCTCGTAGGCTGCCTCATACTGCGCGTCATTCAGATTCAGTTCGTAAGCCATCTTATCCGTCAGGAAAAGAGCCTCATTGCGAGCCTGTTCGTATGACATGGCGTTTGCCGCTGCTGCTATCGTCAGCATGGAAACCAGGGTAAACAACATCTTTTTCATAATCGTATCTTTTTAATCGTTCTACAATCAATTTATTTTTCTTGGTGTAAAGATAAGGCGAAAAACTGAACGAAAAAAGGGATTTTCCCTAAATGGTTAGAGGAAAATCCCTATGTATGATAGAAGGATAATATTAGTACTTGTAGAAATTCCAGGTCTTTCCGTCTTTACTGAGCACTAAGTCGTCATCATTGAGTGTGTTGATTTTCAGTCGTATATTGTTGAAGGGCTTGAAACCAAAACTGTTTTCAATAAAGGCTGTGTCGGCTGGTGAGGAACTGATGGAAACGCATTGAATGAACAGACTGTCGTCTATGTGTTGAAAGTTCCCATACACTACACCTTCATCTATGCTTCTAAGAAGGGCCACAGAACCAGAGAAACTGATAAAATGTGTGTCAGAACCTTTCAGCCGCCATTGTCCGAACAGATCGCCAGCCTCTCCACCTTCCTGGCAGGAAGATAGAAAGAATATGGATGATGTAAGGAGGATGAGTAGTTTATAAAATCTTGCCATGATACCCAATCTTTATGTCAAATGTAGAGTTGTCGCCATAGATATTTCCTTTATCAAAGGCATATGAAGCACTAAATTGCCAAGGCCCTTTTTGATAATTGCCTTGAATCATCGCATCGAATGAATGGTGTTTGCAGGCTAAAGGTCTGCTATAGGTGCCCCATCCTTCCCTATAAGACCCTTTGATGAGATAACTTAGATTTCCTGTGATATCGCCATTAATTCCCATATGCCATGCTTTAACGCGGTTGTCAAGAAATCCTGTATATCCATTCTTATTAAATATGGGGGAGGTAATCAGGGCAATGCCTGGTGTCATACCATAACAGGAGTAACTGTCGTACGTGTAGTGGTTATAATAATTATCGTTTCCAACAACATAATCTGTAATCTGACTGCGTACAGGTTCTGGGTAATCATTGGAATCCCAATGTAATGGTCCTGATTGGTTGGTACTTTGGAAATATTCAATAACGGCACCTCTTATGTATTGTGTTCCCGGTGTCTTGTTGGTGTATTCCAGTCCCCAAGTACCGTCAGCTTCATTACTTTTTCTCATGCCAGAGCCGTCCTCAAAAATATCATCCAAATAGACTTGAACTGTGTGGTTTTTGTTGATATTCCACCCCAATTGCACTGTCATCTCACCTAAATGGTTGCCAAATATCCAGTCCTCATGGGCATCATTTTCTAAGTAGTTACTATCACCAAATGGCAGGATAACATCTAAAAATGATTTTAGGTTGGTTGATTTCTTTTTAGTTACAAGTTCGCCGTCCAGATTATAGCAATGTGTTGTTCCTCCAAACTGTGCCACATGTTCCATACCGCCAATGAAGAACAAATGCTTATTGAAATTAAGACGGAAATAAAAATGTTTTTGGTGGTATAAAATATCTGTTGCGTAGCAGTCGTTGATGTTTCTGCCATTGACAGTCGGTGCTTCTTTGAATTTCTCTTCACGATAATTCCCGTCAAAAAAAGTTCCATAGCCACCATCGAAATTCAATTCCAAAACGCCATTAGTGAAAGGAACAGCCCAAAAACCGTCAGTGCCGATATGTACTTGTGTCAGTGGCTTCGCATTGGTTCCTTTGATAAACGAACCTATAGATAAATTCTCATCACGAATAACTTGATGCTGCTCTCTTTCTCCAATTTCCAGAAAGAATTTCTGATAAGACAAGTTGGCATAGCATTGCTGCAGAAATGCCTGATGATCTGCATGAACGGAGCCAATAGCGTCAATTCCGCCTGATAGTGCCCAGTCCCGTGCAATGTGATGCTTAATCTGAAGTGCCCCACGCATGTAGGCCGTATTTGAGCGAGTTCCCAAAACATGATGTCGATTCGTGACCAACTGATAGGCTGTGTAGTCGCCCGTTCCAACGGCAACTTCTGTTGTAAAGTCGTAGGTAATTTTCGTTTTTAGTGTGTCTTGCGCATGTCCTAATACTGGGTATATGCAGCATCCGATAAGTAGTAATATTGGCTTGTATTTCATATGGCAGATGGGCTAAAAGATCTTTCCAAATGCTATTTTTGTGAAAGTTTTATAGATGATGCTTAAATCTAGCATACAAGACTGGTGCTCCATGTAATACAGATCCAATTCAAGTCTTCTGAGCATTTTTTCCATCGTATCCGTATAACCATTGTATAACGTAGCATACGAGGTGATGCCTGGTCGCATGCAATAAAGTTCTTCATAACGAGGATCATGTTCCATAATCTGGTCGATAAAGTATTTACGTTCAGGGCGATAACCAATGAAAGACATGTCACCTTTTAATACATTCCATAGCTGTGGCAGTTCATCCAGATGATGGATTCTTAAGAACTTTCCGATCTTTGTGAGGCGTTGATCGTCAGGCTCAGCTAACATAGGCAAACCGTTCTGCTCGTTGTTGACAACCATAGTGCGGAACTTATAGATATTGAAGGGCTTACCATGCAAGCCAATACGTTCCTGTTTGAAAATGATAGAGCCCTTGCAGCTGCATTTTATGCCAATATATATAAGGAGGAACAATGGCGAACCAAGAATGAGCCCAACCAACGATAGTGTGATGTCGAACAAACGCTTATTCATGCTACCTCCTGATTTGGCATATAGACAGGTAATTTCTTCTTCGTAATGCCTTTGTTGATACACCAATGTAGAAGCATCCATATAACAATATCTACTATTACTACATAACTCATATTGATTTTTATTAGGTACCATAGAGCTAAGTTGGTTAAAATGAATACCAATGTGATTGTCAAAATACAAATTAGGGCCTGATGCTGATTCATACCTGTGCGCATCAGTTTATGATGGATATGATTCTTGTCTGCCTGAAAAATATGGGCCTTATGGAATAGTCTTACCAGCGAAATACGTACAACGTCGAAAGAGGGGACAATCAGCAGCGAGTATGCTAACATCATGGATTCCAGTCTGAAATGTTTTACATTGGGATTATCCATGGTGAACTTTACAAACAAAAAGCCTAAGATGAATCCTAATGTCAATGAACCTGAGTCTCCCATGAATATTTTGCGGTTGTCCTCTGCTTTTCCTAGTAAATTATAATAAAGGAAGGGAATAAGGATGCCTATCAGTCCAGATATGAGAATGCAATATGCGATGATGTCCTCACGTATAAAACATACAAGGAACCCAAATAATGCAATCAGTGAAATACCCGCAGAAAGTCCGTCAATACCGTCTATCAGATTGAATGCATTGCTAATAAATACGATGATGAAAACGGTGAGCACGCTTCCTATACTAAAAGGGATCTCGTGGATACCGCAGAAGCCATACAGGTTGTTGATGTAGAGTCCGCAGATGGGTAATACTGTTGCAGCCACAATCTGAACAGTAAATTTCGTCTTTGCACCTAGCCCCACTAAATCGTCAACGAGGCCAACTCCATAAATCAGAAGTAAGCTGAAAAAGAATCCTAGTGTCCACGTACTGACTTGAACTTGCTGTTCATGTATATTATGGTTGTAGGCTATTATGGTAACAAGAGAGGCCAATAACATACTGGGCAGAAAACTAATGCCGCCCAGTCTTGGTGTCGCGTTCTTGTGTACCTTACGCTCATTCGGAATATCATAAAGCCGTTTGCGCTTACAAAAATCAAGGATGAGAGGTGTAGTTACCACCCCGCATATTAAACTCAATAAAAAAGCGCTTAGAATATATATTATCATAAACAATTTTTCATTATTATTTATAATAACTAAGAACTTGTGCTATTATTGTATGCTTTCTCAATTTTATTTCTCGCAGAGCCAGTATTCAGAACAACCGTTTACCATGCGGTGACGGAAGTTGAAACGGTAGTTATTCATCGCCTTACCAAGGACAACGGGCGTTGCTCGCTTGGCATCGAAGTAGGCATAACGACTGGCGAAGGTAGAGAGGATTTCCGTCGTTCCCCACCAGCGGCCTTCGCCATCCTTGGGCTTGCAGAAGGTCTCGTTGATCATCTCCACCAGATCGACAGTTCGCTGATACGGCACGTTCTCCTCTATCAGCGTCTGTATCTCGTCGTCATCCAACCAGAATCTCTCACCAGTATTAAATAGGTGCAGGACCTGGGCATAAAGCTGGCGATGGTCGAGGTTATCTGTAAAGTCGATGTTCTTGCCTGCAGGAATGCCTACGCAGACGAAACGGCGCGAACCCGTGGGATCCACCAAAGGCTGTAGTTGGTTCGTGGTACCAATGAACGAGGTATAGCGACGATACTGCTTGATGGTTTTACCATATGGTGGACGGAACTTCACGTCGCTCGATGACAGCAGGTACTTAAGCACAATCTGTTGCGAGTTAGTGGTCTTGTCGAACTCGTCGATGTTGATGAGCGCAAACGACGTCAGCGCGATATTCAGGTCAAACTCGTTCTTGAAGTTCAGCTTGTCGTTATAATAGTCGCGCAGTTCCGGGGGAAGCAGAATCTTGCAAAAACGTGTCTTTCCACAACCCTGTCGGCCAATCAGCAACGGTGTTAACGCATTGCCAGTCAGTTGTTTATCGCTTTCTCGCCACTGGGCAACCATTCCCACCAACCAATATCTGAGGTACTTCGGCCAATGCGGCTGGTTGGTAGGCACCCTTTGGGCGAGTGCCGCTATACGGTCCTGCCTGTCCCACTTTGGCAGAGTGTCCAGCCAGGTGTTTACAGGGTCGTATTGCTCGATTCGCGTAGAATCGATAAAGCGGTTCACGTCCTGGTCCCACGACTTCAGTCCCAGCTCACGAGCTTCGATGGTCATATCGTTGCGCACCTCTGTGGTCAACGGCTTAAATGTTTGATCCTCAGAATATTTCATACGATATTCGGCCACTCCAGTCATCAGGTTCTTGCGCATGTCGTAATTCGAGGTGAGAAACATCTCCGTCCTCATCGTCTGCAACGTCTCCTGCGGCACGCTCTTCAGCGGCTTCACCTTGTGCTTCTTCTGGTATTCCTCCAGCAGGGGTATCTCGTAGGTCGTCGAAAAGACGCTCTTTACCAGTTCTGGGTCGTTGTGGAACAGCGGGTGCTCCAGCGTCATACCCTGAGCGTGAGCCAGTGGAATGCCCTGTTCCAGCGACTTACGGGCTATCTGCTGCAACAGTTGCATCTGACGGTCCTCGTCGGGCAAATCAAAGTAGCCGCCCAACACCTCACGCAGGATGAATACCCAATTGAAGTGGTAGGTACGCTTGGCGTTACGTCCAGGCATCAGCATGTCGCTCTCCCACGAGATTGGCGTAGGCTCCGGCTGGTCGTGCTTCTCGCAGTCGGCCTTGAAGGGTCGCGCATCAGGATTGAAATACATCTCAGGGTCGGCACTCATATAGACCGTACGCTCCAACTTTGGCTCCAGATACTCGATGTCCAAACCGAACTGGTTCTGATAAGCCCTGCGTGCCGTTTCGTACAGGTTCTTATGGAACTGTCTGATATTGGCCTCATCCTTTGGTAATTCGCCATCTCCAAACAAAATTCCTCTGCACACGATTTTCACACTCATGCCCGATGCCCCCAGAAACGCCATCACCGTCTCGTCCATCCTTGCTGCCTGATTCCTGATGCCAACAGCCTCCTCATATGTATTCAGTCCATTCACCTCGACCACCACCAGTCCGTTGTACTTCAGTCCCTTCTGCATCTCCCTGTAGTTCATGCATTCCACGGCAAAGAGCAGTCGCGGCAGGTTCACCGTATGTTTTTGGTCATCGAGCGTAATCTGACCGTCATCCGTTCTTTGGGGCTTATAGAACTGATAGTTCAGACGGAGGTTGAATACCTTATCCTCTTCAGGACTCTTTCGGATCATCTCTGCCAGTTCCGACAGTTCTATACGCTTGATAACCTCTTTCTTTCGCGATATTTTCAATAAACTAATCTTCATAATACAAAATCCTCAACAATAATTATCAATTCTTCAATCTACCTCTACTAAATGATGTATATTTACTTGCAAAAGTACCTATTTTACTTGATTTTTGCAAATAATTCATCAAGTGTTTTCTTCTATTTTACCTCTATAAAACCTCTATATAACCTCTATGTAGCCTCTACATAACTTCTATTTTATTTTTAATAGCCTTACTATTTATTCCCAACGTGGGAATATTTCATTCCCAGTGTGGGAATGTTTTATTCCCAATATGGGAATAAATCTTATCCTTAATGAAAAAAAGGATTGCTAGTGTAGATTTATTGTAGATATAAAGTAGATGGTTTGTAGATGTTCAGTAGATGTAAATACAAATCTAATTACTTGTTAAACAGTATGTTTGTGATTTTTAGTAGAGGTAAATCTAGATCTGACATATCAATCGAAGTCCCAATCTATCACATAATGATCAAAACCAATACCCTCGATGCTACCAAATTTGGCTAGAACTGCCAAAATATCCTCCTGCTTTTGAGGCGATAGCATAATATCGCCATGATGCGCTCGGTAATATGGCCCATTTCCTCCACCGAACAATGCATGTACATAGTGGCGAGCCTCAGCCTTTTGTCGTTGAGGCACGTTATGATAGAGTCTCGTAAAGCCCCATGCTTTCTTCACTAGTGTCTTCTCACGGAAACATCGGCATTTGCCGTCCTCCCAGGCTGTTGGAAAGACGGCATAGCCGCTATATTTATCTTTAGGCATCAGCAGCATGGCCTGATAATGCATGCATTTATCCTTATCCGCACACTCACTATTGAAACACAAGGGATATCCCCAAGGTATATCTTCCGCTTTCAGTTCTTTAAGTTCGTTTTCTTCCATATCCATAAGTTCACAATTTTGTCGCGAAGTTAAATATTATTTTCGAGAAACGCTACAAATTGCGGCAGATTTCTTGTAATTATGCCTATTTTTGCAAATATGATAAGCAATATGCAATATATTGCAAGCAATTGCGTTGTATATTGTGTAAATAGTATAAGAATTGTGAAGGTTTCTATAATAACAGTATCATATAATAGTGCAAAGACGATAGGGGACACCATGCAGTCAGTCTTTAAACAGACCTATTCGGATATTGAATATATCGTAGTGGATGGGGCGTCGACCGATGGCACGCAAGATGTCATTCGGCAGAACGAACCCCTGTTTGATGGTCGTCTGAAATGGATTTCTGAAAAAGACGGTGGTATCTATGATGCGATGAACAAAGGCATACAGATGGCAACTGGCGATGTTGTTGGCATTCTGAATTCAGACGATTATTTCACATCTTCTGACGTCATTGAACGGATGGTTAAGACTTTTGATGATCCAAAGATTGATGCTGTTTATGGCGATATTCATTTCATTCACGATGGTAAGCCAGATAAGTGTGTGCGCTATTACAGTTCCAAGCCTTTCCGTCCACTATGCCTCCGTTTCGGCTTTATGCCTGCTCATCCCTCATTCTACTGCCGTCGAGAGGTTTTTGAAAAGACCGGTCTCTATAAAACTGACTACAAGATAGGTTCTGACTATGAGATGATGGTTCGACTGTTTATGGTTCATAAGATTAGAGCCAAATATCTGCCAATAGATTTTGTGACGATGCGAACAGGTGGTACTAGCACGCGTGACGTGAAGAGCCGTCTGCAACTCATTAAGGATGATGTGCGTGGCTGTCGCGAGAATGACATTTATACCAATCCCCTGATGATTAGCATGAAGTACCTCTATAAGATTTTCGAGTTCAGACGTTAACTTAGTCTGAACAACAGCATGTCACCGCCTGAAACCTGATAGGATGATGACGGAACCCTTTCTTGAAGTGATTTGTCAATCATAACTACACCTTTCCTTGTTCTGATGGTTAATGTCATAGGAGAGATATGGTCTTTATTGACTATTGCCAGATAACGATGCTGTCCGTTCTTGAATGTCGAGAGAATGCATCCTTTCTTGCCTTTTACTTTGAGTTTCGTGATGTTCAGGGGGAGTTTGTCTGCTTTTGTTGTCTCGTTGGGAATGTTAAGCAGATGACGTACAGACTCAACTTTAGCTCCATCGAAAAGAGGAAGAATCTTTCGAAGTTCCAAGTTCATCGTTTTTACCAAATTGTACGTCTTGGTGCGATTCCCGTCCAGGCTGATAGGACCGTCATGGTAATTGTAGTCGTCGTCGGGCTTTGGAGTCCAATAGGTGAAATATTGGATTGCCTGTGCCCCATAGGCCAGATTCGAGTAGATTTGCAGGCGGAGCGATGCAAGAGTTGGCTGTGGGTAATAAACGTGTGGAGTGCAGAGGACAAAGGCCCAAAAGGGCTTTTTTGTGCGCAGACTTTCACGCCTGACTGCTTCCAAGTTACGATACCAGTCTGGGCGAATGCCTTCGTCGCGAATGGGGTAGTGGTCAAAGGAAATCTGTGGCAGATTCATTCGTGATGCCTGTTGCAGATAGTCATTATAGGTACTGCTTTGCTCATTGGGATCCCTTTCGATGCCATAGGTCGGCAGGAGATTAATGTAACACCTTGTTGTTGTATCGGCCTTCCTGACTTTATTGTATAAATCGATAGTCTCGTTCATGGTTGCAGGATAGGGCTCATCTTCTATATAGTAGGCAAATAGTGCAGGATGTCCTTTTATGTAAGGTGCTACTTTTTCTGGATGCTCTGTTAGCAATCTGCTTTTCAGTATAATTCTTACACTTTCATTGTGAGCTATGTCAAGGATGTTACGCAATTGCTGAGGTGGAGTGTCCCAATAGTGTTCTATACTGACATCAAAGCCTGCCTCTCTGAATTCCTTGAATCTCTCAGCTGTGGATTCATGGGCTGGAACGCCACCGAAAGCTATGATGGGTATCTCTGCTGATATCTGCAGGGATGCCCAACAAAAGAAAAACGTAATAACAGCGGCTCTCTGCCTCTGTACTACCTTGCACAAATCACTACGTAATATCTTCATTATACCTGCTAATTTCTTTTCTCTAGGGCACTGAGTTTGATATTTAGTTGTAATAGTGCATCCACCAATCTGTCGTTATCTTGAGGGTTTCGAATAGCGATACGTACATATTCTTTTGTATTCATGCCTGTTTTTGTCTTACAATCTTTAATAAGTATATTGTACTCTTTGAGTAGCATGAAGGTTAATGTCTTGGAAGAAATCCCGTTGCTTATTTCACATAAGAAGTAATTAGCTTGTGAAGGTATGATACGCAAAAAGTCAACGGTTTGTAGACGGTTAAAGAATCTGGTACGTTCCTGAATAAAGAGTTGACAGGCTCGTTGGTAATCCTTGGTGTACTTTCCGAATATTTGCATATAGAATTCTGCAAAAGAATTGATATTCCATATGGAAATGTCTTTTTTAATTTGCTCAATGCAATGTTCGTCAGCAGTAGCCAGAACACCTAGGCGCAATCCAGGAACTCCATAGGATTTGGAGATACTTTTGACGACTATTAGATTTGGGTGTGACTCCAGTATATCGTCATTTAGTAATGAATTATGACTGAAGTCGTCGGTGAAGTCGACAAAAGATTCATCGACAATCAGTTTAATATTTTTGGTCTTTGCCCACTGAGCTAAATGCAGAATGTCATTAATGGGAATGAAATTTCCTGATGGATTGTCTGGATTGATGATGAGCAGTGTTGATAAATCTTTATCACCGAAATAATCCATGAGTTCATTTGTATCATAGCGGAAATCGGAATTGTTTGTATGGAAGGCTATAATGTTTTCCTGTGTTAGGCGATGGGGATATTCTTCAAACGTGGGATATATAACACCGACTTTTCCAGTTTCATGTTCCATGATACTTTTAATCAGTTCTGCAGCGCCATTTCCTACCACTATATGTTTTTGTTCTACATTAAAATATTTACCTGCCAACAAAGCATTGATAGCCATCCCAGAAGGATAATTCTGTAGAAGAGTTGAGAAGTTTGACTGCATCTCTTCTATTAACTCTGAAGTAGGGAAGTATGGGTTCACTAAATAGCAAAAATCAAGAAGCTTGGGAAATCGCCAGTAGCCTCCATATCGACGGGAATAGTTCTGTAGAAGGTGATTGTCATCAGCGAAGATTGCTTCTGCAATGTCTAAATCTTGAATATCATCAATCTCGTACCATTTTTCGTCACCGATGGGTAGAGCTTTCATTTCAGCGTGATCTATCATTGTAATGACTCGCAATACTTGTTCATAGTATTCGTTCATGCCTAGGGCCTTGCTATATGCCTCTAAGAATGGTACATACTTGTTTGACGAGAAATCACGGCTGAGCTTGTATATGTTGACTGTTTTATAGTAGAAATCTTTCTCGGAGTATTTGAAAGCCTGTTTGGGGATGAAATTTATGATGTTCTGGTCTTCGTCAATTCTTACCATCGTACCATCCATCCAACTCTCATATTTGGCAACAAGGGCAACATTGGGCATCTGACACTCATATATCATCTTGAATAGATTGTCAGAGAAGATCAAGTCTGATTCTAATAAAATTGTGTCGTCCTCTTGTAATTTCTCTTTGGCAAGAGCCAACGAGTAAATATTATTTGTTTTATCGTAGATTGGGTTGTTGATAAACTCAATATTCAACTTATCTTGATAGTTGCTCGTGACATAATCTATTAGGTTTTGTCCTTGATAACCTACTACAATGATGATGCGCTTCAGCGGAAGAGATGATAATTGAGTCAGAACCCTGTCAATCAGTCGAACCCCATTGACTTGTAGCATGCATTTGGTGTTATTCTCCGTATATTTGCCGAGACGGCGCCCCATACCAGCTGCCAATATAATTGCTTGCATATTAATTCCTGTTTATTTTAACAATCCTTGTCTCTTCTCGTAGATACTTTTCAAAAATCTATCTATGACTGGTTGCTCCTTCTTTTCTTGCAGCTTTTCCAATAATGGAGTAGGTATAAACTCCTTGATATACATGATAATCAGTTGCTTGAGACGAGCTGATTTGGATAGATTGAATTCAAACTTGGCAGAAGGAATACGCCAATTATTACCATATTGATGTGTCAGATACTCTTCCGACTCGATAGGAGCCAAATATGTATTGCCTAGAAACTCCATCGGTGCAACTTCCTCTAAATACTTCTTTTCACAGATATCCATGCAGCAATGCATCAAACTGGCGTCTTTTTTGTAAGGCGCAAAGAAATACATATCGATGTATTCGCCTTTGCGAATGATGGAAAGAAAACCGCGTCTTTCGTAACGAGCGAGTTCAAAACCTACTTCACGCAATTCGAAGAGCATGGCGAGGAAGGCTGGCATATCGCTTTTCATCATGACGAGGTCAATATCTTCGTCGTGGGTGATGAAGCCATGTTCGCGAACTGCTCCGAGCAGTGTGCCGAAGAATAGCAGAAACTGCAGCCCGTTGCGGTCGCAAACCTCCTTCAATAATTTCAGGTTCTCGTTGGCAATCTCTTTGTCGATGGGCTTGATGCCCTCGAAGATGGGCACGAACTTATAACGGTATTTCCCTTTTGGGGTGTCAATAGTCTTGTACATTAAATTATATATTAAATGTTTTTTTGAGCCACATCTTGATGGGGATGGGCAGATATTTCATCAGATTGGTGTAGAGTGTATTGTTTTGATTGTAGAAACCTTTCTCGAAAGGCGTGTATGGAACTACATATTTGGGATGACGCAGTGGAAACTCTATCTCCTTGTCGGTGAAGTAGTAGTCGGGCGTCTTGCCACTGCTGGTATGCGTGGCTCCTTCGCCAAAGCCGATGTTGCTCTGAAGGCTGCAACAGGGGTATATGCCCAACTGGTTGTGGGCAGCCAGCGTGAAGTACCACTGCCAGTCCCACGCACTAACATCGTTGTGGTCGACCACATTGATGCGATATTTCCAGTATTTGATATCACGCGACCGGTAACCCATGTTGGCAATGATGGAGTCGGCATAAGGTGTTTGGCGCCAGTCCATGTTGAGATCCATATTCTTCCAGGCTCTGCGCCATGTGGCCCATCCGTTGGTGGCCTTGTAGCGACTGAAACCGTATGAGTCTGGAATACTGACTTCTTTAATATAGTTGGCTCCGTCAATCATACCGATGCGCTCGTCATTCTTGTAGCGTTCCAGCAGTTCTTCGACGAAGGGGAAGAACGACTCCTGCATCATACAGTCGTCTTCAAGGATGATGCCTTGCTCTTCGTTTTCGAACAACCAGTTAATGGCCGTATAGACGCCCTTGCTGCACCCTAAGTTCTGCTCTTGAAACAGCGTATGGACGTCGCATGGCCAGTCGATGGCATCGAGAACGGCCTTGCGTGTTTCCTCCACAGCCTCCTGTTCGTCTTCGACATGGCTCCTTGCACCATCGCCGGCAATATACAGCTTGGCAGGCTGAATCTTGCGGATGCGCTCAAGGCTCTGCAAGGCCACGCTCTTTCGACGGAATATGATGAGTAGTATAGGTACCTGATACATAGTTACATGATTGCGTTATGAATAGCGTCCAGGAATCCGTGCCCGTATTTCAGGTCGGGTTCCACATAGTTGCCCTCAGCCCATTCGTTCCATGAACGGAGAAATAGAATGCGGTGTTCTGGCTGCTTGTCCTTGATGACCTCTAAGGCATGCTCGATATGGTGCTGGAAGTTCTCGGGTGTTGCATTGATATAGATGCCATCTTGATCACCTGTCCTTGGTGTTCTGTCCCAATTGGGATAAATGGACGGAAACACATTCTCCCATGAATCCTCTGGAGCGAAAAAGTGTTTGACTACTTCTGGATAGTTGTATTTAAGTACAGGCAGAAAAGAAAATTTCTCGTGGAGCTTAAAGAGAAAGGCACGTTTGTATTTGCCTTGTACAATCATTTCTGCGCGCGACTTACCAATGGAGTTAATACCGTCGAAACCTAACGACAGGAAATCATTATATACCTTTGCACTGCTCTTTAAGTCTGGCATAACGCGTCCTTCACCGATACCTCCTTCTGGCAAGCGCACCCTCGTATTCGTAGAGTTGCACATTGCCACGAAATAGAAGTCGCCTAAATTGTGTTGGTTAGCCAACTTGTGCCATGTCTCTATAAATTCCTCAACGTGCTCGAAACGGTACGGGTCATAAATTAAAAATAGTAGTTTCCCGTCAACCCGGATATAGCGCTCGTCTTTAAAAGCAGGCAGTAACGTGTTGAAATGCTGGATATGGTCTTCTTTACCTAAATACAATTGCTCAGCAATCATACCGCCTTTCATGCCTTTTTTCCAAGTGGCTGTTGTCCAATCGTGGTTAGCCCATGCTAAACAAAACGGAAAGTTCGGTTTGCCAGAGGCTACAACTTCATTGAAAGGCCTTTCTAACAATTGTTTTCCGTTGCCGAACCAGTAATGCCAATAACAAAAGCCCTCAATACCTGCTTCACTTGCCAACTCTGCCTGTTGTTCGCGTATCTCTGGCAGACGTAAGTCATAGAAACCTAAGTCAGCAGGAATATGTGGTTGGTAATGACCTTTAAAAAGGGGACGAGCCTTGGCCACATTAGTCCATTCTGTAAACCCTTTCCCCCAGTATTTATCGTTCTCAGGAATGGGATGGAACTGAGGAAGATAAAATGCAATAACTCTTGCTTTCTTCATTACTTCTTTATTTTGCGTGCAAAGGTACGACTTTTTTCTGATATGACAGCTATTATTTGATATGAATCTTGATAATTTGCGGTTGTTCTATCTTGTCTAACGGTTGTAGATAGTATTGAATGCTGTCGTTATCCGAAGATTCCATTTTAAAAGGAAGCTCCTCGAATACACTGGCTAATGGACCATTTTTCTTGGTTCGTATCAGTCGTGCATTGAGTGCGTGGACGTCTTTTTGGGCTAGGATTTGTGCCATAGTACATATAATAGCCTCTTCAACTCTTTTCTTGGCCACACGACAGGAAATGACGAAATCTATCAGGTCGGCTGTGCTGCCCTGTAGTTTGACAGATGTAAATGCAATAATGCCATAATCACCGAATTTGTCATTGCAACGGTATGAATAACAAAGCGTATCTTTGTTGTTAATCAATTTCTCGTATTCTTCTGATGAATAACGGTTTGTTGATAAGTTGAGTTGATTGCTTCTGGATAACAACTCATAACATCTTGCTCGGTTTTCATCGCCCACTGTTTCTACTGTTAACTCCATTTCTAAACTTTTCAGAAATGAGTCGTAGTTGTCGGCAAATTCTTCTCTGAATTGCTGTCTCGACACTTCTTGCTGGTAGGAATGTCTCCTGTTCTTTGATTCAGTTGAAATAGGAATATCAAATTCTGGATAGGACAATAATTGGTCGATTTCTTGATCACTATAGACTCTTACCATAGGTAGCGATTCTTTAACTTCTGCACGTTCACGTATGTTGTCGTCGACAAAGGCAAATGAGTTAATACCTAAGTTTAAGATTTCTGCTATCTTTTGAATATTCTGACTTTTTTGTCCCCAGTTGATGGCTGGCGAGAGAAAATATTCTTCAATTCCGAACTCACGTAACTTGGCAATGGCCTCGTCGTAATCGTTCTTGCTGGAGATTGTGTTCAGAATACCTTTTTCGTCTAATGCCTTGATGACTTTGAGGGCATTTTCACGCAGTTTGACATTCTTGTCGTTCACTAACGTTCCATCCCACAGCGTATTATCTAAATCCCATGCAACGACTTTTACTTTCTTTGCAGGTTCCTCTTTTGGGACGTCAGATGTGATTCCGCTGAACAAATCTAACCATTCAAAAACGATTTCTGTGTCTGTTTCCTCATTAAGGGGAGCCAGGAATATACGGGCAGAACTAATACCGTCTAAACAATGGTTGAGGGGGATGGAAAACTCGTTCATTCCTTTGTTAAGTAAGAATGACTTGGAATAAAGTATCTTGTCTGCGTCTATTTGGATAAGTAACTGTATGTGATCCTTGTTTTTAAGATGGCATTTTATGTAGAAAAGCTCGGGCGTTTCATGACTGCCCCATACAAGGTGTCGTCTGACTGCTACATAAGCTCCGTAAGGCTTTAGCGTTGGCCAGATTGGTTTCAATAATCGTGCCAAAGCCAGAAAGGCTTTCGAGAGTACGTGGTTGGCGTTGTCGTAGAAGGCATACAGTTTGTTACCAACGCATTTGTTCGCATACTTAGCTTCAATTTTTGCCCATTTGCGGAATGTGCAGTCAATGCCGTACGGTAGAGAACCAGCAAACTCGTTGGTAGGTTGAAGGCCATAACGCATTCGGACGCATTTTTTGTCTTCGCGTGTTTGGTATAACGGACAGTTATTATAGCAATAGGGAGGGGCGCACTCTAGGCAGTGCTCTTCCCAAATCAATAGTTCCCGCTTCTTATATTTGACAGGTGCTTTTGAGACTTGCGGCTGTTCAACGGTGATAGAACTTGTAGCAAAGGTTGTGTCAAACATCTTATAGCTCCTTATAATTTATTAAATGTATATTACTTGGATAGTTCGTATCCAGCATCATTTGTTCTTCTTTCTGATACACCTCTTGATAGTGTCCAGGGTGAACCATGAGTTCCAACGAGTCCCTGTCTTTCAAAGAAAGTCGGGTGGGGTCGTCAAAATATTCTTGGAAAGGAGAGAAATAGTCAGCCATTATATAATGCCAATTATGCGTCTTGGAAAGCATATACCATGCCTGACGGCCCCAATAGCTCATAGAGTGAGGAGAGACATAATTTTTGATACGTCTAACTTTGGGCAGATTGAAATCTTTTGATAATTGGGCAATTACTCCCATCAAACTTGCACATGTGTGGATATGCTGATGGCTATCGATATGCGACAATTCAATACCCATGTTTTTGAGTTTGGTGATTTGCGCAGCCAATTCTCTATATATGGCATCCTTAACAGCCTTGGGTAGCCGTTTATATCTGAATTGTTCTGCGTTGTCGAAATTGAAACAGGCTCTTCCTTCGTTGAAGGCGTAGTAGCCGAAGTCTACAAGTGTCTGACTATTGATAAGAGGCTCGCCCTCTGTCAGGTTGAGGTGAATGCCAAAGGAAATGTCGGTACGGTATGTCTCATACAGGCATATTGCCTCCTCAACCTCTGGCATATTGGCCATGATTGTGGTACTCGTTATCTTCCCTTTCTCTATAGCCTGTTTGATATGACTGTTGTTTGTCTTGCTGTATCCGCAGTCGTCGGCGTTAATGATCAGTCTCATCAGTTCTTGTCATCACTTTACTCAATTTGTTTGCAAAGTTAGCACTTTTCTCTCAAATAGCAAAGGAAAATAGGAAAAATGTCTGTACCGTCTCTCTCCTGGTTGAGTGACGTTCCCCTTTTCGTTGCTTTAAGTATGAGGAGTATCCGGAGATGATTATTTCTTGTGTAAAATACTCTTTTTTACCATTGTGAGTAAAAGCTCTCGTTCGTGACTGTCGAACCCGACAATCATAGCAGATAAAAGTGCTGTGGAGAATGGAATGAAGCCCAAAAGAAGTATTTGGATGAATCCATTGTTGGTGTTGACCATAACTAAGTAGGCGGAGCCTGTTGTCAACAGACCTACAATGATAGCTGGCAGGATGACGGACTTGAAATATTGGACGACGGAAAATTCGGTAAATTGTAGTTTCAAGATGGTGATTCTGATAAGATGGGCACAAGCACATGTGCCGATCATGGAATTGAAGACGAAAGATTGCGGACATCCGTTTCGGAACAGTACCCAGGAAATGGGCAGACAAAGTAGCGTAAAGGTCTCAACAAAGAGATGGTAGTTGCGGATACGCCCTGTGGCCTGGATAATGGTGGTAATGGGGCTGTGCATGGATATGACGTCAGCATAGACAATGGTGAGGCGTGCAAAGGTAATGGTATCGGGCGTGACCTTGCCCAACCATAAGCTCAGTATGGTGTCCATCAGTGCGATGAGCGGGACAGAGATGGCGATGAGCATATAGGCTAGAAACTTATTACTCGAATAGAAAAGCTGATTGAGATAGTCGACACGTTGTTCGGCGTATGCCTTAATCATAGGAGGACGGAAGGCCAAGACTACACTGTTGCAAAATGCTGCGAAAGCATTGTATATCTGCATGGATATACCGAAGGCGGCAGTAATGATAGGCCCGAAGAAAATGTTAAGCAGAAGTGTGTTGCCTTGAATGAGTCCCGTGTTGGCTATGGAGCCAAATAAAGACCAGCCGGAAAAAGACAGGAGTTGTTGATATAATTTGTGGTCAGGGACTTTGCCATAGTGGCATTCCTGATAACGGCTACGGGCAAAGATGACATAGAGCAGCAGCACGATGACAGCAGTGCAGAGCAGTCCGAAGACGTAGAGCTGCAGGTGATCGATAAGTGCATAGCCGATGACGACAGCTGCCAACAATTTTAGCAGACACTCAATGGTGGAAATAATCGTATAGACACCCATGTCCTCGTGGGCAAAAATAGCTGACATGAAGGGAATCTGCAGGAATGAACATATCAGCATGGCGATGGATAGCTGATAGATGATAAGTACAGCATCCATACGCTCGGTTGGGATGATGAGTTGAGTGTGTACAACCCACAGTCCAACGCTCTCTAAAAGGAAGAAGATGGCAATGACCAGTATCAAGATGATATTGACGCTACATGAGAATATGGCTTTTAGCTTGCCGTCATCATGCTGCCCCTGGGCATATGAGAAAAACCTCTGGATGGCTAATGCTAAAACACTGTTGAATACCGCAGCTGTGGTTACGACGCCTGCAATGGTGGTGAAGATACCATAGTCCTCAGTACCCAGTCCCTTCAGCACCAGTCGTACGGCATAGAGGTTGACGAGTGTCAGGATGAACATGCGCAAGAAAAGTAGTATCGTGTTTGAAGCAATACTCTTGGTTTGTTGTGATGTATATGTATGAGTGTTTCCTGCCATCATGGTATGAATGCATATGATAAAATGTAAACTAGATGTATGCATCCAATAAAGAAGATTGCAATCAATCCTGCCCATCGGGGATGAATAGTGTAAGCCAAAGTAGAATAGAGGATAATATTGACCATTTTCATCTGATAGCCTAGTCTGTCACCTATAACGGGAAAGAAAGCAAAAGCTACGAAGGTAGCGGTGCCGATAGCAAATATTTTCATTAGAAGTGGGAAATAATTGTTCTTTGAGGCAATGGTGTCGTAAAAATATAGCATGTAGTAGAAAGCTATGATAGCAAATAGTTGAACCACGTTGAAGGCATTGACCGAGACGATGCCTTGACCTTTTTCATCGCCAGTTTGATATGCTAACAACTTTTCACCAATGAAAGGTATGTCGAGATACATCTGAATGGCCATTCCCATGAAGTATAATATGTAACCTATGGGTATGACAGAAGCCCATATCCATCGCTGTTTTTTTGTCATGGGCTTGTTGGTAAGAAACAATAGGGGAAGTAGTGCCAGTCCTGAAATGTGGAACGTGCTGCCTATCAGAATCAGTAACAAGGCTATTACCCATCGTCGTTCTGCCATTGGCTTGATGGCCAGCATGAAGAATCCGGATAAGACTCCTGTTCTTATTTGTATCATCTCGTGCATCTCAAAGAAGAAACTTAGATATACAAATACTGGTATGAACCAGTATTCTGATAACTGCCGGAAGGCGATAAAATGCAGGACAATAGCAATTAGAGCATAGACCAAGAATAGAGCATGTACGTCTGACGTTACTTGATTCAATGCAGCAGAAATCCAAATGAATGTCGTCTCCTTAGAATCTTCACTGTTTTGAGAATAGTAATTATGATATGAAGTCTCATAACTATCGGAGTCAGGATCTACACCAACCTCTCTAAAACCTGCTACCAATATCATCATCACCCCCAAGATAATGAAGATGGGCTTCTTGAGGTTATCCATATACCTTTCAAGAAAAGGTAGGAGTGCCGCTATGCAGAATAGAATGACAATAGCAATAATGGTTGTCATACAGACACGTTGTTGGTGGGCAGTTCTTGATATTACTCTTTAAAAATCAAGTCGCGAATAATATATAGCGAAATAGCTATACTTGCCAAGAACAACATAAGTGCCACAAAGATCATGCGTTTGGGACCTGCTGGCCTGATGGGTACGGAAGCACCTTTCAATACCGTGAAAGCGGGGGTGTTCTCCTGCACCTTGGCCTTTGC
>JAEEGL014338897.1_pt1 | contig 19341 bp, 17 predicted proteins | sample 9134231 | NCBI WGS metagenome assembly JAEEGL01 (sample SAMN16246548, study PRJNA631951) | gut metagenome | biome: gut microbiome; feature: rumen; material: fiber-attached | host: Bos | place: Iran: Karaj | collected 2018-10
TATCAGGCTTGATAAGAAGGGGAACCCTGTTGGTCTTCAAAAGTGCCTATATAATAAAGAAAGGGAGGCGGTTTCCCCCGAATATCTTTCTTTTTATCCGGAAGAGACAATCCCGACTACCAAATACGCACATCTACTTGGCCTGGAGAAAGAGAATGTCACATTAACTGCAGGCAGTACAGTTGGTATGGGATACATCATAAAGGTCTTCGGACAGCAGGGTAAGGACATACTCACTGTGACTCCCTCATTTGCGATGTACGAAGTATATGCGAAAATGATCGGAATGAATGTCATCCAGCTGAAGTACGAGAATGACTTCTCATTTGACATCAGACAAACATTGGAGAGCATAAACAACAATACAGGGATTATTGTTCTGGTGAATCCCAATATGCCTGTTGGAAATGTCTATTCTCCTGATCAGATTGAATCAATCGTCAGAAAGGCAGCTGAGTATAATGCCGCAGTCATCATTGATGAGGCCTATTATTATTTTTATGATCAGTCATCAATTGAAATGGTCAGAAAGTATGATAATGTTTTTGTGCTCAGGACTTTCTCAAAGATGCTCTCAATGCCGGCGCTCAGGCTTGGGGCGGTCATCTCATGCGCTGAAAACATCAGATGCATCAACAATTACAAGCCGCATTATACGGTAAACTCCCTTGCTCTGCTATTCTGTGAGGCTATTGTCGATAATCATGACAGGCTTATTACGGAATTATATGAGCAGTACATGGAAGGAAAAAACTATATCATGAGTTCCCTTGAGGAAAACGGGTATGAGACAATCCCTTCTGCCGGCTGTTATGTCTGTATCAAGCCTAAACATAAGACATCCAGGGAGATCACAGACTTACTCGAGAAAAACGGGATTCTGATTCTATGCGGCAAAGACGGGCTGACCGGTTGGCTGAGACTGACCATCGCACACAAGAAGTACATGGAGATATTCATGTCAACATTACTGGCTATCGATAGGGACTAACTGATGAAGAACTATGTGATCCTACTTGCCGGTGGAATTGGGAAGAGAATGGGCTCAGATGTTCCCAAGCAATTCTTGGAAGTCAATGGGAAACCTATAATTGTATATACAATCGAGAATTTCCAGAGAAATCCACAGATAGAAAGAATTGTTGTTGTTTGCGTGGCAGGATGGGAAGACCGTGTGAGGAGACTTGTTGATGAGTACAACCTCTCAAAGGTTTGCTGGATAATACGTGGGGGAGATTCCGGACACGATTCAATCCGGAACGGAGTCTTCTTCCTGAAAGATAAAATTGAGCCAAGTGACTACATAATAGTCCATGATGCGGTGAGACCTGTTGTCCCACAGAAAGCAATTGATGATTTGTTAAGGGTTGCACATGAGGAAGGGAATTCTGTCTCTGCTACGGTATGCCATCCTCCTATAGTCTATACCGAAGATTTTAAGTCTGGCATCCGTGATATAGACAGGGATCATGTCATGCTTGCCTCATCACCGCAGGCATTTGTCTTCTCTCTTGCGTTGAAGTGCTATGAGCAAGCGGAGAGGGAGAACCTGCATAACACAACCTTCACCAGTTCTCTTCTTATACACTGCGGAGAAAGGGTCTTTTTTGCTCGTGGTACTACAAACAATATCAAGATTACAAAGAAAGAGGATTTGGCTCTATTCCAAGCTCTGTTGCAGGTGCCTGAGGAATTGCTGTACAGTTGAATTGAGATATGAAGGCCTTAATTATGAATTGTTCTGATTTTTTAGTTGACTATTTGATTCAACATGGAGTGACGGATGTGTTTGGCTATGCAGGGGGGTATATAGTCCCATTCATGGATGCTTTGTTCAAACGCAAAGATGAAATCAAGACACATGTCTGCTACAACGAACAGGGTTGTGCCTTGGCTGCAGATGGATATGCCAGGACAAGCGGAAAGATAGGCGTGTATTTCACGACCTCTGGGCCTGGTGCTGTAAACGGCCTTGGCGGTTTGGCTGACGCATGGTTCGACGGGTTTCCCATCATGGGTATCTGTGGGAATGTCCCCACAAATGAGATGAAAGGATTCTCGGGAATCAGGCAGAATGGTTTTCAGGAGATGGATATTGTGTCTATGGCCAGAAACATAACAAAGTATTCTGTCACCGCAAATAGTGTTGAGGGTTTTGAAGACATTATCAACAGAGCCTATAACATGGCATTACTTGGTAGAAAAGGGGGTGTTCTCATTGATTTTCCACTCGATATACAGCAAGCCAGTTTTATTAGTGGGTAATGGTGTAAGGACTGCAGGTGCAGTCGAAGCCGTTCATGAGTTCGCCCGGAAAACAAATATCCCGGTATTGACCACAATGAATGGTGTTGATCTGGCTCAGGATGATCTCCATATTGGGTTTATCGGAACTCATGGCAACAGAGTTGCCAATATGATTCTTAACGAATGTGATCTGATAATCAGTGTCGGTGCTCGTCTCGGAATCAGACAGGCGGGAAGATACACAAAGAACTTTGCCCCGAATGCTCTCTTGATTCGCTGCGACATTGATGAATATGAGTTAAGCCGTAATATTAAGGACAATGAGAAAAAGTATCACACTGATGCCAGGGATTTCATGAGGATGCTTCTTGCCGAGGATATCCCTGATTATTCATCGTGGCGGCAGAAGTGCTTGGATGCAAAAAGGGTTCTTGATGAGTTTGACAAGCAGCCAGGAAATTATGCTGTTGAGAGGATTTCATCACTTCTTCCTGAAAACCCTGTTGTGTCTGTAGATGTCGGAATGAATCAGTGCTGGTGTGCGCAATCATTGGTCCTGAAAGGGCATAAGGGACGAATTCATATCAGTGGGGGATATGGAACAATGGGATGTGCTCTTCCTTTTGCTATTGGATCCAGCATCTCCATCGGCAACGGCAAGGTCTATTGTATATCCGGTGATGGTGGTTTCCAGATGAATATCCAGGAACTGGAGACTGTAAGAAGAGAGAAGCTTCCAATTAAAATTTTCATCCTGAACAACCGTGTTCTTGGAAAAATAAGTGAGACGCAACATTTCGACAATAATGACAGATATGCGAATACCACAGAGGGGAGCGGTTATTCTGTTCCGGATTTCAAGAAGATAGCGGAGGCATATGGAATAAAGGCAGCCTCATTGTCTTCCTATGAGAAGTTAAATGATTATGGGGAATGGATAAGTGACGATGAGTCTTGTCTGTTTGACATTGCGCTTCCTCAGAACAGCTTGCTTACCCCGAAGATTAAATTTGAAACAGGCAAGATGAGGCCCGAGTTGGACCAGTCTGTTATTGATGGTGTCATCTCTATTTTAGGGAACTAGCAAGTAAGTGTGTGATTCTTTTTCACAAGTGCTGTTTTGTTTTTTTGAGATCATTTTTGTGAGAACGATATGAGAATACTGATGATCAACGTCGTTTGCGGCATCCGAAGTACCGGTCGAATATGCGCAGATCTTGCCTGTGCTCTGGAAAAGAGGGGGCATGAGGTCAAGATAGCTTTTGGCAGGGAAGTCGTCCCTCCCCAGTACGAAAAATATGCTGTACGAATTGGAAGTGATCTAGGAACAAAAATACATGCGCTAAAAGCAAGATTGCTGGATGGGTGTGGTTTTGGCAGCAAAAAAGCCACATTGGATTTCATTGAGTGGGTGAAGAAATATGATCCTGATGTGATTCACTTACATAATGTTCATGGCTACTACATCAACGTTGATGTTTTATTCAATTATCTGAGAACATGCGGTAAAAGAATTCTCTGGACTCTACATGATTGCTGGCCGTTTACAGGACATGCGGCCTATTGCGAGTACTCTCAATGTGAGAGATGGATTTCCGGTTGTGAGAGATGTCCGAGCTTAAAGGAATATCCATCTAGTCTTACAGACAGGAGTCGCATCAACTGGAAAAAGAAGAGAGCGCTGTTCTGTGGGATTCCGCAGATGACGCTGGTTACTCCATCTGTATGGCTCGAATCACTAGTGAAGAAGTCGTTTCTTTCGGCTTACCCGACAACTGTGATTCATAATGGTGTTGACACTGCTGTTTTTAAGCCTACACCTGGTAAGGTTCAAGAAAGATACTGTTTGCCTGAAAAGAAGATTGTTTTGGGTGCCGCTGCAGTTTGGGATAGACGTAAAGGATTAGATGATTTTATCAAACTGGCAGGCTTGTTGCCTCAAGACTATCAGATTGTTCTTGTCGGGTTGTCAAAGGATCAGATGAAAGCAATTCCAAGCAGTATCGTGGGTATTGAGAGAACCAATTCAGTCAAAGATCTGGTTGAGCTATATAGCGCTGCTAATGTATTTGTGAATTTAACATATGAGGACAATTATCCGACTACAAATCTGGAGTCAATTGCCTGCAGGACGCCTGTGGTGACATATGATACAGGCGGCAGTGGTGAAAGTGCAGTTCGCTATGGAATTGTAGTGCCTAAAGGGCGATTGGATGAGGTCGTCAAAGCGATATTGTCCGTAGAAAGAATACTAGTCAGGCAACCTGATACTGCTGAGATTGGATTGAATGGATTTATTGAAAAGTACATGGAATTGTATGAATCTTAGATGGTAATGACAGTCTAATTTTCAAGTTCAGTTCCTTTTTTTGAAAAAAGTAATGTCTCGTATTCATTATCATATTTGATTGGGAAGGGGTGCTTTTTAGGGAATTATTATGATTTATAGTATAGAACCAGTCTTTATTGTTTTTCCGTTGATTTGTCTTTTTCTCTCTTTCTTCAAATTTAAAAACAGCAAGATAGTTTTCTTCTCTATTCTTCTATCTTTTATTATTTTGTATTCGTTTTCATTTAATGGTTCTGATTATGGCTCTTATCTTGAATTATATCGAAGGGTTAACTGGACCCCGCCAAGCCAAATTCAGCAAGAGATCGGCTATTACTATTTAATGAAAGCTGCTATATCTCTTGGTGTTAGTTATGTGGTCTTCCGCACAGTATTGCTCTCCCTGCTGAGTATAGTATTGTTCTTTTTTGTCTATAAAACATCTTCAAATTTCCCTTTGTCAATTTTCTTTATCACATCCATGTTCGTGATTTACACGATTTCGACATACCGTCAGTTCATAGTCATGTGTTTTTCATTATGGGGATTGTATTTGTATTATAAAGGGAAAAAACCAATTGCTCTCTGTGGAATTGCATTACTTCTGCTGTTTCATATTAGTGCTGTGATCCCTTTGTTGTTTGTTGCTTATGACTGGATTTGTTCTTATTTCCATAAAAACTCATATGTGCCCAAAGAAAAGAATTACTGGATAATTGTCGCTGTCTCAATCGCTATCAGGTTTTCAATGACATTTGTCCTTAATATGTCGTTTGTAAAAGCGTTCTTGTTATCGGTTAGTTCTTTCTATTTTTCTGAGTCTGCCTCTTTCTTCTCACTTGGATTTGCATCCAGGTTCTTATTCCTTATTGCAATTTCGTTTCTGTATTATAGGATCAAAAAGCCTAATGGGTTGACTACTCTGTTATATTGTTACTATTCAATCTCAATTTTGATATATACTTGTGTTCCAATACAGTTATTCATGGGGAGATTAATGAATAATGCCAATATTGTATGTGCGATACTTATACCAAACATCTTAAATGAGTATTCAATTCAGACTAAAACAGATGGCTGTGGATTCAAGAGCGCAAAAAGAGGACTTGATCTTTTCCATGTTAATCCTATATTGCCAATGCTTGGGTTTGCTTTTGTAGCGCTTGCCGTATTGGTAAATCAGTTATTGCATCAGGATGGGTATGCACCATATAAAAACATTCTTTTCTCTCGAAATGTTCTTTCTGGCAAATGGGATGATCTCAACGTTTCATATGGTAATTTCAAGTTGACAACAGATAATCCATGGAATACCAGTGTCGGTTTAGTGGATTTTGATGATGGCACAGTTCTTTTTCTTTCCCCTGGCACCTCTGCAAGAATTGAGACAAACGGATATGAGAAACTGTCACTTACTTTTAGGCTACATCCTTTGGTCTCTAAAGATTCTGACGGGATAGGAGTTAACATCGTGCTAATGAATGACCAGGAGGATTATTTGAATCGTATTAGTTTTGTGCTTTGCGATGATGATTCTTATGAATTCATTTTTGATAACACTTGGGTGCCTGAATGCCGAAAGGTTTATATTGATTGCAATGGAGGTGAAAAAGACAATACTGATTCGGATTGGCTGATAATAAAAAAGAACGATCCTCAGTTTTGACTTTTGATCACAGTAGATAATAGAACAAATCTAATTTATAATTTTCAGGGTATATGTGAAGGAGTTTGATAGTGAGACACACAATTCTTGTTACTGGCGGTTCTGGTTTTATTGGCTCGAATTTCATATACATGCTCCTGGAGGAGAGGCCTTCATGGCGTGTGGTATGTGTGGATGCTCTTACATATGCTGCGAACATACACACCTTGAATTCAGCTTTTATGAACCCTAATTTTGCCTTCTACAAGGAAGACATAAGGAACAGAGAAGGGATCTTTGCTATCTTTGAGAAAGAGCATCCTTCCATAGTTGTTAACTTTGCAGCAGAGTCACATGTTGACAGATCAATAGAGAACCCTGGAATTTTCCTTGAAACCAATATCCTTGGAACACAGGTTATGATGGATGCTTGCCGGAAGTACGGGGTGGAGAGGTTCCATCAGGTGGGAACAGATGAGGTATATGGAGATCTTCCATTGGACAGACCGGATCTGTTCTTCCATGAGGACACTCCGATTCACACCTCATCCCCATATTCCACTTCTAAGGCTTCAGCTGATTTATTGGCTCTGGCTTATCACAGGACTTATGGTTTACCAGTAACTATTTCTCGTTGTTCTAACAACTATGGACCTTATCAATTCCCGGAGAAGCTTATTCCCCTGATGATCAACAATGCTTCACATGACAAGGCTCTTCCTGTTTATGGAGAAGGCCTGAATGTCAGGGATTGGCTTTATGTAAAAGATCATTGCTATGGCATTCTTGCTGTTCTGGAAAAGGGTAAAGTAGGTGAGGTTTATAACCTTGGCGGACACAACGAGAAAGCCAACATTGAGATTGTTAAGATAATTCTTAAGGAACTTGGAAAACCCGAGTCATTAATCACTTATGTCGCTGACCGTAAAGGTCATGACCAGAGATATGCCATTGATCCGTCAAAGGCAATGAAAGAGCTTGGTTGGGCTCCGACTACAATGTTCGCCGATGGTATCAAGCTTACCATCAAATGGTATAAAGATCATATGGATTGGATGGCAGAGTGTACCTCTGGTGAGTATCAGAATTATTATTCGCAAATGTATGGAAACAGATAGTTCTGTTTGTAAACGGAAGCACAGAGTGTGTATCTTATTTCATGTTCTGACTTTCCTCTCTGCATGTAGTTTTAAAAGATGATAATCATTTCTTTTTGAGCTCTGTTATCTTAGAATAATAAAACAAGGAGAAGCATTATGGTGCCATTTGTTTCTTTTCTTCCGATGGAGAAAGAATTGAAAGATGAGTTGTATGATTCATTCAATCGAGTATTTCAACGATCCTATTATATAGGTGGCATTGAGGACAAATTATTTGAAAAGGCATTCGCTGAGTATTGTGGAGTGAAATACTGTGTTGGTGTCGGAAATGGACTTGATGCATTAATGCTTATTCTTAAAGCTCTAAATATCGGAGAGGGGGATGAGGTTATAGTTCCTTCAAATACATATATTGCCACTGCACTTGCTGTGACATATGTGGGTGCTACTCCAGTGCTTGTTGAACCGGATATTAGAACTTTCAATATTAATCCAGAATTGATAGAGCATGCCATAACTGGCCGTACTAAAGCAATTATGCCTGTTCATCTTTATGGACAGGCGTGCGATATGGATCCAATCATGGCAATATCTAAAAAGTATAATCTGCATGTGGTAGAGGATTGTGCTCAAGCTCATGGGGCCACATATAAAGGTAGGAAGATAGGATCATTTGGTATTGCTGCAGGATTCAGTTTTTATCCTGGAAAGAATCTTGGTGCATTAGGTGATGCTGGAGCAGTAATTACTAATGATAAGGATCTTTCTGAAAAAATAAGGGCATTGGGCAACTATGGGTCTGATTATAAATATCATCATATTTACAAAGGAAATAATAGCCGTCTTGATGAATTGCAGGCTGCTTTCTTGTCTGCAAAACTCCCACACCTTGACAGAATGAATGAAGACCGTCGCAGGATAGCGAAAAAATACTCGGAAGGAATAATGAATCCAAAGGTGGTCGTGCCGTCTGTAATGGAAGGATGCGTGCCTGTCTGGCATATATATGGTATTAGGAGTAAGGAGCGCGATCTGCTTGAGAAGTATCTGAATGAGAAGGGTATAGGTACAAACAAGCATTATCCCATTCCGATTCATCGTCAAGACTGTTACCAGAATCTGAAACTCCCTGAAGGAGCACTGCCAATCGCAGAGGAGATAAGCAGGACTGAATTGAGTATCCCGATGTATTACGGGATGAAAGATGATGAGATTCAATACATAATTGATATGATAAATGAGTATAAAGGGAATTAAAATGAGTACTATTAGTCCAAGAGCTAATGTTGCAAAAACAGCCATCATACATGATGGTGCTATAATTGAGGATAACGTTATTATTCATGATTATGTTGTTATTTATCCCGGTGTTGTTGTAAAAGAAGGAACAGAAATCTATGATCATTGCGTACTTGGGAAATATCCAACTTCACCTGGCAGTACAGCAAGACCATTGAAGAATGACTATAAACCTGTAATTATCGAAAATCATTGTGTTCTTTGTCCTGGAGTTGTGGTTTATATGGGAACAGTGATTGGAGAACACACCTTGCTTGGTGATTTTTGCTCAATCCGCGAAGATTGTATTGTCGGCAGTTACTGCATAATAAGTCGAAATGTCAGTGTTAATTATGAGACTACAATAGGGCATCATACTAAAATAATGGATAACACTCATATTACTGGGAACATGAAGATAGGTAATTATGTTTTCATAAGTGTCCTTGTTGCAACTACAAATGACAATGCAATGGGACGGGATGGATACAGCAGTGAGGATATATACGGGAGTGTGATTGAGGATTACGTAACAATCGGAGCTGCTGCAAATATTCTTCCAAAGGTCAGAATTGGGCGTAACTCAATTATTGGGGCAAGTGCTTTGGTGACAAAAGATGTTGCTCCAAATTCATTGATGATGGGAGTCCCTGCAAGATTTGTTAGAACAGTAGCGGAGAGATAGAGTGGATAACGTTTATTTATTGAATGCAAAAAGAAGTGCAATTGGAAAGTTTTTGGGTTCATTTTATGAGAATGACCCTTGTGATGTCTCATCACAAGTTATTACTGAATTACTCAAGGATGTCGATCCGAATGATGTTGATATGACAATAATCGGTAATGTGATATCAGCAAATATGGGACAGGCTTTTTTCCGAAAGATAGCCATTAATGCAGGAATCCCAGTTGAGAAACCTGCATATGCTGTTAATATGGTTTGCGGCTCCGGGATGATGGCGGTAATAAATGCAGTTAAAGAAATCAAATGCGGGTCGAATCTTGTTGTTGCTGGTGGAGTTGAATTCATGTCTAATATTCCATATGCAACAAATACATATCTCAGATTGGGAAAGAAATTTGGGAATTTTGAAATGACAGATTTGATGGTTAGCGATGGTCTCACAGATGCATTTAGTGGAGTTCACATGGGTGTGACAGCTGAAAACATTGCTCGAAAATATGGTATCACTAGAGAAGAACAGGATCGTTATTCCTGGTTGGCTCAACAACGCGCAATAAATGGTGTTGACAGTGGTGCATTCAAGGATGAGATTGTCCCCGTCAAAATCAAAGACTATAAGGGACGTGAGCTAATCTGTGATACAGATGAGTTCCCTAATAGATCTTCTACTCCTGAGAAAATATCTTTATTGAAACCGACATTTATAAAAGACGGAACAGGTACTGTTACTGCTGCTAGCTCATCGGGAATCAACGATGGTGCTGCGTATGTGACAGTAGCATCGGAAAAGTATGTTGAGAAGACAGGATTGAAACCGATGGCAAGAATAACTTCATATTCTGCGGTAGGGCTTGACCCTCAATTGATGGGGCTTGGACCTTATCATGCAATCAAGAAACTTCTCCATGATAATGCACTTACAATCGATGATATTGATGTCTTTGAGATTAACGAGGCCTTTGCTGCTCAGGTTTTGGGTAGCATGAAACTTCTGTCTGAAGAGTTTGGGACTCCAGAAAATAAAATCATCGAGAAAACAAATATATATGGATCAGGTCTTGGACTCGGACATCCGCTTGGCGCCACAGGTGCCAGGATTATCACGACACTTGCCTATATTATGGAGAAAAAGAATCTTAAGCGCGGTGTGGCTTCTCTTTGTATTGGAGGTGGACAAGGTACCGCAGTGCTTCTTGAGCGATTGTAATGAATAACAAAAGGAGATTTCAAAATGAAAGGTAAGATAGCAATCGTGACAGGTGGAACATCAGGAATTGGACTCGCAACAGCAGAAAAAATGGCTAAAGAAGGAGCAATTGTTTATGCCTGTGCAAGGAATAAGCATGAGTTCTCTTTGCCGAATATGTTTTATCATTATCTTGATGTTACGGATGTTGAGTCATGTAAAAGGCTTTTTGATGATGTTGTTGAGAAACATGGAAAGATTGATGTTTTAGTTGCTGACGCTGGCATAACATCCGATGCCTTGACTGTTAAAATGACTGATGAGCAGTTTGATCGAGTAATAGCAGTCAACCTTAAGGGGATTTTTAATATTGTTCGATTCGTTGGCCCATATATGGAGAAACAGGGTTGGGGATCGATAGTTACTGTAAGCAGTGTAGTAGGAGAACAAGGAAATATCGGACAAATAAACTACTCAGCTTCCAAGGGGGCTGTTATCTCAATGACAAAGACCTGGGCAAAAGAGTTTTCACGTAAGGGGGCTAATGTAAGAGTAAACGCTGTTGCGCCAGGTTATATCATGACAAGAATGATGGAAACAGTTCCTTCTGATTTGCTCGAACGCTTTGCAGGGCAAACAATGCTGAAAAGATTGGGCAGACCAGAAGAAATAGCAGAAGTGATATTCTTTCTTTCTTCTGATGCTGCTTCATATATAACAGGTACAGTAATTAGTGCTAATGGTGGTATGAGATTGTAAAAAAACAATCATGTTTCGTATTCTGATTATCATTGGGGGAAAAGATGAAAGGAATTGTTTTGGCAGGTGGAGCGGGAACGAGATTATATCCTCTTACCAGGGTTACATCGAAGCAGTTGCTACCGATTTATGATAAACCTATGATTTATTATCCCATGAGCACGCTGATGCTTGCTGGAATCCGAGATATTCTAATTATCTCAACTCCGGAGGATACTCCAAGGTTTGAATCCTTATTTGGAGATGGATCACAGTTCGGTGTGAATTTGTCTTATACTGTTCAGCCAAGTCCTGATGGTTTGGCTCAAGCTTTTATTCTGGGTGAGCGGTTCCTTGACGGCGATGCCGGTGCAATGGTGCTTGGTGATAATATTTTCTATGGTAATGGTTTCGGCTCTATACTCAGAACGGCAGCAAAGAATGCTGAAAATGGCAGGGCAACTGTATTTGGCTATTATGTCAATGATCCGGAACGTTTTGGCGTGGTTGCATTTGATGAAAGCGGAAAAGCCACATGCATTGAGGAGAAGCCTAAAAAACCCAAATCAAATTATGCTGTGACTGGCTTGTATTTCTATCCGAAAGATGTGAGTTCCCGTGCAAAAAGAGTCAAGCCCAGCGAAAGAGGTGAACTTGAGATCTCTACTTTGAATGAAATGTATCTGGAGGATGGAATTCTTGATGTTCAGATTCTTGGAAGAGGGTTTGCATGGCTTGATACAGGCACATTCGATTCATTGCTTCAAGCCTCGAATTTCGTGGAGACAATTGAGGCGCGCCAGGGGATAACTATCGCTGCTTTGGAAGAGATTGCTTATAATAACAAATGGATTGACCGAGAAAAACTATTGGAGTCTGCACATAAATATGGCAAGAGCCCATATGGTGAACATTTGAAGGCCGTCTATGAAGGGAAAATCAAATACTGAAGGAAAGTCGATTTTCTGATATGATTATTGATAATAATGATTTATTCTCAGTTATTGTATTGTTTTACAACAATGATTTCTTTTTTAGGGATTCGATAGGGTCAATACTCGCCCAGAACTATAAGAATATAGAGCTGATTTTAGTGGATGATGGGTCGTCGGTCTTTAATGAAGCAATGATTCGGGAATTCATTTCTGAGAACAAGAAAGATAACATCAGCAATATAGTAATTCAATGTAACAAGAAGAATTTGGGTACTGTCAAATGTGCAAATCTAGGTCTGGGTTTGGCGCATGGCAAATATATTAAGCTACTTGCAGCAGATGATGCGCTCTATGATGAATTGTCGTTGGATAATGCCAGATCAGCACTAGACAAATCAGAATCTGGAATTGTCGTTTCTGGAGTAATGGCATGTGACTCCTCGATGAAAGAGATTTGCCTATTCCGGGAAAACGAGAAAAAGAGAATGCGTGGAATGAGTGCATTTAAGCAGTATTGTTCTCTGTGCGTTCGTAACCCTATTCCGGCACCAGGGGTTTTCTTTAGGCATGACTGCTTTAAAACCAACGGATTATTTGATGAGGAATATAAGTTGCTTGAAGACTGGCCTATGTGGTTGAGGGTTACACGTAGTAATAGGCGTTTGGAATTTGCAGATTTTATAGGAACCAAATATCGGAAAAACGTCGGGACTTCCACTAGCAGCAGAAAACAGTACTTGCTTGATAAAAGAAAGGTGTTCTCAAAAGAGATTGTCCCTTATAGAAGGAGAATAGGTTTTTTCCGTTATTGTGTCAGTTTTTTCTCTTCATGTATTAGGACATCGCCTGTTTTAAGAAAAGCATATGAGGCTCTTTTCAGATAGAAGGAGATATATATGGAAATTAAGTTGAAGCACTTCAAGAAACATTGTGACTCACGTGGCCAGTTGGTTGCAATAGAGGACGAGAACGATCTTGGTTTCCCGATCAAGCGTGTATACTATATTTATGGTGCTTCCAATGAAGTGAGGCGAGGCTTTCATGCACATAAGGAATTGCAACAGTATTTGATTTGTATGAGTGGGGAATGCAAGATTCTTTTGGATGACGGACATGAGAAAGAAGTTGTTTTATTAAATGATCCTTCTGTCGGTTTATATATCGGACCATCTATGTGGCGAGAAATGTTTGATTTTACTCCAGGAGCTGTTCTGGTAGTTTTAGCTTCCATGCATTATTCTGAGATGGACTACATACGTGATTATAACGAATTCATCAAGTATTGCACTGAAGCAAATGAGGGGAGTCAGTAATGGAGAAACCAATAATAGTCTCTAAGGACCCTCCGCTTTTTTCTGTAATCATCCTCTCTTATCTTCAAGAGCATAATCTTGAAAGATGTCTTAAGTCGGTTTTAGATCAAAAGTATACGAATCTGGAACTTATTGTTTGTGATGATTGCAGCCCGGGATTTGACGGTGAAAGACTCAGAGAGTTGGTTGACAATCAGAAAAGTGGTGTCAAAAGATTTGCGGTTTTTGTTCAACCTACTCATGTCGGTTCTGCAGCAAACGCCCAGAAGGGAGTGGAATTATCTAATGGTGATTATTTCATTATAATTGATGCTGCTAATCAATTATATGATCCTTGTGTTATTTCTGATATTTCAGATTTGTTTAATGATGAAAATGTCAACATAATTGCCTCAAGGGCAAGGGCCGGCATTACAGGTGGAAAGCTAACAGATCGATACTATCCTGAAGGTGAGCTTCTTTCAAGCATCCGAAACATAAGCTCATATGAGCAGCTTTCAGTTCTTTCTACAAAATCTTTTTCTGAGATTGTCTTTCCTTCTGCTGTGTTTTTTAGGAGAAGTCTTTTCGATGAGATTGGCGGTTTTGATACTTCATTCATTCAGGAATACGTGTTCCCACTGTTAATCCGGGCCACAAGCTCCGGAAAAGTGATTTCTTTTGTAGACCGTATCTCCTTGCTTATTTGTAGTGATGATGGATCTGATTTTATTAATGAACACTATTTCAACTCAGTAGAGGATATAAACCGAGCACTTTCAGAATACGCATTGCCGTTCTTTGAAAAACAAGGAGAAAAAACCACGGTTTTAAGATGCGAGCTGTCAATTTGGAAAAACAATTCTTATGTAATTGAGAAGAATGAATGGCATAACTGGTGTTTCCTTGATAGACTTATCTGGAAAACTAAGAACTGCAAAAGAGTAATACTCAGTAGTCTTTTTTATGCATATGAGAATGGTATCAATTTTGGGCTGAGAAAACTGATTTATCCAGTTATTGCATTCTTCCTGCTCTTTGTTTTTCATGTCAAGTTTGTTCCTGGCATTTCTTTTGACAGAGTATGGGCTTTGCTGACTGTCTTGTCTTTTCTTGTCTTTTGTCTGTCTTATTGCTGTAAATTGCTTATGCTGTTCTTATTCTCTATATTCAAGCGTCATAGGAGGCAAAAGTGATTGATAACGGATTGTTATTCTCGGTTGCTATTATCTGCTACCGTAATTTCAAATACCTCAAGGATGCAATTGATTCTGTTCTTATTCAGGATTATCCTCGCATTGAGCTTGTTGTTTCCGATGACGGCTCTGGCCAGTTTCCCATTGAAGAATTCAATGATTATATTCTAGAACACAAGAATTGTAATATCTGCCAGTTCTCGGTAAGAAGTGGATCCGAAAACGTGGGGACGGTCAGGCACCTGAACCAGGTACGAAAACTTCTACATGGCGACTATATATGTTTTCTGGCAGGAGATGACCAGTTTTACGACGAGCACGTTTTATCCTCATATGCAGAAGCTTTTTCTCGGGCTCCTGATGGTTGTCTTGTTGAGATGGCTCAGACAGCGATGTTTGATGAAGATATGAGATCCATCCAGTCACTGTATATGACACAGGAAGTTGAGGATGCACTTATAGAAACGAAGAATGATTCATCAACTCTACTGACGTTGCTGATTTCAAAGGGTGCATGCCTTCCCAGTACGAGTACGTGCTTCCGCTCAGGTTTCTTTTCTAAATTTGGTGATTTCGATGAAAGCTTTCTTCTTGTCGAAGATTATCCAATGCATTTCCGTCTTGCAAAAGAGGGATGGGTGATTCATTGCGAAAAATTTATTGCAATCAAGCATAGGCATGGAGGAATAAGCCATGGACATAAAGGTGCATTAAAAAAGTCACAGATCATGTATCTGAACGACACAAAGAAAATGATAAAGGATTATCAGCTTGAGAATGCAAAGCTTCTACCTCCCGGGAAAAGAAGAAGTGTTATAAGGCAGAAGAAAGCAGAGTTACTTTGGATTGATATGCAGTTTGCACGTTCTGAACGTGGTGGTATTTCCATGATATCCGTTGCTGCTAAACATCCAGGATATTTCATTGACTTATGCATATCAAAAGGTTATGGGATTCTGAAGAAAGCTACAAAATGGATGATCATTATATGTTTGTTGTCTTGGATCCTTAATCCTTGTATTGTAGATTTGGTTTCATCTGCATTTAATGTGGATCCGGATAGTGTCCGTCCTATCTGTGTCGGCTTATCACAAGTTTTGCTTGTAATGTCAGGAATTGCCTTTGTATTCTATTTGATTTCGTTTTTTTACAAGAGGATTTCTACCTTTCCATCAAAGGTCATTAAGAAGTAGAATCAAATTATTTGGTGTGGAAAAGATAAGATGGAAATAATAAATAAGAAGAAAGCTACTGGTGTCTTTTTTGTAATACTGAGTATTTTCCTTGTTGTCGTTTTTGTCTGCTATTGGGTTTCAGAAACCCAGCTTGAGGCTGTGATGAAAACATCTGAGTCTGTCTCACCAAAAACGGGTGTTTTCAATCGGGATGAGGTTTTGGTCTTGGAGCAGGTTTTCTTTCCTGAGACTGATACTCTTGATGAAATAAAACTGCTCATTAGCTCATATGGGGAACAAACTGAGCGAAGTGTCAGCATTAGTATTTTAGAGAATGGATCTTGCCTATGGGAGAAAGAATTCATTTCTGACTTTCCAACTGAGAAGACAATGTGCTCATTTCCGATAATGCCTCAACTGACTGAAGTCAAAATGAAACAGCTGTTGCTTCGAATTGTTATCAATGAGACTATTCCCGAAGAGAGAGCTATTCTCTACTATGGTGACTCGATTCAACTGGCTCGTGGGTATGTGGAGAAGGAGATTCGAAACCCATTGATAGTTAATGGAACTGCGATTGATGGAATGCTTTGCTTCGAAACTGTTGGAAGAAATCTTCTCCCCCTGAAAAAAGTATACTGGATTCTATCAGTGTCTTTAGCTATCTGTTTTTCTTTCTTTTATTGGCATGGTTATTTCAGGTGGAGACAAGGGAGAAAAAGCCTTTTTGGCAGCGTGGTGAATGCTCTTAGGTATAAGTTCCTCCTCAAGCAGTTAGTAGGCCGTGATTTTAAGACACGATACAAACGCTCTTTTTTGGGTGTTTTTTGGAGTGTCCTCAATCCGCTATTGACAATGCTTGTTCAATACATTGTTTTTTCATCACTATTTAAGACATCTATTCCTAATTTTGTTGTTTACTTGATGTGTGGTGGCATCTTGTTCAGTTTCTTCTCCGAAGCCGTGACGCTTGGTCTTAGTTCAATTGTCGTAAATGCTTCACTAATCAATAAGGTTTATGCGCCAAAGAGCATATATCCAATCAGTAGGGTTTTATCTTCATCATTGAATTGCTTGTTTTCTTTGATTCCCCTTTTCTTGATAGTACTGATTTCCGGTGTGCCGATAAGAAAGTCTATTCTTTTATTACCCATATTACTCTTAAATGTTCTTTTATTTGTAATTGGGGTAAGCCTAATTATGTCAAGTATGATGGTTTTTTTTCGTGACACACAGTTTCTTTGGAGTGTTCTGGTTACATTCTGGATGTATATGACTCCAATTTTTTATCCGGAATCCATAATACCAACTCAATTTATTAGAATTTATAGATTGAACCCAATGTATCAATTCATTTACTTTTTCCGTGAGATAATACTGAATGGTAATGCTCCAGGACCATTAACTTTTTTGGCTTGTCTCCTGTGTGCCGTGATTCCGTTGAGTATCGGAATTTTCGTTTTCAAGAAGACTCAGGACCGGTTTGTTCTGTACTTGTAGAAGAGTGGGATAATGAGCAGCATTATTGAAGTTGACAATGTTTCTATGACATTTCGGATGGATTTGAATCGTCCTACAGGTTTAAAAGGCTGGATTGTCAGCGCATTAACAAGGAAACGCAATATTCAAGAATTTCATGCATTATCAGATGTTTCTTTTTCTGTTGAGAGAGGTGAAGTCATTGGCATTATTGGGAGAAACGGCGCTGGTAAGAGTACTCTGTTAAAGGTTATTTCTGGCATCTTTAAACCAACAGTTGGAAAAGTGACTTTGCATGGCAATATTGCTCCAATGTTGGAGCTCGGAAGTGGTTTCGATCCGGAATTAACTGGAGAGGAAAACATATTTCTGAATGGTGCGATACTTGGCTTTTCAGAAAAATATTTGAAAGCAAGGAAAGCAGATATAATTGAGTTCTCTGAACTAGGGGACTTCATTCACATGCCGATAAAGACATATTCCTCAGGAATGATTATGCGTTTGGCTTTTTCAGTTGCCACTATGGTTGACCCCGAAATCCTAATAGTAGATGAGATTCTTTCGGTCGGTGATGAGTTCTTCCAAAAGAAGAGTTTTGAGAGAATGCAGCAAATGATGAGTGGTGGTACTACGGTCCTATTTGTGTCTCACAGTATTCAGCAAATTAAACAAGTCTGCAATCGTGTTATTTGGCTGGAGAATGGAAGAGTCAAGGCAATTGGTGATGTGGAATCACTTTGTGACCAGTATTCAGCATCAAACTGACAGAAGGCCATACGAGTAAAATGTCGTCGGTTTTGTTCCTTGTTGGAATTCATTGATTATTGATTATCTTTGATTGTGCATAGAGGAATCATCCTTTTTATGCCTCCAGTGTGATCTTTTTTCTTCCAGGCGTGGATTCTTTTGTCACGGATCCGCGCCTTTTTTGTTTATATCGTTGTGAAGGGTTTCCGTGACCACTTCTAATATGCGATAATTAGTTGCCGTTAATGGTGTCTTTTAGAGAGAGAGGGGAGTTTACTGATGATAGAATCACTGTTCAATGAGATAGACAGGATCTCGCACGAGTTCAATCTTTCGGGTCTTGTGAATGTCAGCGAGATCAACCAGGGCAAGGTCAACCACACATGTAGGGCGGACTTTTTGATTGACGGCTGGATGAACTCCTACATAGTCCAGAAGGTCAACACCTATGTCTTCCGCAAGCCCTGGGATGTCATGCACAACATAGCGCTGATCACGCAGTTCATGGCAGAGCACCATCCGGACATCAAGAGCCTCAGATACATCAATGCCCGTAACGGCAAGAACTACTATGAGGACGGACCCGCGTTCTGGAGGATGTACAAGTACGTTGACTCGGTGACCTATAACTCGGCAAAGGACCCCGTGATAGTGTGCAACGCAGGCAAGGCGTTCGGACGCTTCCAGAAGGCCCTGGCAGACTTTGATGCATCCTTGCTCCGCTACACCATCCCCAATTTCCATAACACTACAAAAAGATATGCGGACCTTGAATCTGACTACAGCTCAGATCCTCTCTGGCGCGCAGCCTCATGCGCGGATGAGGTCTCATATGTCCTGTCAATGAAGGACAAGGCACTTGTGCTGGACAGGCTTTATGCCGCAGGCCGCATTCCGCTTAGAGTCACGCACAATGACACCAAGATAAACAACGTGCTCTTTGATCCCGACACCCGCAAGGCCGTCTGTGTCGTTGACCTAGACACCGTCATGCCCGGTCTTGCAGGCCACGACTTCGGTGATGCGGTGCGCTCCGCGGGAAACTCCAAGGGCTCTGCAAGCCTTGAGTTCGACAAGATTGAGCTGAACATGGATGTCTACAAGGCCTTTGCGGAGGGCTTCCTGTCTTACACCAAGCCGCTTTTCACTGAGGATGAGATCAAAAGCCTGGCGGACAGCTGCCTTGTCATGACTCTTGAGCTTGCCTCAAGATACCTTGACGATTATCTTACCGGAGACAAGTACTTCTCAGCCAAATACCAGACACAGAACCTGGACAGGGCGCGCAACCTCATCGCCCTTGCAAGGA
>JAEEGL010735966.1_pt1 | contig 19340 bp, 33 predicted proteins | sample 9134231 | NCBI WGS metagenome assembly JAEEGL01 (sample SAMN16246548, study PRJNA631951) | gut metagenome | biome: gut microbiome; feature: rumen; material: fiber-attached | host: Bos | place: Iran: Karaj | collected 2018-10
ATCTGTTAAATGAATTAAGATTTACCAATGGTTGTTATGGTTCAATTAACCTTGGAACTGCGTATACTAAAGATTATTCAACAATTCCTACGGGATGGTACAACTACTTTTACATTCCTCACAGGTATGGTGGAGAAGTGGGAACTTCCCCAACAACATACGAAGCGGACAATGTTAATTATGGAACGTTGTTGTTGTATGGAATGAATAACACTAATGGCATGTTCAGAATAAGGATGCAATATACTAATAGTGCTGTTAGTATAACTGAATTAGAAGATTTGCAGAAGGGGAATATATATGTAGGAACATGTACGACAGGGGCTAGTGAAAGAGCTAAAATAGCTACTGTGGATGGCAATTTTGTACTAAGAAAAGGTGTTCGTGTAGCTATTAAATTTACAAACTCTAACACTTATTCATCATCAACTTCAAACCCCATTACACTTAATGTAAACAGCACAGGTGCTAAGAATATATGGGGATGGTCTACTCATAGTGGAGCAGGCAATACAGGAACAAATACTACTTTCTATGGCTCTGCGGGTAGATATGCAAATTATTATTACGATGGAACGTATTGGGTTTGGGATGGACAAAGTGGTGATAATGATGGAAACAACCGTAAGGCGTTCTATGGTACGTGTTCAACGGCAGGTGACCAAAAGGACAAAGTTGTTACTATATCTGATACAAACGGTTGGGAACTTCGTGCAGGTACTATTGTAGGTGTGTATTTTTCTAATACTAACACTTATAGTGCTACAGCAGAGAATAAAATAACGCTTAATGTTAATAGTTCGGGAGCAAAGACTATCCGCTATAATACAGGATATCAAACAGGAACAAGCACTAATGCGTATGGTTATGCAGGACGAGTGCAATTTTATATGTATGATGGCACTAATTGGTGTTGGATAAGCGCAGGTGTTGAGATTGATACAACTGACCATATCAATTCTAAAGGCGTAGTATCTGCCGAAACAGGAACTACAAGACCTGCTGTAAGTGGTCTTACCATGAAAAACGCATATAATAATGGTTATCCTCAAACCTATGGTAACGTTATGACTATGAGGGGCGCAGGAGATACCGAATTATTCCAAGCGTGGAGTGCTACTAGCGGTGCTTGTGAACCGATTTATTTCCGTTCAAGAAGGGATGTTGATACTGCTGAATGGTCTACATGGGATATGGCGTATTCAACACAATTTTCCAATGTATTCTTTTGTACATGTTCAACGGCAGGTGCCCAACAAATTAAGGTTGCTTCTACTTCTGTAGGGCATATAAGAAATCTTGTGGCAGGAATTATTGTTGGAGTTAAATTTTCCAATAGTAATACGTATAGCGCAACTGCTGATAATAAGATTCAGCTTAATGTAGATGGAACAGGTGCTAAACCGATTTATTACGGACAAAGTTACCCAACAGGAAGTAATACTACAATATTCGGTTATGCAGGAAGAACCCATTATTATATGTATGATGGCACTAATTGGGTTTGGTTAAGTCATAGTGCAGATAATGACGGTAACAACCGTAAATCATTTTATGGAACATGTTCAACAGCAGGTGATGTTTCAGCTAAAGTAGTAAGTCTTTCAGATACGAATGGTTGGGAATTACGTGCAGGAACAGTAGTAGGTATTAAGTTCTCAAATTCCAATACTGCAAGTAATGTTACTCTAAATGTTAATAATTCGGGAGCTAAATCAATCTATTATAATACGGCAGTATATACGGGAAATGCCAATTCTGTATGTGGATATACTAATAGAGTTAATTATTATATGTATAATGGCTCTCAATGGGTATTTATAAACAACGGATTGGTTGAAGCGGATACGTTTACATCTGCTCGTTGTGATACAGCAGGAGATACGTCTGCAAAAGTAGCTACTTGTCACAATTATGTTTTATTATCGAAATCACAGCTACATATCATTATGTCAAATGCTAATACAGCAAAAAGCGCATTGACGCTTAATGTTAATGGCAGAGGTGCAAAACCTATTTACATCAATGGTAGCGCAAGTTCATCATCAAATTACACCTTACCTGCGGGTTCTTATTTAATCTATTATAACGGAACTAACTATTATTTCCGTACAGATGGTAAGATTACATGCGCAGGAACAGTAACAATTTAAAAGAGCCAATGAGCCGATTGTTTAATCTGAAATAGTCGGCTCTTATTTTAAAAGGAGGAAAAACGTATGAGATTTTATTTATTTAAAGTAGCGTATAACAAGGTAGCTTGTGCAGAGGATAGACCACAACCACCCGCTTATAACAGCTATGATGAAGCAAAGAAAGCACAATGTCAGTACATGGGGCAGAGTGTACTTGGTGAAACTATCGGATGGGTTATGACTAAAATTATCTGTGAGAATGGCGTTTGTAATGCTTCGGATGATACATATTGGGAAGACCCTGCTATCATTCAGTTCTATGGTGACCTTATTATTGCAGGTACAATAAACACCAAAACAAATGAGCCTTGGAAGTTAGAAGATGTTAGCGACAGATGGCGTGATGCTGTAGCTGAGTATGTCGCACAGCATACTCCTGTAGAAGAACAGGAGGAAACGAATGAGTAAACTTCTTTTTATAAGCCAACCTATGAGGGACAAGACAGACGAAGAAATCAAGAAAGAAAGAGAAAAGGCGATTGCTCTCTGCAAAAAGTATATCGGTGACGATATTAAGGTGATTGATTCGTTCTTTGAAAATGCACCTCATGATGCAAACCCGTTATGGTTCTTAGGAAAGTCAATCGAGATGTTATCTCACGCTGATTATGCTTTCTTCTGTGAGGGATGGGAAGATGCCCGTGGATGTGTGATAGAACATGAGTGTGCAGAAAAGTATGGCATTCATATTGTTTGAACTGAAATTGAAATGAATTAAACTTTTTGGTCTGAAAAAGTGTAATTCAAACAGAAAAATTGGTTGAAAAAGTGTCATTTTAAAAATGAATTAAACTTGGAGGAATTATGGAATTAAAAGATACTGTAGAGATGATGTTGAGTGACGATTATAAGGAAAGACTCAAAGCAGAGTTTATTCAGCTTAAAATAAGGTACAATAAGCTCTTAGAGATGTTAGATGATTGGGATAATGGTTCGCTTGATTTTACACCAACCTGCCCTAGAAGTTGGTATGATGTTCAGATGGATGGCATGGAGATTTATCTTGATGTACTAACAGACAGAATGGAGAAAGAGGGAGTTGAGATACCAAAATTCTAATCTAATTTCTAATCCAACTGAATATTATTGTGTATAGCAGGTTGAAACAAAAATTAAATAAAATCAAAGAAAACCCTTGACACATCTAACAAACTGTAATAAACTGAAACACGTTGACACACGATTTATCGCCCTTTCACGGCGGTAACAGGGGTTCAATTCCCCTCGGAGTCATATACACACAAAAGCCTTAACCAAGCGGATTTGCAGGGTTAAGGCTTTCTTTTTCTTGATGTTATTTAACCTGTAATTTTTGTATTTCTAATCTTTTTTCTAATCCGATTTTGTGTTAGAATAATATACGGAATAGATGTGAGGATAAATTCCTTTCATATCCAACGGGCAGGTTGCGATATATCTGCCCTCCTTTCTAAGTACACTCCATGAGTAAATCATGTTTTTTCCATTGGGGGTAGCGGTGACACGCTACCCTTCCTTTCTGTCTGAACGCAAATTTTCTCGTTCACTTTTTCGTCCGAAATAAAGCCGTTCCATTTTGTCACGGTTAGCTTTCTGCATAGTTTCCGCATACTGATTGTAGGAATTCTGTGTTGTAGATGCTCTTGAATGTCCAAGCTGTCTTTGCATATCGGGAACATTTACCCCGTTCTGTAATCCTATCGTAGCAAATGAATGTCTAAGGTTCTTCATAGGCATTGGTGGCAAATAGAATTTCCCTTCTTCGTTAATTAAGCTGATACAACGTTTAAACTCTCTTGAAAGATACTGCGGTCTTACAGGATTGTTGTATTTATCTGTAAGAATCCTATCCCACGGCTTTACGCTGTCCTGTATACCCGATATGTTTCCATACTTCTCAATCGCCTGTTCCTGTCTTTTCCTCTGAACTTCGATAGCTTGTTGCACTTCTTCAAAGAGCATTACTACCCTTCGTCCACTAGAACCTGTTTTAGTATCCTTGACTTCACCGTTTGTTTTAGCTGACCTAGAGATGAAAAGTCCTTCGTCCATGAGGTCTTGGTATCTTATCGCTGTAATCTCACCCCTACGTCCTGCTGTTGTAGCTAAAATAAGAAATGCCAAATAATAATGATACTCCCGATTTACTTTCACCCATTCTAAAAAGTAGGTGATTTCTTCGGGAGTCCATATAGTCTTCGGTGGGGTATCGGGAGTCTTTAAATTTAGCCCTTTACAGGGATTTTCTGTACACCAACCCGATTCTATACCATATTCAAAAACGTGCCTTAAAGTGCCAAGGATTTTCTTTTTCGTGGCATTTGAAAGCGGTGTGCCGTCACTCTTTTCCATAGAAGAAAAGACCTGTCTGATGTGCTTTAATTCTATCTTATCTATCCTAGCTTCACCTAACTGTGGGATGATATGCTTCTGTATATTTCCTATACAGGTATCGTAAGAAGTACCACTCTCATAAAGCCCTTCGTTACGCACTATTTCCTTCCATTTAGTGAAAACTTCCTGTAAAGATGCGTGTTCTTGGTGTCCAATAAATAGGACAGCTTCATCATGTTCGTCAAATGCGTTTAATAGAGTTCTAAGTTCATTTTCTGCTTCTTTCTTGACTTTATATCCGTGACCCCACTTATACTTTTTCTTTCCTGTAAGCGGGTCTGTACCTAAATATATAATAGGATAATATAAGCCGTTGGATTTCTTCTTAGTTATGCTACCTCTCATAAATTAACCTCCTTCCTTCGATTTTAGATATTCTGCAAAGTTCTTTAATTCTTTTTTACTAGCACTTGGAAGTTCGTCATATATCTTACCTATGTAATATGCATAAGTAGATATCCTTTCTTCTTGCGTGGTTAAAAAGGCTTCTCTTTCTTTTGGTACGTTAAATCCCATGAGCCATACAGGGTTTACATCTAAGACCTTCGCTATAGCAGATGATGAAAGATTAGATGGAGATTGAATTCCGTGCATGTATTGAGAAATAGAAGATTTACTCACCTTAGATTTTTCTGAAAGTTCTGTAAGATTCATACCTGCATCATTCATAGCTTCTTTGAGCCTTTGTGCGGTAACCATCTTGTCACTTTCATAGTTTATCTGCCTTTTGTTCATGCCTATCACCTCTAAGTGTATTATATACTACTTTAACAAAAATTTAAAGTGAGATAAACAGAAGTTTATGGTAAATAAAAAATTCTGATTGACAAAGAAGTTTATGTTTGATAAACTTTTTCGTGTAACAGTTAAAATCTCACAGGAAAGGAGAGCGCATGGCTACAATTTCAGAAGATAAATTCTTATATCCAAAACTAAGAGGGCGAATCATCGAAAAGTACCGCAACTACAAGGAGTTTGCTGATGCTATCGGAGAGTACGATACTGTTGTTTCTCGCAAACTAAGTGGAAATCTTGGGCTTACAAAGAAGGATATTTCTATATGGGCTAACGCTTTAGACTTGGAACTTAAGGATTATGGTGAATATTTTTTTGCAGATTAAGTTCATCAAACATAAACTTTATTGAGGTCTATATGAAGCGAGAATTCATAACAGTTAAAGAAGCAAGTGAGATAACAGGGCTTAGTATTCACTCTATTAGAAACCGTGTAAACAAAGGAGTTTTTAAGGCAATTCCACGTTCTAGCAGAAATGAGAAAATGCTTATTTACCGTGAGAGCATTTTTGGACAGATTAAATCAGACAAAATAACTGAATAATGAGGGGAAATGAAAAGATTTATCGGACTATTGTTGTGTCTGCTGTTGATGGCAGGATGTATGTCCGTACCAAATGCAGACAAGGGAGAACATGAAGAAGTAGTTGTTGTTGAAACTAAGAAAATTGAATATTTGACAGATTCGGATTTATCAAGGCTTTACACCTGTAAAGAAGATAAGCGGAATGAAACTACTATCTCTTTTACTGTAGAAGAAGCACAAATGCTTATGAAACTTGCTCAATGCGAAGCAGGTGGATGTGTCACATCACAGTACCTTGAAATGATGGTGGTAGTAAACAGGCTTAATTCAGATGAATTTCCCGATACCTTGAAGGAAGTAATTTTTCAAGACGGGCAGTTTGCAGTTGTTGAAGAAGGGAAGTTTTCAAAAGCAGAACCTACTATAGAATCTCACCTTGCTCTAGCTATGGTTGAAAAAGGAATTGATTTTTCAGAAGGTGCTATATGGGTGGAAAGTTCAAGTAATTCGGACAACAGTTGGCATAGCCAAAATAAGACGTTCCTGTATGAGAGATACGGACAACGTTATTACAAGTGAAATAAGAGGGAATATGGTAGAAAGTATCTTTACAAAAGAAGCGTTAGAGAACATGTTTAGTGGGGCTAAAAGCATCCTGTACACGTTCCTGCGTATATCAACCAAATATCAAATTGACTTCACAATCAAGATAACATCTGATGGAAGTCTGTCGTTTGAAAGCAGGGAGAATGGAAAAGATAAAACTTATCTGAAAACCATCTCTCAATCTAAAGATTCAATCACTTATTCGGAAAGTGAAATTAACACAAAATAAAAACGGCTAAGTTAGCGTCTTAACCGTTTTTAGGAGTTGGAAAAATATTGTATTGAGATAATTCCAACTCCGATTCTAGCACATTATTTCAAATTAGAAAAGGAGAAAAAACATGGCAACAAAGAAAACAGAAAGTAACGTAGTTGAGATTAAGGCACTCGATATAAAGCGAGTAAACATCCGTATTGTAGGAGATACACCGCTTATAGTTCATGCGTGGAGCGAGAAAGCTAAAAGGCAGATGCTTGAAGCGCAGATGAAAACTACTAAGACAAAGGCGAAAGAAGCCCGTGACCCTTATGCTGACTTTATTGGCAGTATGTATTGGTTGACAGAACAGCCCGAAGCCAATCCTAAAGCATTTGAGAAGGCTGTAAAAGCAGGTGCTAAGTGGGGTTTCCCAACAGGAGCTATCAAACAGGCAGGAAATTCGGCGGCTTACAGACTCGGTTGGGTTAAAAATCAGATGGAGCTTAGAGGTTCGTACTTCCTGTCCTCGGAATACGGAGAAATGGCTGAAATCAAAGGTTGCATCCCCGAAATGCGAGAAGACATGGTAAGAATCGGCATGGGAAGTGCTGATTTGCGCTACAGGGCTGAATATTCAAATTGGTATATGGATTTGATTCTTGAATATAACTCTTCTTCAAACTTAACACTTGAACAGATACTTAACTGTATCAACGCAGGTGGATATTCTGTGGGTTTGGGCGAATGGCGTCCCGAAAAAGATGGTATTTTTGGGCGTTTCCACGTTGAAGCGGTCTAAGAATATAGATAAATCCTCACATATCAAACAACTAATCAGTTAAAATCCACTATTTATGGCAGTTGCGGTGAGGTTTGGCAAGCTGAGGTTGGGTTAGTTATGGCGAGGTTTGTCACGGCATGGTTTTAGGTAGTGGGATGCTTATTGCATCCCACATAAATCCTAAGATATGGCAGTTAAGGTATGGCATCGTGAACTAGGGCGAGTTTGGGCTAGTTGGGGCTAGGCAGGGCAGTTTTGGTATGCTTCGTTATGTCGGGCTTTGGTATGGCTACGTTGGTTATGGCAGTTATGGTACGTTACGTCAAGGCGAGGTTAGGTTTGGTTCTGTAGGGTGCGGTTAGTTTAGGCATGGCAGTTGGGGTGAGGTTGTGTATGGTGCGTTGCGGTGCGGTCAAGTATGGCTAGGTAAGGCATGGCAGTTTGGGTTCGTTTCGTTGTGGCAAGGTCTGTCACGGTTCGATTTGGTTCGATTTGGTTTGGCAGTTGAGGTGAGTCGGGGCTAGGTACTGTGAGGTGTGTCCCGTTTGGGCGTGGATTGGTAAGGCAGTTAAGGTTAGGCGAGTCGAGGTTTGGCTAGTCGAGGTTAGGTGAGTTGTTGCAGGTTTGGTTAAACAGGCTAAAAAAAGAAAGGAGTTGGATATGGTTTACAGTTGGAAAATGTATCAATATTCCGTTCCTGCGGAAGTCGCAGGACGAGAGTTTGAAAGAATTGAAAAAGAATATGGGAAAGTCACTTCTGAACTGCTTTTGCAGAATTCAGAAGCCGAGGATGCCCCATTACACGACCTTTTCGAGTGGGATGACGCTGTAGCAGGGCATAAATACAGGCTTTCACAGGCTACAAATGTCATCATCAATCTTGCTGTAGAGGTTGAAAAGGAACAGAAACCTAAGAAAATTCGTGCTTACTATAACGTGAGCGATACCGAGAAAAAAGGACGTTTTATTAACGCTGAAACAGCGTTCTCAAATCCCGATACAAAAGAAATTATTCTGAAAAGAGCTTATCGTGAAATGCAATCTTTCATGCAGAAATATGAGAACCTTACAGAGTTTGCGCCTGTATTTTCTGCTATTGAATCAATAAGAAAAGACATTTTAGGAGATGAAGAAGATGGACAACTTGAAGATTGAACAACAACAGGGTCTTATCACCACTAACCTTGATTCTATTGAAGCTGAAATAAAAGAGAAAATGGCTGATTACAAGGATTACCTTGTAACAGAAGATTCCATTAAGGCTGATAAGAAGGTTCTTGCTGATTTAAGAAAGACCAAGAAGGAACTTGATGATGCAAGGAAGGAAGTTAAGAAAGCGTGGTTAGAACCTTATGAACAGTTTGAGGAACGCTGTAAGGCAGTAATCGCACTTGTTGATGAACCAATCAACCTTATCAATGACCAAATTAAGATGTTCGATGAAGAACGTGTGGCTAAGAAGCGTGAACACGTTAAGGAACTGTATGATGCGAACATACAAGGCTTAGAGAAATTTCTTCCTTTGGAGAAAATCTATGACCCTAAGTGGGATAACGTATCAACCAAAGACCAAGATATTCTGTTTGACCTAAACGGAATGGTTCTAAAGGTAAAGAATGACCTTGTAGCAATACAGGCACTTAATTCTGAAATCGAGGACGAGTGTATCGGAACTTATTTAAGGTTCAATAACGATTTGTCTATGGCGATTCAGAGAAATTCGCAGTACCTTGCGGATAAACAAAAGATAGCTGAACAGGCAAAAGCGACTAATCCCGAACCCGAACAGGAATTAGTCGAAGAAGCTCCTAAATCTGTAGGATTACAACAGTTAGATGACCTTGCTAAAACAATCCGTATGCGCCACTTCATTGTAAGCGAAGCTGATGCAGAGGAAGTTAGAAACCTGCTTAATTTAAGCGGAATAACATTCAGAGAGGAATAAGAGTATGGCAGAAGGTAAGATTTACGAAGCAATTATTGGGGTTATGAAGGACGTTGGTGCTGTAGGAAAGAACAACACCAATCAGATTCAAAAGTACAAATTCCGTGGAATTGATGACGTTATGAATGCGCTCAATCCCGCTATGATAAAGAATCATGTATTTGTGACTCCAACAATCATTGAGGAAACCCGTGAGGAACGTCAAACAGGAAAGGGCGGTTTACTTATCTATTCCGTAGTTAAGGTGAAATATACCTTTTACACGGATGATGGTTCATCTGTTGAAGCTACCGTAATCGGTGAAGCTATGGATAGCGGTGACAAGTCAATGAATAAGGCTATGTCGGCAGGATTCAAATACGCTTGTTTCCAAGTATTCTGTATTCCTACAGAAGAAATGCATGACAGCGAAGAAGATAGCCCCGAACCTGTTAAGAAGCAGGTTGGAAAGTCTGTAAATGAACTTCCACAGAAGACGGAAGAACAGCTTAATGCAGAGATGGCAAACAGCGTAGACCCAAGACTTCTTCCTACCGAAGATGATGTTATGTCTAAAGCGCAGTATGACTTCTTGATTGAGCAGATTGAGCGCACAGGAGCAAGGGAAGATGTTGTTAAGTACGCTAAAACAGATGATTTAAGCAAGCTGAATTCCAAGAAGTGCGTAGCTATTCTTATCGGACTATTGAAACGCCCTAACAAGGAGTAAGGAAATGGCTGATTTTACAGGACGAGCGTTAGAAATCGTGACATTTCTAATGGATAGCGATAAAGAACAATTATGGGATTTATCTGTTCATAAAGAACCCCATTCAAACCAACAGAGAAAATACTTCCACAGGCTTGTTGGACTTTTAGCCCGAGGTGAACAGCAAACCTTTAATGAAAAGAAAAATGAGCTTATTAGACACTATGGAAATCAGAAATTTGTGTATGACAAAGAAGGAAAACCTGTAGTAGTTTATCTTCCCGATAATGATAACTACAAATATATGGAAGGTCATTATTATCCACTAAACTACGGTGGAAAAGTGGAAAACGATAAAGGCAGGGGAATAGTTGTAAGAGCTTTTCTTCAATTAGAGGGAACAAGTCGCTACAACATTAAAGAGTACCTTGAACTTATTGACGGAACACGCAACGAATGTCTTGGAAGTGGCATTCCAATGAGTGAAGTAGAAACGTTTGAGGAAAAGCGACTTATGGATATGTTGCGTTTACAGGCTGAAAAAGAGGAAAAGAAAAGCAATGGGGCAACGTGAACTTGCTAAAAGTATAATCCCTAACAACGATGAATACTGTTTTTTGTGTAAGCAAGTAGGACGCTATATAGTTGGCACAGACACCCATCACATGCTATTTGGGAATAAAAAGTCTTTTGCAGATGATGATGGATTAACTGTTCAACTTTGCCATAGACACCACATGCGATTACACCAACAGCAGGAACATCAATTAGAGCTGAAACAACTAGCAGAGCGTGTGTGGTTAGAGCATTACAACAAAACTATTGAAGATTGGATAAAACGATATGGAAAAAATTTCTTATGAATGGAGAAACTTATGATTCGTAGTGAAAAAGGTGTAGTTGAAATAAATGGAACAAGAAGGACTCTTATTGGCGAATTGACCTGTATAATAAAGTCTTTTGTTGAAGATGAAGTAATAGAGCCAACAGAAATCTTTGATATTATTTCCGTTGCTTTGAGAGATGAAGGCGTTCTTGTAGTAAGAGGAAATGAGAAAGACCTTGCTGAAATTCTTGGTGGAATCGGAGAAGAACTTAAGTCTGAATCTCCTAATTCAGATGAAATAGAAGATGACGATTCTGATGAAGCTGATGACATATTTAAATTCTTAAGAGGTGACAAATGAGTGGTACTGTAAACGGTAGCTTTGAAGATATGATGAATGACTATAAAAACGGCACTTACAACTTTACTAAAGATGGAAAGTGTATTGAGTGCGGTTCATGTTGTTCACGCCATCTTGCTATGAATCAGAGAGAAATCAATACCATCCGTGAGTACATCAAACGTCATGGCATTAAACAGCAAAAACACGCTGTAAATGTATATTCAAGCAAGTTATACGATTGGACTTGTCCATTTCTTGATGACACCAAGAAAGACCACAAATGCACTATATATCCTGTAAGACCACTTATTTGCAGAGAATTCAGATGCGACAAGTGGCAGGAGATAGATATCAACAGTAAGTTATATCGCTCTAATTTACACCCTGTAGATGCTACAGAAGTGTTTTTTGGAAAAGGTTGAAACACCTGCGTCAACGCAAAAGAAACTACTCTTAATTGGCTCTAAATAAGGAATTTATCACAGAAGGACTTGATGAAAGCCATTGTAAAATCCTATGGCTTTGTCAGAGCCATAGGTAGGAAGGGGGCAAAGTGATACCACTTTACAGATATCAGTTGGATGAAGATACAGGAGAGATTTCCTGTACGGCTATTGAGGACTACCACATTACACATCCATCAAAATATATGCCTAAAAGAGTGCATTACTGCTATGTGAGTAAGGGGATAAGGCACGATATTCATGGCGAAAACATTGATAAGTTCGTGAATTGGCAGGTGTATTCATTTTCTGATAATGAAGAAAACATAAGAGATATTATGTTAGCCAATTTAAGAATGAGATATAAAAAGGCATTATTGGACACCAAGAGATTTGCTACTGTAATCGACAAATTAGGGGGATTTGGGGATGAAAAAGACAGAGATATTCTTTCCGATTGAGCCAAAGCCGAAGGGAAGACCGAAGTTTACTAGGCAAGGTCATGCATATACTCCTAAGACCACTTTGGAATATGAAACAAAGATAAAGGAATTCTACAAAGAACAAACAGAGGATTTCTACGATACAGCCATAAGAGTACGCTTGGTATTCAACATGGCTATACCTAAATCAACCTCAAAGAAGAAAAGCAACTTAATGATGACAGGCGTAATTAAATGCACGGTTCATAACGGAGATGCGGATAATCTCGCCAAAGCTGTATTGGATGCACTAAACGGGTTGGCGTATGAGGATGATTGTCTTATTACTAAGCTGACTATCATCAAGAAGTATGCTTCTGATGGAAATGTCGGAACAGAACTTGAAATATGTGAGGATGTTGAATGAGTCATACATTTACTTTTAATTCAGATAATGTAAGCCCCGTATATCATGTTATGGGAATTGTGTATATGCACAACGGTTGTTGTAAAAACAAACCTGTTCTTATTACAGAAAACCATTACAAACAAGGCATTAACTACTCATGCCAATGTTCTTGTGGAACATGGTGTACAACAGGTCATCCAACCGTAGCGGGGGCGGTTAAAGACTACCAAACAATGTCCAATACTGGAATTCCATTAAAGGACGATTACCAATAAGAACAGAGGGGGAATCCTAGAATGGGGCAACAGAAGCAGGTCAAACGGTATTATTGGCTGAAATTGAAAGAGGAATTTTTTCAAGACAAAGAAGTAAAGAAGCTAAGAAAAATAGCAGGTGGTGATACCTATACCGTCATTTATTTGAAGCTGATGTTGTTAAGCCTAAAGAGTGATGGAAGATTATATTTTGATGGTATTGAAGATACTTTCTATGAAGAATTGGCACTTGAAATAGATGAAGATGCAGAGAATGTGCGTGTAACCCTTATGTACCTTGAAAAGATGGGCTTATTACAGCTTAAAGATGATGATGAAATGTATCTTACGCAAATGGATTCATTGATTCTTTCTGAAAGCCAATCTGCACAGAGAGTGAGAGAGCATAGAGCTAGAGCGAAATCGCTTATTGAGTGCAATGCTCCAAAAGAAGCAAAAAGTAACGCTTTAAGGCAGATGCAACATAGAGCAAAGAAAAGTTGCGAGGAACAGCAACACATCCCGTTTATCGAAGATTTTGAAAACAATAAGCGTTACAACGGAAACTATTACCTTGTAATGCGAAGGGATAAGTATAAATGTGCTATGTGCGGTAGCACAGAAGATTTATGTGTTCATCATATTGATGGATTTGACGAGCAAAAACCCGAAAACAGCAATTTAAATAAGATGGTTGCTTTATGTAGGGAATGCTACAGTAAAGTTCACGCAGGAACGCCAATTCCAAATGAAATCTTGGAATCAATTGGATATCTTGATGTGAACGAAGAAGTTGAAGAAGAAACTCCTGTTGTTTCAAATGAAATAACAGAAACTACAGAGAATGCGGATTCTCCTGTTGAATCAGAAGAAATCGCTGAACCTAAAGAAGAAAAGAAGAAAACAAAAGAACCTAAACATGCTTATGGAGAATATTCTCATGTTCGCCTAACGGATGCACAGTATGAAAAGCTATGCGAAGAATACGGAGAACAAGCTGTAAAGAGGGGAATAGAGAACGTAGACAAATATTGTCAAATGCATGGAAGGACTTATAAAGACTATAACCTTGTCTTGAGGTCTTGGGGTATTAAATCACCTAAATTACCAAGAATACCCAAACCTGCATTGCCTATCGGTGATGAAGATGCGCCAAGCGAGGAATGGACAAAATTATTTGAGGAATAACTATGGGAATGTATGAGTTTAAGCCCGAAGATGCCTATGATTTTGCACGGCACATGGGAATTAAGACTTATGAACGTAATGGAAAACTGCACTTCCAAAAATGTCCCATGTGTAACAAGGCAACTAACGATAAAAAGACGTTTGCAATAAGTCTTAAAACAGGACAGTTTAAGTGTCTTAGAGAAACGTGTGGATACCAAGGGAATATGCTGACACTAGCGAAGGATTTTGATTTTTCGCTTGGGAATATAACAGATGAATATTTCAGACCAAAGAAGCAGTTTAGAACCTTTAAGACTCCCGACAAACCGATAGAACCTAAAGAACCTGCTATCGAATACTTGAAGTCAAGAGGAATTAGTTCGGGAATTGCGAAGAAATATCAGATAACAACACAAACAGATAAGGACAACATTCTTGTATTTCCTTTTTTTAGCGATAAGGGAAAGCTAGAGTTTATCAAATATCGAAAGACCGATTTTGATAAGACGAAGGATAACAATAAAGAATGGTGCGAAGCAAACAGCAAACCCATCTTATTTGGGATGAAACAATGCAACCTTGAAAACAAAACTCTTGTAATCACAGAAGGGCAGATGGATTCACTTTCTGTAGCACAGGCAGGAATCGAAAATGCTGTATCAGTTCCTAATGGTGCAAAGGGATTCACATGGATTTCTTACTGTTGGGATTGGGTCAATCAATTCGATACGTTAATCGTGTTCGGTGACTATGAGAAGGGAAGAATCACTCTCTTAGATGAACTGAAACAACGTTTTTCACGATTAAGGATTAAGCATGTAAGGGAAGAAGCCTACAAGGATTGCAAAGATGCTAACGAGATACTTCAAAAGTATGGAGAAGCCTATGTAAAGACTTGTGTGGAAACTGCTATAGATATTCCTGTTCAACAAGTTATCGAACTTTCTGATGTACAGGATGTAAACATTTACGATATCGAAAAAATGAAGTCGGGAATCAATGACTTAGATTCAATGTTATATGGTGGATTATTTTTTGGTGGAGTAACAATCATCACAGGAAAGTCGGGAAAAGGAAAAAGTAGCCTTGCGAGTCAAATTCTTGTAAACGCTGTAGACCAAGGATATAAGAGCTTTGCTTATTCGGGAGAGCTTGCCAATCACATGTTTAAGGCATGGTTCGATTATCAGATTGCAGGAAAGAACCATATTCAGACCTACACGACAAGATATGGCTCAGAAGGGTATAAGATATCCGATTCTAATAAAGCCTTAATTAAGGAATGGTACAGGGATAAGATTTATCTTTACGATTCGTCTTCTGTAGAGGACGAGAATCATGGCTTGATAACTCTTGTAGAAGAAGTGATTTCACGGTATGGCGTGAGAGTCATACTTATAGACAACCTTATGACAGCACTTGATTTAGATGCAAGTAAGGAGAGCGATAAGTATGAACGCCAAAGTAAGTTTGTTAAAGCACTTGTAAGAATCGCAATGAAATACAACGTTCTTATACTTCTTGTAGCACACAAGAGAAAAAATGGTGCATACGGAGTTGAAGAAAGTGATGAAGTAAGCGGTTCATCCGATATCACTAATTTAGGCTCAATAACATTAAGCTATGATGTTGGAACTAAGAAGGAAATTGAGCAGGGAGAAATTACTGCTGAACAGCGAAAGCTGAAACTTCTTAAAAACAGAGTATTTGGTGTTACTAATCCCGAAGGGTGGGTATTAGATTTTGAACCGAAATCAAAAAGGATATTTGGAGAACATGATGACCCAAGTAAAGAATATGGATGGACAAAAGGACTTGATGATGGATTTGACAGCGCAGAAGGGATGGAAGAATTACCGTGGTAATGAATGAAGAACAGTTAAATAAGTTTAAAGAAGAAATATATGAGCCTTTTGCTATGGCTTGGGATATTGTAGGACGATTGAGAGCTATGGATTTGGACGAGCAGGAAACATGGGATAAGTACATGGATTCTCTGAAAAAATATTCAAAGAAATATCCCGACAAGATGGGCTATCCGCTTTATAGGGTGCTTTTAGATGCAGGAGATTATGCAAAGAGGATTTGGGATGGCAAGATGTGACAAGGATTGTTTGAACTGTAAACTTCCGAAGTGTATCCATGACATAGAAGATACTCCCAAGCCTTTTAAACCACCTAAAACAAGAAAAGCAAAAAAGAGCAGAGAAGTAGTGGTTCAACCGAAGCGTGGCAGACCGAAAAAAGAGCGAGAAATGCCTTATTGGGATGAATACTACGCTAAAAATGGAGCTGAAATAAGAGCAAAGAGCCGAGAGAGATACTACGCAAACCATGAGAAGGAACTAGAGCGAGTAAGGAAATGGCGAGAAAACCACAAAGATTACTACAAAGAGTGGTATAGGAAAAGGAAGGAGAAGGAACATGAATACAACAGAGAGAGTGAGAGCGTTATTAGGGAATCTTAAGAATTGGTCATGGGATATAAACCCTCAATTCAGAATAGAAAAAGAAGATGCAGATGCATTAAGGGAGTATCTAAAAGATGATAAAGAAGTTGTTGCTTACGCTGAAAAAAGAGCTAACGAGTAATCACGAAAGCAAGAATGAAAGAAATTGCTGTAATTGCAAATATTTGGAGTTAATACCGTTTGACGATTGGAGATGCATGAACGTAAAAAGCGAACTGTTTCATTGTGAGTGCAATCCAAAAGAAGATATATGTAAAGATTTTGAAGAAAAGGAGTAATCGGGGAATGAAAGCATTTATTAAAGACAGAACAGTAAAGAGAACTAAGGCAGGAGATGTACTTACACATTTAAAGGTAAAAGGCAGTATCACAAGCCTTGAAGCATTTGAGTTGTACGGAGCTACAAGACTTTCTGCTATTATATTTGATTTAAGGAAAAAGGGATACGAAATCAAAACTACTGATGGAACATGTATCGACAGATACGGACATAAGTGCAACTATGCAAAGTATGTTCTTGTTGAGGATAAAGTATGAATCAATGCGAATGGTGCGGGAGAGAACTGAACGGATGGTATCTAAAATATCGTGGGAAATTCTTCTGTAGAACCAAGGATGAAGGATGCCTAAAGAACTATCTATACGAACAGGCTGATGGAGAGATTGAATTAGAGAAGTATCAAAAGAGCGATTATCGTATGGATATGGTTAGATGGATGGAAGATAGGGGTCTTGATTGACCCTTATCTTCTGAATAAAGGAACGATTATGACAGGAAAAGAAGCGTGGAATTTTATTAAAGATAAAATAAACCCTATGAAACATCCCGAATGTAATAACGCTGAAATGGCAGAAGCATTTTGTCTTTGCTACATAGCATTCAAAGAATATGACGTAAATCATGCTAATGATAATGGAGGATAAATATGGATGCTTATTTCAAACTGAAATTTATAGAAGAAATTTTGGGCTATGTGTTTATAGCTATCGCATTGATAGTAATATGGATACTTTGGAGTAGGAATAACTAATGAGTAAGATAACAGCAACCGCATGGGGAATGATTAAGAAATGGGATAAACAGCAGGAAGGGAGAAAAACCAATGGGGAATTATCAAAGCCTAAACGTGTTAAGCCAACGGTCATTTCTCGATGATTTTAAAGAGCATGATGCTATAAACGAAGTAACTGCTATGGTAAATGCATCGGGGAATAGAAGCACAAGAAGAAGAATTGAAAAAGCCTTAAATAAGACCCAAAACATTACTAAACACGCCAACAAAAAAGCAACGGAAAGAGCCAATAAGGAACTGTTAAATAAGGCAGAAGAAGATTTGATATGGCTTTATTCAATGGTTGGTCTTACTTTGATAAAGAAGTATAGGTGGACAAATGTTGGAGAACATGGACAGGTAGAAGCCTTTTTCGATAAAATGACTTCTCTTATGAATCAATACAATGATGATGGTTTCACGGTATACGATTGTGCTAAAGAACTTGAAGAACTGACAGGGATACAACTTATAGCTGATAAACACTAAAAGAGTTGAGAACTAATTGAGCCCATGAGCCAATTCCGATTTGGAGTTGGCTTTTTATTTGTTCTTTTTGGTAAACCTTGGGAAAATAAATATATGAAAAAAATCGTATTATATATCAGAAAAACAAATATAATCGGTGGAATCGAAACATTCATCTACAATTTTTGCGTAAACATGAATAGAGAATATGACATTACTGTAATTGCAGGAATCATGGCTGATGCGCAGGTGAATAGACTTAAGCCATTAGTGAATGTTATTGTAGGTGAATTAACACAAGAGATTGAATGCGATACCCTTCTAATGCTACGTATTCATGACCCTGTACCTTCTAAAATCAAATACAATAAAATGATAAGACGTATTCATACTTGTAAAGCGTATGGCGTTACTTCTGTACCGCAAGATGGAGATATTACAGTTTGCGTATCCAATGCCGTAAAAGAAGATTTTAAATTGACCGATTCTGTAGTTATCAACAATTTGTCTTATAAGAGTGCAAAACCAACTCTCTTGCTAGTTTCTGCAACAAGAATACCCGCACCCGATAAAGGTGACAATGAATATCGAATGAGATTACTTGCTCAAAAGCTAGAAAATGCAAAAATCCCGTATCTATGGTTAAACTTTTCAGATGGCGAACTGAAAAATGCGCCTAAACATTTCTATAATATGGGATGCTGTATGGATATCCAAAACTACATGCAAAAAGCAGACTATGTTGTGCAACTTAGCACAGTTGAGAGTTTTGGGAATACTGTTTTGGAGAGCTTAATCCTTAATGTGCCTGTAATATGTACTCCCGTTCCTGCCTTCATGGAGATTGGAGTTATCAATGGAGTAAACGCTCATGTTGTACCTTTTAACATGGACTTTGATGTGAATATTCTTCTAAAAAAACCTAAATTTAAATTCACCTACGATAACAAAAAGAGGATAGAGCAATGGAAACAGATTCTATAAAAATCAAGATGCATAGTCATTACAAACATTTTTATAAACATTGGGCTAAAGATGGGGAAAAGTATATAGAATGTTTTAACGATAGTTATGTAACAGAAGTTAAAAATCCCGAAAACAGCATTGCCTTACTTATAGAACCTAGACCGTTGCAACCGAAAGTATATGAGTATATTGAAAAGCATTATTTTAACTTCAAATACATTTTCACACATGATTCTAATCTGCTTAACACCCTTCCTAACGCAAAACCTATTATTTGGGGTGGAATATGGGTAAGAGCAGATGAAAAGAAAGATTTTTCGCATCCCATATCAATTGTTGCTAGTTGGAAAGAACAATCGCCTGTACGGATTCAAAGGAAAAAACTTGCATTTGAATTAAAAGGGAAGA
>JAEEGL013445005.1_pt1 | contig 19340 bp, 19 predicted proteins | sample 9134231 | NCBI WGS metagenome assembly JAEEGL01 (sample SAMN16246548, study PRJNA631951) | gut metagenome | biome: gut microbiome; feature: rumen; material: fiber-attached | host: Bos | place: Iran: Karaj | collected 2018-10
GCGTGAGGTACGCTCTTTATGCCATTCACAGGAGACTGATTCTGAAGCACATGACCTCGGGGGTCTGATGGACGTTTGTCTAACGGTTGTTTCCGTGTCGATGCTTTAATGAGGGTTGTTACACACAGTCTTCTGTCAGCAATAGCTTTAAATTGCTGGATACTCCCGCGCATTCCGAAAAACTGGCCGCCCATATATCCGAACGTCTTCGAGCCGGCCACTCGCATCTGAAAAGAAAAGGACAGGGCCGACCCTTTCAGGCAGACCCCAGATTGAAAGAGATGCTCACATCCCAGGGAATTTCTCGTCGTATCTCTTCTTGCAGATAGCGACCATTTCCTTGGCGTCCGCGGCATCCAGCATCTCTTTGGCTTCGGTGACTTTGCCCTCGAGAGCCTTGTAGACGGAGAAGAAGTGCCTGATCTCCTCGGTGAGATGCTTGGGAAGCTGGTTGATGCTGTCGTAATCCCTGAAGTGGCGGTCCTTCGTGGGCACGGCTATGACCTTATCATCCTGATCGCCGCCGTCCACCATCTTGAGGAGACCGATAGGTTTGCACTCGACCAAGGTGTTCGGGAACAAAGTCTCTGAGCAGAGGAGCACGACATCAAGGGGATCCCCATCGAATGCGTAAGTTCTGGGGATGAACCCATAGTTCCAAGGGTATGCGGTGGAGGTGGAGAGGACCCTGTCCAGCGCGAGAAGCCCGGTTTCCTCGTCGATCTCATACTTGACTTTGCTTCCCTTGGGAATCTCTATGATCGCGGTGAATTTCTCTGGGGTGACCCTGTCTTTGGAGAGCTCGTGCATTATCATCTTTATCGCGCCCGAATAGCCTTGGACGGATATAATAGCGATTGCCGACGGATGAGCGCCGTCTCAATGGAGATTGGATATCTGCCATTGCTTGAGATTGAACGTGCAGCACTGGACCTTCGAGGATACTATCGTCCCGTTCTTCCAAAGCCTCATGAGGATCGGCTTGATGCTCCTCACATACTCCAGATAGGTGGCGTTGTCCTTGAATTCCTCCGGGCGCAGTTTCTTGACTATCGCGCGTGTGCAGATCATCGGGTTCTCTTCGATCGTTTTCAGCAGTTCTTCCTCGGTTATCTCTTTCATAATTGTAAGTCAGCTCGCAGATATAAGTCGATTCTTATAATCCAGATATCATTTCAATCCATTATTATCCAGAGCCCAGGAATGGTCAGACAGATCTTCCATGCATCCCGAGAATATCGGACGATTACTTACGAAATCCTTGGGATCCCTTCGGAATCCAGATACCCGACCCCGAGCGTCCTCACCGGATTGATCACTTCGATGCTGGAAGCCCTCCTGGCGCATGACGCCCCTATCCCGCAGCAAAGTGCTAGAATGGCATCGCACCCCTGGGCTTCGCCGGCCATCTTTTCGGCGTTCTTCATGAAGCAAGCGGCGGAAGTCGACAGCACTCCGGCCACATCCAAGCCGTCCTCCTTCAGATCCGACGCCATCTTCTCGGCGTATTCCTTCCCGCCTGCGCCGCAGAATCTGGCGCATGTGTTGCAGGTCCATACGAAAACTCTCTTGCCTTCCAGAGCATCCCTGATTTCCGGATAGCCCATGGAGCGCTCCACTATCATCATCGCACGGCAATCGGCAGCCCGATATATCCGCGATTCGATTCGGAGATGTGTTCTTAAGCGTAGAAGGCCTCGACGGTAGCGGCAAAACCACCGCCTCGAAGATCGTTGCGGACATGATCCGCTCCCAAGGGGAGGACCTTCTGCTGATCGAGCATCCCGGGAACGGATTCTTGGGGCGCTCATGCAAACGCTTCCTCACGAAAGAAGGCATCCCCGCATCCTTGGCCGCCGCCGCGTTCCTTTCTGCTGAGATGTTCCTGAGCTCATTCCGGATAAGGAAAAGCGAGAATTCCCTGGTCGTGAGGTACACTCTTTCCGCCTATTACCTCCCGGATCCCGTCGCCAAACCGATTTTCAGGATGTTCTCAGCCGTCATGCCCGTCCCGGACGCAATCGTTTTCATCGATCTGGACCCTGAAATCGCCGTCGGACGCTCCGAATCCAGGGGAAAGGAGCGCGAAATGTTTGAGAATATAGGCTCGATGAGAGAGATCAGAGAAAAAATCCTCTCGGTCCCGGGCCTGATCGTGGTGGACGGCTCCGGAACCCCGGAAAAAACCGCGGAACTCATCGTGGAAGCGATCGGCAAAGCCCCAGGCAACATATTTTAAGGGAATGGCTTTAACCGAAGGCCAAGTGGAAAACATGCCCGAGAATGAATTGGAGCTAATACCTGTAGAAGACATCAAAATCACTAAAGGGATGACCGTCGACCAGCTTATGAGGGCCATGGGACGCGCCGGCGGATTCACCGCCCAGAAACTCTCCGACGCCACCGACATAGCCGAAAAGATGATCACCAAAAAGGGATGCCTCAGAATCCTCTCTTTCCCGGCCTGCATCAATGCTACCGGAACCCACGGGGTCATCGTCGATATGGTGAAGAACCACATGGTCGACCTCATCATCACGACCTGCGGAACCCTGGACCACGATATCTCCAGGACGTACGAGGATTACTTCAAAGGGGATTTCATGATGGACGACGCCAAGCTCAGGGACGAGTACTCGATCTCCAGGCTCGGAAACGTTCTCGTCCCCGACTCGTGCTACGGGGAGGTCCTCGAGGGAGAGATCCTGCCCATGTTCGATGAGATCTTCGAAGGGAAGGATTCCATGACCACCCACGAGATCATATGGGAAGTCGGAAAGAGGATGGACAATGAAGATTCCCTGATGTACCAGTGCTGGAAGAACCAGATTCCCGTCATCGTCCCCGGGATCACCGACGGATCCTTCGGATGCCAGCTTTGGATGTACTACCAGACCCACAGAAAGTTCAGGATCGACCTCTTCGGCGACGAGCAGATGCTCTCCGAGATGACCAACCACGCTGAATACACCGGAGCCCTCATGATCGGAGGCGGAATTTCCAAGCACCACGTGATCTGGTGGAACCAGTTCCGCGGCGGGCTCGACTATGCCGTGTATCTCACCACCGCCGAGGAATACGATGGCTCCCTCTCCGGAGCCAGGCTCAGGGAGGCCGTCTCTTGGGGCAAAGTCAAAGCCGACGCCAAAAAGATGACCGTCGAAGGCGACGCCACCATCACGCTGCCCCTGATCTATGCCGCCCTCGCCGAGAGGCTGCTCTGAAACCGCAGGCGGGGCGTTGGCTCCGCCACTCTATTCCGTACCGTTTGATTCTTAACAGTTGTTTTCTGCCCTTAATCTTATATACGGCATCATCCACTCCGATTGAAAAAGAGGGAACCCGATGGACACGATACTCCTTCTTCCCGGCGACGGGATAGGAAAGACCATGATGGATTCCGTGAGGGCCGTATTGGACGCGGCCGCCGGAGGCATCGAATTCGTAGAGGGAAGCATAGGAGCGTCCGCGTACGAGAGCGTAGGCTCATACCTTCCGCGCGATACCATGGAGATAGCGTCGGAATGCGGCGCCGCTCTCTGCGGGCCCATCGACATAAATAAGGCCGGGCACAGCCAGAAAAGGGATCCCATCAACATGCTCAGGATACAATTGGACCTTTACGCCGTGTGCAAAAGATTCCGCACCCTGGCCGATGACCTGGGGGAAAAGGGGATGGACACCACCCTCTGGTTCTGCAGCCCCGTCCCTGGGAGGGATACCATAGAGGCCGAAGATTTCGACGGCATCACCCTGACCAAATACGTCAGAAAAGGGAATTACAGCAGGATGATGGCGAAGGCGATGTCGTATGCAGAGATAGAGCGCAGAAACGAGGTCGTCTGCATCACTAGCGAGATCTTCCCGGAATCCAGCGGCATGTTCAAGGAATGCTTCAGAAACATCTTCGAAACTGGAAGATTCTCGCTCTCGGAAGACACCGTACGCAGATGGATGGCCTCGACCGTCAGAAACCCTGCGAAATACGGTACCGTCATATGCGTCGACCTTTTCGGACAGGTGGCTGGGGGCCTTCTGGCCGGGCTGACCGGCGGAAACCATCTCTCCCCTGACGTCTTCGTAGGCGACGACCAGATCCTGGCGATCTCGGGAAACGTCACTAACGAAGTCGAAGGGAAATACGCCAATCCGACTTCTCTGATAATCGGCGGCTGCAGGGCGCTGTCGGAATTCGGGATGGAAAAGGAATCCTGCGCCCTCATGGATGCCCTCTGCGAGGCATATGCCGCCGGGGAAAGGACTCCGGACGTGGGAGGGACTCTGACCGCCGAGGAATTCACGGACAGGGTGCTCCGCCGCCTTTGAACAAATAATATGAATCACGCACGAGATTAACCGTGCATGAAGGATGCGGGGCATAGGGCATGCGTAGAGGCTGCCCTGAATTTCGAAGAGACTGACAGGACACCGGTGAACAATTTCGCATTGGTCACCGCCGCGCGCAGCGCCGGGACGACCGTCGAGGCGGCCAGATGGGATCCTAAGCTTTCTGCCAAAGCGTCCGTCGACTACGCGATGAAGACCATGTCTGACTTCGTCAAGCCTATACTCGATTCCCAGGTTCCGTTCGTGGATATGGGGATGTCCGTAAGTTTCCCCGAGGACGACTACGGGCGCGTCCCCAAGCATCTGGTCGACACCGCCGAGGACATCGACAGGATGGAGCTTTTCGACCCATACGATGAGAAGACCTGCCCCAATTTCACCAAGGTGTTCACCAGAAGCCTCGAAGAGACGGCCAGGATACTGCCTGAGGACCTCCACATCTGCGGGCTATCATGGGGGCCCATCACGACGTCCGGATACGTCATGGGCGTGGAGAACATGCTCATGAACACGTTCGACGAACCTGATCTCGTGAAGAAGCTCAACAAAAAGATTGCGGTATTGGTGTCTGACATCCAAAGGCGCATGATAGACGCGGGCGCGACCCTCATGTGGATGGCGGACCCGACATCGTCTCAGGACCTGATCCCTCCGGATATGTTCGCCGAATATTCCAAAGAGCATATAGCCAAGGTGATCTCCGACGTCAAGGCGATGGACAGCTCGATCCCGAGCTTCATCCACATATGCGGGAACACCATCGAGACCATGAAACAGTTGCCGGAGACCGGGGCGGATTGCCTCAGCTTCGACCATGCCGTGGATCCCGGAAAAGCCAAAGAGAACGCGGATGGGAAGATCGCATTGATGGGGAACATCGACCCGGTCTTGCAGATGATGTCCGGAACGCCGGAATCCATTACCGCCCAATGCTACAGGATACTCGATGCCGCGGGGCACGGAGGCGGTTTCATCCTGGCGCCGGGATGCGAGACGCCGATCTCCAGCCCGGACGAGAATGTCATCGCCCTGGGGAAGGCGGGACGCGAGTACTGGCTCAGATGAAAGGCGAGGGGCACTGCCCCGCCATCCCTTTTTCCGAAACGATCGCTTACAATCTGGAACTCTAAGTATTGAACAAAAAAGAACAGAAATATTTATATGCAAATCCTCAATACGACCTTTACAAGTGCAAGGGTAGTCAAGCATGGCCAACGACGCAAGGTTGAGGGCCTTGTCCTTAGTGGTCCGTGGGTTCAAATCCCATCCCTTGCACCACTTCTTCATCTCTATCCCATAATTCCCCGTCGTTTTGAAGTATTCTCTGCCTATTGCGATTCCGAATCGAAAATAATTATGGGGTCTGACCCATCGCCGCTATCCGACGATGGCGCCCTAAGATGTTTTCAAATCGTCAGAGACGGGACTGCCATCATGATCGCAACATAAGCGATGTAGATGGCGATGAACAAAACTCCGACCGGCCTGGACACCTTGTTGCTCTTGTAAACGGCGGCCATCATTATGACCGTAAGCAGAAGCATGATGGGCAGATGGAATATGAGAGCCGAATGGGGTATTGGAACATCCACGAGAATGGAACCGATCCCGAGCACGAACAGTATGTTGAATATGTTGCTCCCGACGATGTTGGCGACCGCCATCTCATTCTCGCCGCGGCGGGCGGCCAGGACGCTGATGCAGATCTCCGGAAGCGAAGTTCCTACTGCAACCACCACAAGCCCGATGAACATCTCGGACATGCCCAATATGTGCGAGAGCTCCACAGCGCCGTCCACAAAGAACCTTGCGCCGAAATAGAGCAGAACCAATCCGGCGATGACCAACAATATCAGAATGGGGTATCCCAGCGGTTTCTCATCCTCTTCCAGATCCGATGTGTAGGATGCCTGCCCTTCCGCATCGTTCTTCTTCAGACGATATACCGTGTATACGAATACGAAAAGGGCGGCGACGAAAACTATCCCCACGAAGAATCCGGCATACCCTACGAGGGCCAGAGCGAACAATGCAATAGAAGAGACGAGCATCACTCCCAGCTCAAGCCTCATCGTCGAGAACTTGGCCGCCATAGGCGATATGATGGCCGCCATGCCTATCGCAAGGCCGATGTTGGCTATGTTGCTCCCGATCACGTTCCCTATTATGATGTCAGGGGTTTCCGTACTGACAATAGAGGTGATGCATTCCGGGGCCGACGAACCAAAGGCCAATACTGTGAGCCCGATGACGAAAGGCGGGACGCCCAACCGGAGAGCCAGGCCTTTGCCTCCCCTAACGAGCCACTCGGAACCGAAATAGAGAAGAATGATTCCCACCGGAATTCCGAGCAGCAATATCGAATCCATGCGCCGCAATGATTGGTATCCATATTATAATTGCCTATCTGTTCCATCGAAATAGCGGACCATCAGCTGAACCTGTAGGAAACTTTGCACACACCGTCAATCAGATCGAAAGTTGCATACGAACCGTTTATAAACGTCATTCTGGGGGCTTTGTGGCCCACATCGGCCCCGAAAACCTTGGGAACTTCGAAATCCGACAGCGCGTCGCAGACGGTCCCGGCATAATCGTCCCCTCCGAATATCAGGGGCCTTCCGAAAACGAATCCCGAGACGCCGTCGAACCACCCGTCCTCCGACATCCCTCTGAGCATCCTCTCCACGCGGCCGGCGTCCATGTCGTATGTTTCCATGTACCAGACGATTCCCTCCCCCGAATATTTGGACACGAATCCGGAAGGGTCGGCGGTGCCTTTCCTGTGGAACCAGTCGAGGACGTCCATGCAGCCGCCGATCAGCCTCCCGCCGAATCTGGCATTGCCGCAGGACGATGCCCATTCCGTGGGAGCATCGTCTTTGAATCCTTCCAATCCGGTGATCCTCTCCGAGAACCCTTCCTCATGGGAAAGATACGATGCTTGCTCTGAGATTCTTCCCTCGATTATCCCCAGGTTTTCCGAGATGCTTCTGTGCCATTCCCCCATGCCATAGTCGCCGAAATTCCCCCCATAAACAGTCGCAACGTCATGCTCCGCGGTAGCTTTGAAGAGAAGCACGGTGTTGTCGGAATATCCTTGCAGCCAGGTGGGATTCTTCTTCAGCGCATCCCACTCCATCAGAGGCAGCATCTCGATCTGATAGTCCCCGCCCTTGGCCGCGACGATGTATTGGACCTTAGGGTCCTCCAGAAGGGAGATAAGCTCGCGCACACGCTGATCGGCCGGAGCGCTTCTTCCGTCGGCATCGGCAGTGTATACGTCGGGGGTTTCGATGACGGGATGGCCCTTGAGCCCCAATGTCTTCTTCGCATTCGAGAAGCGGGCTATATCTGTGGGATCCGTAACGCCGAAAGATGGCGCCGTCACGCCGATGCATCCGTCAGGGGAAAGGAAAGGAGGGAAAATCATGGCCCAAAATCCTTTCCATATTATTTTATTGTGGCCCGATATCGTATGGCCATGGCAATACTGTCCGACGAAGACCTTATGCAGGGCATGATGACCGGCACCATCGGGATCAGCGATTTCAGCGAGAGAGGGCTGACTCCGAACGGATATGACCTCCGCATCGCGCAGATCTCCATAATGGGCGACCCCGTGACCAAAGAGGAAGGGATCGCCACCATACCGCCGAAGACGATGTTCTACGTCTCCACTATAGAGCGCATCAGAATGCCTGACGACCTCTGCGCATCGCTTTGGATGAGGACAAGCTGGATCAGGAAGGGCATAATCGGCGCGTTCGGGAAGATAGACGCGGGATTCGAAGGCACCCTGACCCTCGGGGGATACAACGCGTCCGACAATCCGGTTGACATACCCATAGGGGAAAGATTCTGCCAGATGGTATTCGAAACCCTGAGCTCGGCGTCCCTCAAGAATTACGCCAAAAGATCTGGACATTACCAGGGTCAAAGCGGGATAACGCTGGATCCCATCAAAAAGGAATGAACTTCAAGGGGGCAACGGCTTGAGTTTATAGGTAACGAGCCGGGTGCCCCCGGCCCAATGAGGAAAACAGATAATGATGCTTCAACATAAATGATGAGACATCAATAAAGAGTAAGCACCAATCATATTTAAGGTGTTCTGAACCCACCTTCTGAATCAACAGACGGCAGATAATCTCTTGAATGCAAATTCAGCAGAAACTGTGGAAGAGAGGAAAAAAATTAAGGAAGGAACCCGGGAACTGATCCCGGGATGTGGATTGTGAAAATCACTCGGTGGTGGACTTTGCTCCGGTCTGTCCGAGATAATACTGCTCAACGACCTTTCCGGTTGCGTTGTCTGCCCTGTAAGCTGCATAGGTGGCTGCTACGACTGCGGCGAGAGTGACTGCGGCGACTACGACTGCGGTGATGATTGCGACCATTTGTATCTACCTCTCATTGTTTTTGTTGATGTCTGTCTCACTTTGACTGACTTCTCAACATTATCCTATTCATCATCTGAGTATAAAAAAGTTTCTGTATATCAGTGCTCTTTATCACATAAGATTGTTTACAAATATTCATTGTTGCCCCAATCGTCTGGCTCAGGATTCCCGGCGGATATCCAGCGAATAGACGCTCATGGTGGGCGAATATGTCTTGAGTTCGGAGGCCACCATGCTTATTCCGAATCCCAGCGCTGACATATCGGATTCCAGACCTTCGCAGAACGCTTGGAAGCCGTCGCGCTCCGCTATTTTGTACATGTGGGCGATGCCGCCTATGCGCAGCCTTTCCAAAGCATAGCGCAGAAATCTCTCCGCCATCTGCGGGAGGTTCATTATTATGCGGTCGGCGATAGGAAGGGTATAGATGACTTCCGACGCGTCCCCTGTCAAAGGGAACAGATTGTCGACGTGGTTCTTCTCGGCATTGATCCTGGCGAACCTCTCGGCCTCCGGGTTCAGATCTATGGAATATACCGCGCTTGGGTTCGCGTTCCTGCAGATGACGGTCCCGAAAGGCGCCACCCCGGCGAACATATCTATCACAATCTCCCCGTCCTTAACCAGAGATGCGATTCTGGCTCTCTCAGAGGACAGCCTGGGATTGAAGTACACTTTGGAGGGGTCGGTATGAAGCGAGACACCGAACTCCCTGTGAACGGTCTCTGAGGGGCCGGAACCAGCTATCCTCTCGAGATCGCGGACCCTGAACTCCCCTTTGACTCCCGAATCCAGGAACACCGTGCGGATGCTCCCGTTGACTTCCATGAGCGCCCTGCCGATCTCTGCTCTGTAAGGCATCAGCACATCCGGAAGCTTGATCAGAGCTATGTCGCCGATGACATCGAAAGATGACGGCAGCTCTTCTCTGAGGCTGTCCGGAACCGCGGCGACCTCTCTGTAATCGGTGGCGCGGCGCTCCTGGGACGGCATATCTGCCTCGACAACGTCGAATCCCCCATAGGACGGGACTGTGATGGGAATCAGAAGATAATCGCCGTCGGAGCGTATCCTATGGCCTAAATCCAGTATGCCTTCGGAAAGAAGCTCCGATCTGACGGATTCCCCCTGCCTTTTGGGGACTAGTATGCAGACGGGCATAGCACAGGATTAGGGGCATCATAAATAAGGCGGACGGTCGGATGCCCCTATGCAATCTCTTTCGATAGCACATAAGTACTCTTCCTAAGAAGAAGCCGATTCGAAGGATGTGTAAATGTATTGGAAGCGGGTGAGACGTTCCCACCCGCTATCCAAAATTAAGCGTCGGACGACGATACGCTTCTCGCTATACGGATCACAGACGCATATAGGTATCAACGAGCATTTCAGGCATTGGCCCTGCTGCCTAGATGACCGACGATCATCGATGCAATTCCAAGTACTATCCCTATGTATATAGCTATGCCTGGATCCCTTGCCCATCCTACACCCGATCCAGGATTGATGCAAATTAAAACATATATTGGAAGTATAATCATTAAAATAGAAGTTATCAGTATTAATCTGCTATAATTGCCATCTTTTGCCTTAATAAACAAAGCTATATTGATCAATGAAATTAATCCGAACAGCAATGGGCAAAACTTTCCTATCGGATCAAAATTCTCAAATACCCCTCCTGATTGGAAGGGACTTCCGAAAGCCATATCGAAAGCATCGTAGCTTACAGAAGCTATCAATAGCTTAGCATCAAACCAAGACAAAAAGATTAGGATAGCTCCGAAGATGGATAGAATCAACCCTACGATCCAAAATGGTGAGTTGTCGTTCATGATATAATTATATATCATAATGTACTTAAAAATATCAATAATATAGTATTACTAACTATTATTATGATTTATGATATATTATTTATGATGGTGTCTCTGGCGCCACAAAATGGAGCCATTGAACAGCCATATTTTAAGCAGGATAATGGGGCCCGAAACTCTCGGACCCAATTATTGATCAGTCGTCCTCGATTATCTCTTCGGGAGCTCCCGCGAACTTCACGAGGGCATAGGATTCCATGAAATGCAGGCTCCCAGGGAGGACTAAAGTGTGGAGAGGCTCCCCGAGATCCATAGCCAGAAGATCGCGCGGATATCCCGCGAATACCCTCTCTTCAGGGGATCCGACCTTGGATGCGACGCATAGCAGAGTCTTATCCGTGATCAGCCCTTCCCCCCACTTGCTCTCGCCTTCCAGAAGCCATTCTATCGCCTGATGGGCGGTCATGTACCTGCGCTCATCGGCGCGTATGTCCAGGAGGATCATCGTATGGAGATTGCGGGATTTGTTCTCCATTATATGGTCGTAAGGGGACTTGGGCTGGTAATTCCTCTCGAGGAAAGGTAGAGTGACGGCCCTCCCGAATTTGTATGGCTGGAGGCCCAGCGAAGTGGGGCACCCCGAAAAGATCGATACGCCATGGAACATCCTCACCGGAATCCCGGCTTCGGCGGCCTGGATCCTCAGGTCCACGTGGGTGGTGGCCAGCATGGTGTCGCCGGCGGTGACGAACGCGACCCTGTGGTCCATCGCATCCCTGATTATGTCCTCCCCTTCCTCCACCTGCGCCCTGTAGAGGACGTTGACCTTCTTCCCGATGACTTTCTCTAAGTCTTCGGGGGTGGTGCCGATGAGCGTGGACGTGTAGAATTCCGCATAGATGATGTCGCATTCCTTCAGGGCGTTGAGAGCCTTGACGGTCATTCCGTCGGTGCCGCTGAGTCCCAGCCCGACGAATACGAGTTCGGATGCCATGGGACCTCCATTGCCAGCGGCTATTAAACCCGTTCCGTCGGAACCATGGGTAAGCGGCGGAACGGAAAGGAAAAAGAGGAGGGACTGAGCCCTCCGGAAAGCTCATTCTTTGAAAAGAGTCACGAGAGCGTCGACCGCCCAGCATCCCTTGCCCTTGAGGCCGACGATGACGGGGTTGATCTCCAGCTCGTGGATCTCGGGGTTCTCCTGCGCTATGAGGACGATCCTCCTGATGGCGTCCTTCATCGCGTCGATGTCGGACGGGGGAAGGCCTCTGGCTCCGGAGAGGAGCTTGTATGCCTTGGTGGTGGTGATCATCTCATCAAGCTGCTGCTCGGTCATGGGGACGTGAGCCTGGGATATCTCCCTGAGGATCTCCACGTAAATCCCTCCGAGACCGAAAGAGACGACAGGCCCGAACTGGGAGTCGCGGATCATGGACAGGATGACTTCCTGGCCGGAGACCATCTGCTGGATTGAAACGCCGTCGATCCTTGCGTCGGGCATGTTCTTCTTGCAGGAGCCCATGATCTTCTCATAGGCTTCCTTGGCGGCCGCGGAATCCTTGACGCCGACCACGACGCCTCCCACATCGGTCTTGTGCTTGATGTCAGGGGAGACCACCTTCATGACGACGGGGTATCCAATCCTGTCGCATTCTTTGACGGCTTCCTCGGCGCTGTTGGCGGTTCCCTCTCCGGGGATCGGGACACCATAAGCGGTGAAGATCTGCTTCCCTTCGGATTCGGTGAGGGAGTTCCTGCCTTCCGACCTTGCCTTCCTGATGATGGCTTCGGTCTGGGCCCTTCCGGAGACTGCGGGGGTCTTGAGGGGATCGTGCGCGATCTCCGAGCGGATGGTGTATTTCCTCAGAGCGTTGAGCGCCCTGACGGCCCTGTCGGGAGTGTCGAAGCAGGGGAATCCTCCGTTCCTGAGGATCTCGTTGGCGCGGTCGCACTTGTATCCGCCCGCGAAGCACACGACGGCGGGCACCGGGATCTCGTCCTTCATCTCGACGAGAATCTTTGCGACGGATTCCAGATCGGCCGTGTCCAGAGGCGATCCCATGATGACGAGGCCGCCCACCTGCGGATCCTTGTAGAGGATTCTGACGACTTCCCTGAAATACTCGGGCTTGGCGTCGCCGCGGACGTCGATGGGGTTGGTGACGCCTGCGACGCTGGGGACTCTCTCCCTGATCTCTTTGATGGTCTCGTCGGAGAATTTGACGGCATGGATGTAAGGCGCCTCGAAAGTTGCGTCGGCAGACATGACGCCCAGCCCTCCGGCGTTGGTGATTATGCCTATGCCGTCCTTCTTCATGGGGCTGCAGCTGCTGAAGACTTTCAGGACGTCGAACATCTCATCCAGATCGAGTGCCCTGTGGATGTTCAGCTTGTTGAACACGACGTTGTTGACGGCGTCGGACCCTGCGAGGGACCCGGTGTGGGACGAAGCAGCGGCGGATCCGGCCTGGGTCCTTCCGGACTTGAAGATCACGATGGGCTTCTTCACGGGCATGCTCTCGATGGCCTTGACGAATTTCTCTCCGTTGGAGATGCCTTCGCAGTACATGCCTATGACTTTGGTCTGCGGGTCGGCCGAAATCTGGTCGATGAGGTCCGCTTCGTCGATGTCGGCCTTGTTGCCGAACGTTATGAAATTGGCGAAACCGATCTGGTTGCGGTATGCCCAATCGATGATGGACGATCCGACGGCTCCGGACTGGGAGAATATTGTGATGTTGCCGGGTTTGGGGAGAAGGTGCGCGAAAGTAGCGTTGACGCCTGCTCCGGGGTTCATGTTTCCGAAGCAGTTCGGGCCGAAGAATCTTACCCCGTACTTTTTCGCCTCCTCTTTGAGCTTCTTCTCGAGCTCCGCCCCTTCCGGGCTGTCCTCTTTGAAGCCTGCGGTCAGGATGGTGGCGTATTTTATCCCGGCCTTCCCGAGGTTCGCCATCTCTCCGGGGACGAATGCGGCCTTGACTGCGATGACCGCGAGATCCACGGGCTCTCCGATTTCGGTTACGTTCGTGTAAGCTTTGTAGCCCTGAATGATTCCGCCTTTGGGGTTGACAGGGTACAGTTTTCCCTTGAACCCCGCGTTTATCATGTTTTTAACGAGCATCCCGCCGAGTTTGGTCTCGTCGTTGGATGCCCCGATGATCGCGACGGACGTTGGAGCCAGCAATGACTTCATGTGAGACCGTATCCCCAATCATTTGATAAACCTTTGTGAAGTCAGGCCCATATATTGCAGTTATTCGTAGTCAATAGTACGAAAACTTCGTGAAATCGAAGCAGAGTCTACTGATTCAGTAGCAATTCGACAATAAACTTACTGCTATTCGTACAGTTTCCACGGAAATCGCCCCAGCCCCATACGTCTCAATCGCTTTATTAAGGCGGAAAACATGGGGCGCATGCCGAATCGGCGAATGGGCGCGATCAATGACCGCCATGTGCACGAATCGGCGCACAGCGGCCCATATCCCATTTATGGGGCCCCTGCGGGAGTTGGCGGCGCGTCGCCGCAGCGATGACCGGAGGCCAACGTTGGGTCCGACACATACCCCCGGCGTAAGTCAATGCTCGGAGGCCGGCGTCATCGTCGGACCGTGATGCGGCGTGTTAGCGCTCGGGGGACACCTTTCAGACGCTTACCCCGATCCTTGCCAGCTCCTCTGAGAGCTCGTCTCTGCGAGGATACTGCGACAGCTTCTCCTCGAATTCCCTGTTCTCTCTCCTTTTGCAGGGCACGAACCCGACGAAAACATGGAGCAGCAGCGAATACACGGCATAATCGAGGGCCTCATCGGATATCTCATCAGAATCCAGCTTCGGAGAGACCCCGACGACCTTCATCAGAACGCTCGAGCGCCCGGGCCCCGGCTCGCCGTAGCCGTGGTCCCATCCGAGGAAGACTCTCCCGTCCTCGCTGAGGTAGCCGGACGATACCAATCTGGCATATGAGGCGCGAAGATCCTTGTGTTTCCCCTCGTCCGGAGGGGCCATTCCATCCTTCCGGGAGATGTATATCTTCTGGTTCCTATCTACGAAATCATCCGACGTGAGCCAATCGCAGACCTCCGCCGAATAATCGGAGCCCTCTGCCGAGAAAATCTTTCTCATAAGGGTCTCCGCGATGGATTCGGCCACTGCCTTCGGGGCTCCGCCAAGATAATCGCTGACGAAAAATCTTGCCCAGCCCCCATGCCTAACCCATTTCAGCTTCAGCTCGTCGAACTCGGCGAACTCGGCGGTGACAGTTTCGTACCCGTACCTCTTCCCGACCTCGGAATAGATTTCCGATATGTCATAATCCAAATCATCCGCGAATACCATGCGAACATCCTGCGGACCTGCCGCATGAGCTGAGTTCTCGGAAACGCTCTTAATTGCTGGGCGTGCGGTTACGCTGCATCTTCCCGGAGATGACGATCGTTCGAGAAAACCCGAAGCGGAATCCGAAAGCGGACATGCCATATTGCAGGCGTGCGGAAATCTGGATTCGAACTGTCAAACGGCATTCAGACTATGGGCTCGGCAGGAATGACTGAGCGACAGACCAGCCGAACAATTTGGAAAAAGGCTGGGGACCCTTTTGCAGGGCCCGTCCCAGCGTTTTGATAGATATGGATGCGTCCGTCAAGCGGCGGAGCGGTACAGTCTCCCGTCCCCTGCGCCCTCGTAAAGATGGCCGGCGAGAGCCTCTGCGGTCGCAGGCAACCTCTTTCCGCTTTCATCGCAGAATGTGATTCCGAAGAACGCCTGGTCGCCGATGGAACTTACAGAACTTCCGATGGCTACACGGGACAGGGATGTGCACAGCCAGAACGCGCGGTCGCCAACAGTCTCCACCGAATCAGAGATGACAACTTCCTCGAGGAACGGGCACAGCGGGAACGCGCACTTGCCTATGGACACCGCGGAATCCGGGATGGACACGGAGGAGAGGGAGTCGCATGCGTAGAAAGCGTACCCTCCCACTGACCTCAGGGAATCCCCGAAATCGACGCTTTCCAGCGACGAGCAGCGGGCGAACGCCTTCATGCCTATCTCTGTTATACTTCCCAGATCGGCGGAGACCAGCTCTCCGACGCCATAAAAGGCCTTGGGGCCGATCTCGGATACGGGATATTCCTTCCCTTCGTATGTAACCGATGCCGGGACAGCCAAATGCGCCGCTGGCTCGGAGAAGCCGACCAATGTGGCGTCAGAATCGCCTGACCAGTCAACCTTGAACACCAGCCCGCCGGAGACGAACGTGAATCCGTCCGCCGCGCGCTGGAGCACGCAGCAGCTCCCCTCGTACGCGTATCCGCCCAGGCCTTCGGCCGAGCAGTCAAGGAGATTTCCTCTCTCGTCCAGGAACCTGAGCCCGTAGAACGCGTTCTCCCCGATGGATGCCACGGAGCCTGGGATAGCCACGCTGGTCAGCGAAACGCAGCCACTGAACGCGCTCTTCCCTATGGACGCAACCGAGTCCGGGATTGTGACGGAGGCAAGGGAACCGCATCCGAAGAACGAGTACGGCGCTATCTCCCCGAGAGAACCGCCGAAGCTGACGCTTTCCAGCGACCCGCAGCGGGCGAAAGCCTTCATCCCTATCTCGGATACGTTTCCGAGGTCCGCCGAGATCAGGGATTCGTATCCGTAGAAGGCCTTGGGGCCTATTCCAAAGACCGCGTAGTCCTTCCCCAAATAGGACACCGACGCAGGGACAGACAGATGCTGTGCCGGCTCGGAGAAGCCGACCAAAACGGCATCCTCACTGCCGGAATCCAGCCTGAAAATCAGTCCGCCTGAGCTGAATATCTCGTCCGACATGCGCATCAGCACGCCGCCGCTGCCTTCGTAGGCGTATCCTCTGAGACTCTCCGGTGTATGGGGGAGATCGTTCCCGTTCTCGTCCAGGAATCTGATCCCGCCGAACGCATCCTTCCCCATCTTTTCCAGGGAGCCAGGGATGTTCACGCTGGAAAGCGAGATGCAATTGTAGAACGCGGATTTTCCGATGGCCGTGACCGAGTTCGGAATGGATACTGAGGACAGGGATTTGCAGCCCCAGAACGTATTACTTCCAATGCTAATGATAGAGTTCCCGATGTCTGCGGTGGTAAGGGAGGTGCATCCGGCGAACGCGCTACCCCCGATGGATGTTACCGAATCGGGGATGTCTACGGACGTCAGGGAGGTGCATTTGTAGAACGCTTCCCTTCCGATGGACGTCGCCGAGGGCATGGACACGGAGGAGAGGGAGGTGCAGTTGTTGAACGCCCCGTCCCCGATGGACGTCGCCGAGGGCATGGACACGGAGGAGAGGGAGGTGCAGCCGTAGAACGCTTCCGCTCCGATGGACGTCACCGAAGGCATGGACACGGAGGAGAGGGAGGTGCAGAATGGGAACGCGTCGCTCCCGATGGACGTCACCGAGGGCATGGACACGGAGGAGAGGGAGGTGCATTTGAAGAACGTGTAATTCACAATGCTCGTGACCGAAGACGGTATGGTGACAGAGGAGAGGGCGGCGCAACCGTAGAATGCAGAGCCCCCGATAGAGGTGACCGAATCGGGGATGTCCACGGAAGAGAGGGAGGTACAGCCGTGGAACGCCCGGTCCCCGATGGACGTCACCGAAGGCATGGATACGGAGGAGAGAGATGTACAATCATAGAATGCATATTTGCCTATGCTAGTTGCCGAGCCTTCGAAGCGGACGGTCTTTATCTCTTTGCCCCAGGGCCCGCAATTAGGATAACCGTAGTCATACATATCGCCGCTGCCGGAAATAATCAGGTTCCCATCGTCGTCTAGTACCCATATGAGATTTTCCCCGCAGGTACCGGATTCGGCCCCGTCCGGGTCAAACCCGGGGCCATCACCCGCGATGCGCTTGAGCACCCCGTTACTGCCTTCGAACGTATATCCGCACAGGTTCTCCACTGTTGGGAACAGATTGTTGCCGCCCTCGTCTTGGAAAATGATGCCTTTGAATGCGTCTTTGCCGATGCTGGTCACGGAATCGGGGATTGTTATGGAGCTCAGAGATCTGCAATCTTCGAAAGCACCATCTTTGATCTGGACAACCGAGGGAGGAATGAAAACATCGGCCAAAAATGTGCACCAGGCGAATGCTTGATATCCTATGTAGGTGACCGAAGGCGGAATGGTAATTGATGTAATCGGGCTAGAAAACAGCAGACTATCGCCGATGAAAGTCAACGCACTCGGAAGTTCTATTGACTCAATTGAAGTGTTATCGAAAGCACCGCCGCCGATGTACGACAAGGAGTCGGGAAGAACCACTGTTTTTAACCCATTGAACGAGAACGCGCTTTCTCCGATATAGCTCACTGAATCCGGAATGACTACAGATTCAAGACCCATACCTCCTGCAAATGCAGCTTTTCCTATATAGGTGACAGAATTCGCTATTTCGAGGTTAAGTATGCAACTATCCAAAAATGCAACGTCGCCTATACTCGTGACCCCGTACTCGATGATTACCTTCTCGAAACTTTTGTTTGAAAAGGGGGAGACCAACTCGCTGTAGTCATAGAACGCGGCGTAGTCGTAGTTATACATCGGCCCCGAACCGGATATTATCAGAACACTGTCATCGTTCAGAACCCACGTGACATCGTCCCCGCATTTCCCGGATCCGGCCCCGTCCGAGCCGTCCGGCAATGCGGAAATGAGAAACGCCGCCGCAGCCAAGACTACCGCGACGACGGCGATCATGCGCCAGATGTCATTCTTTCTGAAATCGCAAAAATACCCCATGAAATTCGTATCGGTTTGTGTATTTATAGTTAATTGTACGAATAAACTTCCCGATTTCATAGTTCCGCCTATATAGTAACCTGCTTTTTTTGGCTCAGTTGAAGGGCGCGTAATCTCAGACCTCGACTAACGCATGGGATGTCGAAGTGCCCTCAACAATTATCAACGCGCAGAGAAATGGCATCCCATGGAAGAGGATCCCAGAGAAAGAGAGATAGCAGACAAGATACTGGAAGCGATAAAACGCGAATACGGGTTCATACCTGTGGTCAATCAGGTGATGCAGACCCGCCCGGACATTTTCATCGCCCAAAGCAACCTGAACAAAGCGGTTTTCGAAGGAAAAAACGAATTGGACGACAAAACAAAGTATCTATGCGCCGTGTCAGCCGCCGCCGCGAACTGCGGAGAATACTGCATCGGAGTGCACATGAGACATGCCTTGGATGCCGGCGCGACCAAAGACGAGATACTGGAGGCGGTGACGATCGGATGCCATGTCGCCATGAACCGCGCCCAATCCTATGCTCTCAGAAGATACGCGGAACTCTTCGATATCGACACGGATGAGGGTTATTTGCGCAACGTTAAATAATACCGCAGCAGTCGAGAGTCCGATAGCTATGGTCCAAATCACATCTGATGCGGAGAAGTTCATCAATGACCTTCTCGAAAAGAACGGCAAAGTAGGTTACGGCATCAAAATCTACCTCGCGGGAATGGCCTGTTCTGGGCCCCAGTTCGGGATGAGCTTCCAACAGCAGGCCAACGATGGCGAGACCGTAGACAAAACCGCCAATGGTTTCGACATGTTCTATGACGAAGCTACCGCCGAAGAGCTCGACAAGTGCATAATCGAGTTCATCGACGACCCCGACTTCGGAACCGGCCTCAGGATCCGCGACCCCAACTTCAACGGATGCTCCTCCTGCGGCGGCGGATGCCACTGATTCTCAAGGGCCGGAAGGCCCATCCTTAACCCGAAACCGATTCC
>JAEEGL014642574.1_pt1 | contig 19340 bp, 21 predicted proteins | sample 9134231 | NCBI WGS metagenome assembly JAEEGL01 (sample SAMN16246548, study PRJNA631951) | gut metagenome | biome: gut microbiome; feature: rumen; material: fiber-attached | host: Bos | place: Iran: Karaj | collected 2018-10
GCTGCAGTACCACCTATGACATTGACGCTGCCTGGCGTGATGCAGACGGTGGTCACACCTCCCCGTCTGGCGTATTCAAAACCGACACTGAAAGGATCGATTGCATCAATGATCCTGTTCTCCGGAGTGCAGGCTGCCGTTTTCTCTACATCGTCCTTTGCTCCGGTAGTACATCCGAAGATCCCTATGTGGGTATGTGCATCCACAAACCCCGGGAAGATGTCCAAGCCTTTTGCATCTATGACATCACACCCAAAGGGGGCTATGCCTCTTCCGATGTCCTTGATCTTTCCGTCCTCGATGAGAATATCGGACACGTAGGGTTTGTCGGAAATCGCATCATGGATTGTTCCGTTGACTATACAGACCATTTGTTTCTCCACTTCAAGAATTCTATCACACAATATGGCATGCGACAAAGTGACCTGGCTTCACCTCCCTCAGGGCCGGACATGGTCCGTTGCACTTCTCGTTGCAAGTGAAACAGCGCTTCTTGAACCTGCATTCATCCTCGGGCTCAACAGGTGACGATATCTCACCCTTGAGGAGGATTCTCTCCGTCTCCTTGAGGTCAGGAGTTGGGATTGCAGACAGAAGGGCCTTAGTATATGGATGGAGCGGGTTCTCAAACAGTTCTGTGGCAGGAGCCTTCTCAATCAGCTGCCCAAGATACATTACGGCGATATCATCGGCGAAATAGTTCACAACGCTGAGATTGTGCGTGATGAAGATGTACGTAAGGCCCATCTTCTTCTGAAGCTCTTTCAGCAGATTGAGAATCTGAGCCTGGATCGAAACATCCAAAGCGGAAACGGGCTCATCGCAGACGATGAACTTGGGATTGAGTGACAGGGCCCGTGCAATTCCGATTCTCTGCCTTCTTCCACCATCAAGCTCGTGCGGATATGAATTGCGAAGTCTCTCTGCAAGTCCGACGGTCTTCATAAGTTCCAGAACCCTCACCTCTATCTCTTTCTCATTCGAAAGGAGCTTGTGGAACCTGATCGGCTCTGCTATAGCACGGAAGACTGTCTGTCTGGGATCCAGGGAGGCGAACGGATCCTGGAAAACGATCTGCATCTCCTCCCTCTTTTTCCTCATCTCATTGACTGAGAGCTTTGTGATGTCTACACCGTCGAAGATCACCTCTCCGGAAGTCGGCTCGATAAGCCTCAGGATGCAACGTCCTGTGGTTGATTTTCCGCAGCCTGACTCACCAACAATACCCAAAGTCTTTCCGCGTTCAATTGTGAATGAGACATCATCCACGGCATGAAGCATTCCCTTTGGAGTCTTGAAATACTTCTTCAGGTTTTTAACTTCAAGAATAATGTCGCTCATTCTGATATCTCCTTTCTTTCAATGCGGAAATCAGGACTGTCATAACCGGTGCAAAGGACATAGTGGGTTTCGGAGAAGTCATGTCTTGTGGGCTTCTGCTTCTTGCACTGCTCCGTGGCATATTTGCAACGCTCGGCGAATACACAGCCAGGAGGAAGATTGGACGGATCCGGCATCAAACCAGGAATCGGCTTAAGCGGCACCCCCTTTGCATTCACGTTCGGAAGAGAGTTGAACAGGCCCTCGGTGTATGGGTGCTTTGTGTGGTTGAACACCTCTTCAAGCGTGCCCTTCTCTATGATTGAACCGCCGTACATGACAGCCACCTCATCACAGATCTCGGAGACGATTCCCAAATCATGCGTGATCATGATCATGGATGTACCATACTTGTCCCTGAGTTTTTTCATCAGGTCAATTACCTGGGCCTGAATTGTCACATCAAGAGCTGTGGTGGGTTCGTCTGCAATGAGGAGCTTCGGGTTGCATGCCAGGGCAATGGCGATGATAACTCTCTGCCTCATTCCTCCGGAGAACTGGTGCGGATACTCAATCGCTCTCTCCCTTGGGATCCCGACGAGCTCAAGCATGTCTCCGGCTTTCTTGTACGCCTCTGAGCTTGACACGTTCTCGTGAAGCTCAATACTCTCCGCAATCTGCTCCCCCACAGTCATGACGGGGTTGAGGCTAGTCATCGGATCCTGGAAGATCATCGAGACGTCCTTTCCTCTGATCGTCTCAAGATGACCGGGTTTCATTCTAAAGATATCATGTCCGCAGACCTTGACGTGTCCGCTCTTAATCACTCCAGGCGGCATCTGGACAAGGTTCATTATCGCAAGTGCAGTGGTGGTCTTTCCTGCGCCCGTCTCACCCACAAGGCCAAGTGTCTTACCTGTTTCAAGGGAGAATGATACGCCGTTTACAGCTTTGACTGTCTCCTCTTCTAGGTCAAACCAGACTGTGAGGTTTTCCACCTCAAGAACTTTATCATAAGGGACGTCCTTGACTTTTCTCATCGAGAACCGCTTTCTGGTAATGCTTCTCATGTCGTCTCCTTATTTCTTGAGTTTCGGGTCAAGAGCATCTCTGACTCCGTCTCCGACCATGTTGAAGGCAAGAACGGTGATCAGAATCGCAAGGCCCGGGAACAGCGTCATGTAGGAAGAGTTTCTGAGATACTGCCTTCCTGCAGACAGCATGCTTCCCCATTCCGGCGCCGGCTGTGGAACACCAAGACCTAGGAAGCTCAAGCTGGATGCGGTGATAATCGCGTTTCCTATTCTCAGGGTGAACTGGACAATGATAGTCGAAAGGCAGTTGGGAAGCACATGGAAGAACACAATCCTCCACTCGGGAAGTCCGATTGCCCTGGCAGATTCCACATAATCGCAGTTACATGTCGTGAGGACTGCAGCTCTAACATTCTTTGCCATACCTGGCATTGCGACAAGTCCAACGGCCAGCATCAACGTGAATACGCTGGCACCTGTCAGATTGACCAGTACAACTCCAAGCAATATCGTCGGGATAGAATGGAAGATGTCCAGAATCCTCATGATTATGTTGTCAATCGGTTTTCCCACATAGTATCCGGCAAGAGACCCGAAGATGAGACCAAGCACAAATGAGACGCAGACGGCTATGAAACCAATCGAGACGGAATACCTTGTCGCATACAGCAGCCTGTAGAAGATATCTCGTCCGAACTGGTCCGTCCCCATCAGGTGTTTGGAGCTTGGCTTCTGAAGTCTCTGGGTTATGTGCTGAGCGACAACATCGTCAGAGTAGCTTATCCAAAGATCAGCAGTGGCAGCTATCAGACAGAGAACAAGAATGATTCCAAGACCAATCATGGCACCCTTGTTCTTGCTGAGGTGATGGGCTATCTCTCCGAAACGTGAGCGGTTGTGTCTGACTTTTACAACTTCTTTCTGTTTCTTCTTCACTTTACAGCCCTCCTTTTGCTATGACTTTGGTATTTTGCCTTGATTCTCGGATCTATGAATGCATAGAGGATATCAACCGCCAACATGATGAGGCAAGTGAATATCGTGGTCATCATCAGGCTCCCGGTTGCAAGTTTGACATCTCGGAAGTTGATTGCCTCGATTGTGAGTCTTCCTACTCCCGGCCAGGAGAAGACCGTTTCAGTGAGGACCGCACCTCCTAGGGTTCCTGCAAACTGTGAACCTGAAACCGTGATGATCGGAATCAGAGCATTCTTCAGTGCATGCTTGTTGATGACCTTCTTCTCCGGAACGCCCTTCGACCTTGCTGTTCTGAGATAGTCCTGGCTCAGGACGTCAACCATACTTGATCTGGTTGTTCTTGTGATCGTGGCCGTAAGACCGGTTCCTATGGTAATGGCAGGAAGAATGACGCTCTTAAAGCCATCTATTCCTCCTGACGGAAATATCTTGATATAGAGTGAAAACGCCAAAATCAGCATGAGTCCCAGCCAGAAGTTCGGAATTGAAAGTCCCAGAAGGGCAAGCACCATGCTGCCGTTGTCCGTCAATGATCCGGCGTGGCGTGCGGCAACGATTCCCAGTGGAATGGAGATGAGGTGGGCTACTATGATTGAACAGACTGCCAAGAAGGCGGTGTTCGGTAACCTTTGGAAATATACATCAAAGACTGGGGCCATCATATGGGTTGACTCTCCAAAGTCACCCTTCAGGAATCCCAGCATGTATTTCCCATATCTGTAGAAAACAGAACGGTCATAGCCGTACTCATGCTCTAGTCGTGCAAGAACAACAGGATCTGCCTCATCGGCATACAGAACATCGATCTCATTGCCTGGCGCAAGGTCAATTGCAATGAAAATCAGAAGCGACACTCCTATCAGCACAGGGATGAGCATGAGAAGTCTTTTGAGAATATAACGAATCATAATCTCTCCTGGACAAAGAAGTGTTCGCAACGGCCGAAGCCGCTGCGAACATTGGGAAACTGCAAATCAGATGGCAGCACAAGCGTATGTGAAGTCGTTTACACCACTTCCCCAGATAACGCCGGTGACACCCTTTCTGATACCCTGATAGATGACTGAGTAGAACAGTGGCAGATAGTAGGCCTGCTCATGGTTGATTGTCTGAACCTCAGCATAGAGAGCCTTTCTGGCAGTGTCATTTGTCTCAGCTGCTGCAGCATTGATCAGCTCGACAAGCTTGTCATTGTGGATGTTGGCCTTGTTGACGTTCGATGCTGTGTATGGCTGACGAGAGTCATCTCCATTCATTGCCCAACCATATGAGAACACAACTGCCTCATGGGTCGGATTGTCATACTTTGTCATTCACGAGAGTGTTGCTGCCTCAACAGGGTCGACTGTGATGTTGATTCCAGCCTTTCTTGCCTGCTCCTGGATGACCAGAAGGGCATTGACGTCTCTTGCCTTTGAGACTCTGACGATGACATCAATATCTCTGTAGTTGGTCTTTGCAAGGTACTCTGCAGCCTTTGCATAATCCTGACCATAGTCACCGAATCCCTCGTAATGGCCGTATGTTCCCTTACCCCAGTTGGTAACTGCAGGTGTTCCTGCACCGTTACAGGCTGCAAGAATGATCTCGTCCTTGTTCAGACAGTGTGCAAGAGCAAGTCTGAAGTTCTGGTCAGAACCTGCACCGGCAGATGTGTTGAAGGCGAAGTAGATACATGTGTTGGCGGCGATTGTCGTAAGCTCGACATTCGGGTCAGCTTCAGCAATAGAAGCCTCGTCCTCAAGGATACGGAGACAGATGTCAATCTCACCGTTCTGCAGGGCAATCAGTCTGGCTGAAGCCTCAGGATAGTACTTGAGTGTGATGGTCTCTGTCATCGGAACCTGTGCCCAGTAGTTCATGTTCCTTGTCAGTGTGTAGTGGTCGCCTGCGACGAATTCCTTCACAAGCCAAGCACCAGTTGTCACTCTGTAGCCTTCCTCTCTCTCGTATGCTCCATCCTTGAGGATGACCATTCCGAAATAGGAAACGACATTGAGGAAATCAAGGTTCGGCTGTGTGAGATGGAAGCGCACAGTGTAGTCATCGACGATCTCTACGCTCTCAAGGGTTGCAAGCTGTGAAGCCATCGATGTTGCATTGTCTCTTGCATACTCGTATGTGTACTTGACGTCCTTTGCGGTGAATCCGCTTCCGTCTGTCCACTTGACGTCATTGCGGAGCTTGCACTCGAGTGTCTGCAGATCTATCCATGCCCAGCTGGTTGCCAGCTCAGGCTCGAATGTGCCCTCAGCCTCGTTGAGGTTAATCAGTCTGTCAAAGCAAGGCATGTCATAGTCTGCCGCTGCAGCACTGTTTGTTCCGTAAGGATCAAGAGTGACCAACATTGAGTCAACACCTATAACAAGATCCTTCTTGTACTGAGTCTTACCGGAGAAATCAACTGTACCGGTTCCGACCTGAACTTCCTGGATGTCTTCGTATCTCGTTACCTTGACTTCCGAAGAACCTCCTGCGAAAGCAGCAAAAGCAAGAATTGCAACGAGCATAATTGCTAATACTTTTTTCATGTTTTACCTCTCCTTTTTTTGTTTTTCTCTATTCACAGTCCATCCTTATCGGATAGACAGGATCTCCATTGTTGTAGACCTGTATTATTGAACGTGCACAGATCAAACCGCCGTTGTATGCAGTCTCCAATGTGCTTGCGGCAGCATGTGGAGCAACCACAGTGCAGTCCGTGAGCTGCAGAAGCTTGTCATTCGCCTGGACCGGTTCGTTCTCGAACACATCAAGGCCTGCGGCAAGAAGCTTCCCCTTGCGAAGTGCATCATAGAGTGCGTTCTCATCGACCAGAGAACCGCGTGCGGTGTTGATGAGAACGGCTCCATCCTTCATCTTCGCTATCGTTTCGCTGTTGATCATGTGCCGCGTCTCTGGAGTGCTTGGCAGATGCAGGGAGACGATGTCGCTTGTGGCAAGGATCTCATCCAACGTCGAGCATTTCACATTCAGTTCTGCTGCAGTCTTCTTGTCCATGAACGGATCATAGGCAAGGATGTTCGCATCGAAGCCAGAAAGGATCTTTGCAAGCCTCTTGCCTATTCTTCCGAAACCGACGATTCCGATTGTCTTTCCGGATATCTCCCTCATAGGGAGCCTTGTCCATCCGGCCTGCCTTGCAATCTCGTCATGTTGTGGGATGTGCCTATAGCATGAGAGCATCAACCCCAGAGCAAACTCGGCCACAGCATTGTAATTGGCGATGACTCCGACCTTGATTCCCTTCTCCGACATCCTCTTCAGATCGAAGTTGTCGGTCCCGACACCGAAGCGGATAACAGTTTTCAGATTCTTTGCGGCATCTATGATCTCCGCATCATACTCTTCCGTACCTGCAATGACCGCAAAGGCGTCTTTCACCATTGCCTTGAAGTCCTCTTTGGAAAGGGCTTTTCCCGTTTCGTTGCAGACGAGGTCGAATCCCGCATCAGTAAGGATTCTCTTCACCTCGGGAGTGATGTTCTTTGCCTGTGTCTTGAATGGGATGGCTACAATCGGCTTCATCAGCTCTCCTCTACTATTGAGACGAATTTCCTGGTTGCTTCCGTAATCTTGTTCCACTCCCCACCTTTGATCCATTCTTTGCGGAACAGACAGCTTGCAACCCCGGTGCCTTTCGCACCGGCTTTCAGATAGTCGGCAATATCATTCTCACCCACACCACCTACAGCAAGCAGCCGCAACTGGCTGAGAGGGGCAAGAACGGTTTTGAAATAGGCAGGGCCAAACATGTTTGCAGGGAAGACCTTGATGAAATCAGCACCACAGACATGCGCATGCTTCATCTCCGAAGGGGTCATTGCCCCAGGGATGGACACCATTCCAAGTTTCACCGTCTCTCTGATGACATCGTCATCCGTATCCGGTGAGACTATGAACGTTGCGCCGGCTTCATGGGCAGCTCTGACCATCTGGACTGAAGTCACAGTTCCAGCACCGAATTCCATCTGAGAACCAAGGGCATCCCGGAGAGCTCTGACCTTCTTTGCTGTCTCAGCAAGACCATCAGCTTCAGTCTGTGGGAAGGTGACTTCCATCAGATCCACTCCACCTTCATGGAGAGCCCTGGCAAGATTGACACATTCCTCAACTGTATAGCCTCTCACTATGGCTATGATTTTCTTCTCAAGAATCTTGTCGATGAGTTTTGTTCTATCCATTTTTCCTGCTCCAACTACAATTTTGTCATAGGTGGTAGTGAAAAGAAAATATTAATATGAATATGGCTTCATAACACAGACGTTATATGTAAACAAGCTTGAACAACACAATTGGTTTGGTTCTGTTGACGTGCTATTCTACTGACATGGAAAAGATAAGGTTCATAATCGTCGGTTCCGGATGGAGATCTCTTTATTACGTCAGAATCGCAAAGGCATTGTCTGGCCGCTTTGAGCTGTGCGCCATGCTGTGCAGGACACAGGAGAAGGCTCAGCGGATGTCGGAGGAGAACGGCATCTACACCACAACCTCGGAAGAGGAGTGCATCGGCATGAAGCCGGATCTTGTGGTGGTCGCCGTCAGCAAGGCATCTATTGCAGAGGTGTCCATGCACTGGATGGACATGGGCTTTCACGTTCTCTCAGAGACGCCTGCAGGTCTGGATCTGATCACACTCGAAAAGCTTTGGACTTACAGGGACAGGCTCGTCGTCAACGAGCAGTACAGGATGTATCCCATCTACAGAGCCCTTCTGGAGATCTCAAACAGCGGCATTCTGGGAGAGAGAAGCTGTCTGAACATATCACTTGCACATGAATACCATGGCGCAAGTCTGATGAGGGCCTTTCTCGGCATCCCGCAAGGCGAGCAGTTCTCTGTCTGTGCAAAGACCTATGAGTTTCCTTCAACCGAGACTCTGACACGCTACGAGCGCTTCACCGACGGTCATGTGGTGACGAAGAAAAGGACCGTGGCAACGTTCGAGTTCGAAAGTGGCAAGGTCGCATTCTATGATTTCGATTCGGACCAGTACCGTTCACCGATAAGAAGGAACACCTTGAAGCTGCAAGGTGTCCGCGGCGAGATGGTCGACCACTCTGTCCACTACCTCGACAGGTGGAACTGGCCTGTGACATCCAAAGTCGCAGTATCATCGCGCAAGGTCAGAACAGCCTATGACAATCCGAACCTGGAAGAGATTGAAGAGGTCACCAGCATCTCTTTCGAGGGAAACAGCCTGTATGAGAGCGAGTTCGGACTTTGCGGCCTTGCGCAGGACGAGACTGCGATGGCGACGATGATGGAAAGGACTGCACTGGGAGACTTGCCCTATCCCTTGGAGGAAGCTCTCCAGGATGCATACACAATGCTCCTGCTCCAGGAGGCGATTGAGACCGGTAGCGTTGTCCATTCATCAAAGAGAATCTGGAACTGATCAGCCGACGCTTCCGTTGTTGAAGTGCTGGTAGAGCTCCTCGGTTGCAAGGGCGAACTTTGTAACGGAGAACTTGCAGTCTTCAGGATAGATGTAGAACGTGTCCTTGAGCGTGTTCAGATCCACGCAGTCCCCGTACTTTCCAAGATACTCATACTCAATATGGCAGGAATAGAGCTCAGAGGCAGGCCATTTGACCTCATAGGGCTCGCCGTCATGGTTGCCAGTGAGGGTGAAACCCTCCATGTTGTGGACAAGGTGCGCCTTGCCAAGCGGGATGTAATGGTCCTTCGGAAGTGTGTCCACATGGGTCTGGCACTCAAAGTGGTAGGTTCCTGCCTTGACTTCGGCTCTGACATTGGCGCGTTCCCATTCGTACCAGTCCGGGATGTGCGAGTACTCCGTCTCCCCTTCGGTGGCTTTCAGGCTTCCAAGCTCTGTGTACTCCCACTTCTTTCCACAGTGGCCACATTCCAGAATCGTGCCGTGGCTTTTCATCTCGTATTCGGTTTTGCAGTGCGGACACTGGTAGAGGACCTTGTGAAGACCTTCCGCCCTGCCCTCATATGTCACATGGACGTTGTTCTCCTCTTGCCAACGGTATTCGTCATAGACAAATGCTTGGCGGATTTTGCTGTTCACCTCATCCGCACTTGCCTTCTCAAGCTCATCTTTTGTGAAGATGCATTCCATTGTGGCCTGAGTGCCTTTGACCTTTCTGTCATGCAGGTTCCAGAACGGGGAGTTTATGTGGTGCCCGTGGCAGATCAGAGTCACAACAGGGACCCTGAGGAACTTGGCCATCTTGCCCAGGGAATCCGGCAGGACCGCCGTTGTGCCGCAGAGCGAATAACGGGCTTCGGGGTAGATTGCCGCTATGTCACCTCGCTCTGTGACCTGCTTCAGCTGTTTGACTAGAGCTATGTCTCGTGTGAACTTGCGCTTGCAGATGCAACCAATGAACCTCAACAGCCACTCTCGTTTGAGATAACCATCGATGGCAACGACATAGTTCACCCTATGGGGGAAAGTGGCCTTGGTGGCGACCTTGAAGTCCATGAAGGCGTTGTGGTTGCACAGAAGAAGATAAGGTGGCTTAATGCCGTCCATGTTCACCTTCTCAAGGTGATTCTTGTGTGCAATGAGAGCAGGTGCGCACAAAAGCCAGATCAGAGGCCTGAGGTGCATGCGCATTATCTTTCGAGTCATGTCAAAGTGTTTGTATTGCTCGAACAAAGGTTCCACCATCCCGAACTATTTTGTAAATGATACTACATGCTGAGCGCTTTAGCGAGGATTATTGTCTGCATCCGAGGATATCATGACCTACCGGAGTGTAGAACATCTCTCTTGCCTTGTCCCTGTCATCCGTCTGTCCGAGAATCCACATCAGTTTGGCAAGGCAGGCCTCGCTTGTCATGTCCCGTGCCTCAAGCACGTTCGGAACGTCCTTCAGCCGCTTTCCGACACTGTAAAGTCCCAGGTCACTTCCCTCATTGGGAACCTGGGTCGTCATCACTATCAGCGTTCCGCTCTGGGCGGCCTTCTTGATCTGGGAGAAGAACTCATAATACTCAGGAAGTCCTCCGACTCCGAAACACTCTATGATGATGGCGCTGTAACGGCCAGTCATGTAGCCTATGACATCCTCCGTCATTCCAGGAAAGAGCTTCACAAGACCCACATTCGTGCATAGCCTGTCATAGAAGCGAACCTCTTCCTGCGGGATTTGAGGGATGAACCAGAAGACCTCGCCACCCTGGATTCGGGCGATCTCCGGATAGTTTGCGCTGGCAAAGGCTGCAAAGCGCTTTGTGTAGTTCTTCCTTGCTCTCATACCCAGGATGACAGAGCCGGAGAAGACGACAAGAACCCCGTGACTGTTTTCATCCGAGGCGCAGATGAAGGCATCAAGAAGATTGCGATGGGCATCCGAATCCCCCTGGGCAACAGAAACCTGCGAGCCTGTGATCACTATAGGCTTTGGGCTGTTCTGGATGAGATATCCAAGTGCCGATGCAGTGTAGGCCATTGTATCGGTGCCGTGGGTGATTACAAAGCCGTCGTACAAGCTGTAGTTGTCTTTGATGGTCTTTGCGATTTTGACCCAATGCTCGGGACGGATGTTTGTGCTGTCAATGTTAAAGAGTTGGATGCACTCTACACTGCAGATTCCGTCTATCTCCGGAACCTTCTCTAATAGCTCCGATATCATCAGCGACGGAGCAAGACCCGTGTCGGTTGGTTTTGAGGCGATTGTACCGCCTGTTCCGACAAGAAGTATTCTCTTCATGTTTCTGTATTCCTTGCTACGGCAATTATTACCCAGTATCTCCATGTTATCAAGTTGCTTTCTATTGCGGATTGAAGCGCATCTTTCATTCGGATAGAATGATTGCTGGTGGTGGCAATAGCATGAGAAGAAGCAAATTTCGAGAGAATCTCGATTTCACAAAGGGAAACATCTACAAAAGCCTTCTTCTTTTCGCAATCCCAATCATGCTCGGGGAGCTGCTTCAGAACCTATACCAAAGCACAGATTCGATTGTCCTCGGAAACTATGTCGGAGAGACTGCACTTGCCGCCGCAAGCGTCTGCACCACCCTGACAAATCTGGTCGTCGGATTCTGCAACGGAATCTCTGTCGGAAGCACGGTTGTCGTCTCAAAGGCATTCGGAAGCGGAGACTCAAAGAGGCTGTCCGACTGCGTGAAATACACATACTCCTTTGCCATTCTGATTGGAATAGGGCTTTCGATCGTCGGGCTTATCGCTTCACCACTTCTGGTCAGAATCTCCAATGTCAATGATGAGATCTATCCCTATGCCCTGACGTACCTACGGATATACATCAGTGGCCTGATCTTCTCCATCGTCTACAACAATGCCGCAGGAATTCTCAGGGGCATGGGAGACATGAGAACCCCGTTTGGAATTCTTATTGTCTCATGCAGTCTGAACATTTTTCTGGACATACTGTTCTGCGTCACGTTTGGGTGGGGGATATCCGGTGTTGCACTTGCTACAATCCTATCCCAGATGGTTTCGGTTGTGATCAGCTACTATGTGCTTCACAAGAAGATGGGTTTCAAGTGCATCGATATCAGAAAGACCCTCACATCAGGCATGCCGATAATCAGAGAGGCAATGGACGTCGGTGTGGCTGCAGGAATCCAGTCTTCCATCATCTCGTTCTCCAACCTGTTCGTCTGGCGCTACGTCAACCGTTTCAGTACAGCTGTTGTAGCAGGCATGGGCATTGGACAGAGGATAGACAAATTCGTTTCGCTTCCGATAACGGCCTACGGAAATGCAGTCACCACATTCGCAGGACAGAACATAGGTGCGGGAAACAGAGAGAGGATTCGCAAAGGCATAAAAGACGGTCTGATCCTGGCATTCTCGACGACGGTGCTTTTAGGCATTGTTGTTTACCCTGCATCCAGCCTTATCGCATCGATTTTCAACAAGAACCCAGAGGTCGTACAGACCGCAGTGACGATGAACCACATCATGATGCCTCTGTACTTCTTCAGTTCAATCAGACAGGTTCTTGTCGGAGTGCTCAGAGCCCACAAAAGAAGCAAAATGTCCACCCTTCTCACCCTTATGGGTATGGTTGGCATGAGACAGATCTTCCTTGCAATAACCATGAGCCTGGATTCGAACATCCTCTATGTCATGTGGGGCTACCCTTTGGGATGGTTCTTCTCTTTTGTTTTTGTGGCAATATACTATCTGGGCTGCAGAAAGAAGATGTTCAGCGAGAGTTTTCAGAGCCTGCAATAAGGTCGGCAAGCTCGCCTATTGTCACACAGTCCTTGATTTTAAGCTTCCTTGAAAATGACAACGCTCTGGTCTCCAGCTCATCATGGCGAAGAACAACCTCTCTGACGTTTCCGAAATCTGTGATTTTGCCTTCGTCCAGAACCAGCATGCTGTTGCAGTTCTCGGCAATGTCGTCGATGTCATGGCTGACCATGACTATGGTCTTGCCATCTTCGTTCAGCTTTCTCAGAACTCTGAAAAGCTCATCATGCCAACAGCAGTCCAGACCTACAGTGGGCTCGTCAAGAACCAGAACATCGGATTCCATGGCAAGAACTCCGGCAAGTGCGACTCGCCTCTTCTCACCCCCTGAAAGCGAAAGCGGATTTCTGGAGAAAAGATCCTCTTCGATTCCCATGAGCTTCAGGCAGCTGATTGCTATTTCTTCTGCACGTTTCCGGTCAAGTCCACGGTTCAAAGGGCCGAACATCACATCCTTCAAGACGGTACTCTCAAACAGCTGGCTTTCCGGAAACTGCATTGCAAAAGCGATGCTTGTGTTGTGTTCGATTGCTCCATTTGTGGGTTTCTGAAGACCGCAGATGAGCTTGCACAATGTTGTCTTTCCGCTTCCCATCGTGCCGGTGATGCCCAAAAAGGCGCCGTCTTCGATTCCGAAAGAGACATTATCTATTACGTTTTGCTTTGTGTAGCCGAATGAAACGTCTCTGAACGCTATCATAGGCGACCTGCCTTGATCAGAATGATGACAATCAGATATGTGAAGATGCAGATGTAGGCTGCAGCATCCTCACATTTGTATTGTAGTTTGTGGTATTTTGTCGGCTTGGCTGTTCCGTAAAGGCGGCTATCCATCGCAACGGCAAGCTCCTCGGATCTGGCCATGGCTGAGACGAACATTGGGACTATCACCGAGACCGAGGCCTTTGCCTTTCTTATCAGACCGCCGCTTCTGTAGTCCGCCCCACGAAGAATCTGCGCATCCATGATCCGTCTGGCCTCATCTGCAAGAAGCGGGACGAATCTGAAGGCGATTGAGACCATCATGGCAATGTCATGAACCGGGACTCTCAGCTTTTCCATCCAGCCAAAGCCCTTCTCAAGGCCGTCTGATACAGCCTTTGGCCTTGTCGTCAGACAAAGCAGATTGGATACAAGTACGACCTCAATCATCCTTATGCTTATCAGCAACGCCCGCCAAAGACCGTCGGCGACAAATAGTGCATTGAGGGCAAAGACAATTGCCATGAACACAAAGACAGCTGTCATGCCGCGAAACATGTGCTTAAGAGGCACCTTTGAGATTGCAATCAGGGCTGCGATGCAGATTGCAGTGAGAAGGCATGAGGCAACTGATGAAGAGATGAAGATCCCTGCAATCAGAACAACCAGCGCAAGAAGCTTGGTCCTTGGGTCAAGGCCGTGAAGGAAAGAGGACTCTTCATAGTATCTGCCCAAAGTCACGTCCCTAAGCACCGCCATTCTCCTTCCTGCCGAGGAGCGTCATAAGTTCACCCTCTGTGGCAATGTTTGCTCCCCTATTATTAAGCTCTTTGATAAGGGAAGAGGCAAAGGATGAAGGCCTTCTTGACAGCACTTCGTCCGACTTTCCGGATTCTGCGATTTGTCCGTTTTCAAGTATGTGGACCACATCGGCCTCTTTTGCCTCATCAAGGCTGTGGGTCATCAGGACGATGGAGATTCCGTTTTGTCTGTTTAGATCATGAATTAGACCCAGAATCCCGGTACGGCTTCTTCTGTCCAGCATGGACATTGCCTCATCCATGACGATGCATTTGCACCGGGTGGCAAGAGAGCCGGCTATCGCAAGAAGCTGCTTCTGGCCACCTGATAGTTCTCTGGGGTTTCTATGTCGAAGCTTTTCAAGGCCGGTCCTCTTTAGTGCATCGGATATTCGCTTTTCCATCTCATCCCGGTCAAGCCCCATGTTCTCCAGGGCAAAGGCGACATCGTCTTCCACAGTATCGCCAATGATCTGGCTTTCCGGGTTCTGCATGACAAGTGCGACATTGCTTCTGATGCTGAGTTTGGACTCTCTGTCATTGCCCGCGATGCCACAGACGGAGATGCATCCCGACTGCGGAACCAAGGTTGCATTGAGAAGCCTTGCAAGTGTCGTTTTTCCGGCACCGCTCTGCCCCAAGATGGCGACGAACGAGCCTTCCTCTATTTTGAGATTCACGTCAGAGAGCACCGTTCTGCCTTTGTAGCAGAAAGACACCCCTGAAACCTCAATCAATGACATCGATGTCCTTGTCCTTCTTGTCCAGAAGGAATCTTCTGATTGCAAACAGAACCGCAACGCCGATTATGCCTACAAGGATCTCCCAGATTGCCCAGTACTTGATCAAAAGCTCACGGGTCAGGGCAATCATCAGAATCTCTATGACTGACTCCAGGTTCTGGGCGACGATGACATAGATCAGCTCAATTGCGATTATGACTCCGGCAACGAACTCCAGGAGTCTGAGAAGCGAATCGGGCTGTCCGCTGATTATGGCCGAAAAATACTTGGGGATGTCCAGAAAAGAGACCAGAATACCTGCAATTATCACCAGTGAAAGGATGATCATTATTATCGATGTAATCCAGTGGATGCCTTTCTCAATCGCACCCATTCCGCTTCCGACCTCAAAGAAGATCGGTGAGAAACGGCCCTTTTTCTTCTGTTTGTTCAGCTCATCCATTTGTGTCCTCTCCCTCCAGACGCGAAAGCACAATAGCGGAGACCAGCCCAATCACAACTCCCGCAGCAATGCCGCTTAGAATCAGAATCGGGATATAGTACGCTATTGCCCTAGATTGAAGTATAAGGCATGCGACTGCAATCTGTCCAAGATTATGTGAAACTCCCCCGACCACGCTTACGGCAACCGTGCCGAACAGCTTGGTTCTCTTGAGGATTGCCATCATGACAAGCGAGAGAACCGCCCCGGATGCGGAGTAAGCCATTGAGAGCACAGAGCCGAACAGCATCGATGACAGCACCACCCTGACAAGGGATATCCCAAGAGCCTCCTTGAAGCCCAGCCGGTACAAGGCGAAGACCACAGCGATGTTCGCAAGCCCGATTCTTACGCCAGGAACGGCAACGAATGCGGGAAATAGGCTTTCGACATAGGAAAGCACCATGGCAAGGGCAACGAGGACTCCGATCTGCGCAACTTTTCTCGTCTCCATGCGGCCCCCTACAACACAAAGTCCACAGAGCCGTCTGGCCCTGCTATTGTTACGATCACTCTGTTCGGAAGACAGATTATGCTCTGGTTCACCCTATCTATCCACATCTGGTGGACGCAAAGTTGATTTGGGCAATCCGACTCAAGCATACGAACCTTGCCGCCTTTGACCTCTATCGTGTTCCTCCCGCCGTTGATCTCAAAAACACCGTCCTCTGAAAGCGAATACCTTGCAACCTTGCGACCATCCACCTCCACCACCGCGAAGTTGCCAGCATCCTCCGATGGGCGAATCACAAGAAGAAGTATTATGCCAAGAGAAAGAAGTGCGAGAACCAGACAGATGTCCCTGATTGCAGTTTTCTTGTCAAATGCCATCTGATCGCCTCACTGTCCCATCCTTCTCAATCCAGATGCACTTCACATCTGCCAACGAATCCACAAGTGCCTTGCCCTCTTCGTAGTCCATGCAGAACAGTGCCGTGGCCAGGGCATCTGCAAGACCACTGTCCTTCGTGATTACCGAGACCGATCCGAAGCGGTCGGCAGGATATAAGGTGGCCTTGTCGATAATATGGCAATAGCGGACCCCGTCGACTTCCAAAAATCTCTCATAGCCTCCGCTTGTGACGCAGGAGCAGTCCTCTATGGAGACGGTCAATGCAAGGGTCTCCGGCTTCTTGGGATCTCTGATGCCCGCAGTCCAAGAGCTTCCGTCCGCCTTGGTTCCTATGCACCTGAGATTGCCACCCACATTGATCACATAGCCGCTGACACCGTTCTCCTCAAGTGCACTGGCTGCCATCTCCGTGGCATAGCCTTTTCCTATGGCACCGACATCAATCGATGCCTTTGGGTCCGAAATACGCACCGTGCTTTCCTTCCGGTCAATCTCAAGGAGGTTAAGACCCATATGAAGGGAAGCTTTCTCAAGGTCCGACCTGGATGGAAGCCTTTGCGGCTCAGAAAGCCTTGCATCGTGCCAGAGAGACAGCACCGAGCCCATCATGATGTCCAGCTTCTCTCCTGTCAGGATGCAAAGCTCTCTGGCCTTCAGAAGAAAATCGATCAGCCTTTGGTCTACCTTCACGGCGTTCCCTCCAGCGTTTCGGTTCACAGTGCAGAGGTTGTTCATGCCGTCATACTCGTTGTAGATGTCCAGCATCATGTGGTATTCGCGAAGCGTCTTCTCCACCAAGGCTGCGTTTTTCTCGAAGCTCTGCTCGTCGTCGCCTGCATAGCTGTAGATCTGAGTCACTGTGTCAAAGTACGAATAGAGGACCTTGGAATGCATCTCAGTCTGTTTTTTGGCGCAGCTGGCAAGCATAAGCAGAGATAGTAGCATGATAAGTAGTGGAAAGGCCTTTGACTTAGACATCACAGAAAAGGCTATAGCAAACGCTTTGCCAAGTCAACGAGAGTGTATTATCATAATAGGTGCCATGACAGCAAAGCAGATGTGGGACCTCTTCAGAAAGAGGAACAGGATTGAAACTCAAGAACATGACGAATGGGCTTTCGGAGATGTTCCCGATGAGCTTGCACAGCTTGTCCTTGAGGGCAAGAAGCGCGCAACGGCCTCGGTCTATGAGTTGTATGAGTATGACGGGGAGAAACTTCCCCAGGTCGGAGGATACAGCGTGATCATGGACTCGAAGGACCAGGCAGTCTGCGTGATCGTCAACACGGATGTCAGAATCGTCCCATTCTGTGAGGTGGACGAGGAGCAGGCTCGCCTTGAAGGCGAAGGTGACCTTTCCCTGGAATACTGGCGAAAGGTCCACAGAGAGTGCTTCAAGGAGTGGATGGAAGAGGCAGGTCGGACATTCGGCGAAGACACGAAGGTTGTGCTTGAGACCTTCAGGGTTGTCTTCAGCGGCAAAGAACCAGTCTCACAGCCTCGCTGACATACTGCGAAAGGGACATCTGCTGAACACCGGCAACCTCAAAACATTTGTTAACAGGAACCAGGACCTTTCTGGCAGAGCTTTGCCCTATGGCCTCTGCCATCTTAGGTGTTATCTCCCCGAACATTGAATCTGCAGCTATTATCCCGATTGGACCGACTATCACATCAGCTGACCTGCAGGCAACAACAACCGGGTTCTCCCCTGTTGCCCCGTTGTCAGCACCGGCTTTGATCATTGCGGAGGTGGCAAGCGAGTTGGTGCCGATTGCAAGGACATCGCAGTCAGGCTTAGCCTGCTTGAGCTGCTCGATTATGGTCTTTCCGATTCTTCCGCCCTGTCCGTCGATAACTACTATCTTCATTTGGCCTCCGTCTTGTTTTTCCTTCGCTGATAGAGAAAGCGTTTGATCTTGTCGGTCGGGGTGCGCTCGAACGGCTCGTCCTGAATCTCAACCTTGCCTATTCTGCTGAAGGATGCAAGCTTCTCGTTCACCCTCTTTCTTATGTTGTTCACATGAATCTGCAGAGCATCCTTTGCGACAATGCCCTTTCGCTTCAGTGCTTTGAGATCAAGTCTGATCATCGCCGTCAGGCCACCTGAGTCGGCAACCACAAGGCTTTCCAGGACATCCTCCTCGGCGTTGATGAGAAACTCGATGTTCTCCGGGTAGATATTCTCTCCGGATGGGCCCAAAATCATGGCCTTGATTCTGCCTTTGATGGCTAGACGTCCGTTAATGAACTCACCGATGTCACCGGTCTTGAAGTAGCCGTCCTCTGTGAAGGATTCCTCTGTAAGAGCCTCGTTCTTGTAGTAGCCTTTCATCACAGACGGGCCTTTGACCAGAATCTCTCCGCTTTGCGGGTCAAGCTTCACATCAAGGCTCTTAAGAACCGGCCCAAGCGTTCCCACTACCTGGTCCTTCGGACCGCATCCTGCGATGAACGGCGATGTCTCTGTAAGGCCGTAGCCAAGGGCATACGGGAATCCTATTCTGTGGAAGAAGGCTTCAGCCTCAGTGTCAAAGGCAGCCCCTCCAACTCCGAAGAACCTCATACGGCCTCCGAACGTGGTCTTCACCTTCTTTCCGATTATCGTGTAGACAAGAGGAGCGGTAAGCCTGTTCCTCGCAAGCTTCCCAAGCGTTGTGCCCTCTTTCAGCTTCGGAAGAAGAGCACGTCTGTAGATCTTCTCAATCAGAAGCGGTACGGAGAGCATCACCTCAGGCTGGATCTCCTTGAAGGCAGGCATGAGGGAGTCTGTGCTGGGAGCCTTTCCGAGGTAGACTATCTGCACCCCGTTGAGTATCAGAAGCACAAAGCCGATGGTGAACTCGTAGACGTGGCTCATCGGGAGGATGGACAGAGCAGTCCAGCCCGGATGTATCTTTATGAACGGAGTCGAGCATTCATAGGCGTTGTAGACGATGTTTCTGTTTGTGAGCATCACCGCTTTCGGGGTGCCGGTGGTGCCGCTTGTGTAGATTATCGAGGCAAGATCCTCTTCCCTTGGCCTTTGGGATTCCAGGCGCCTCATGGTGTCTTCGGAAAGCTCCTGCGCTTTGGTATCCGTCCCCTTCAGAGTGCTGAAGTCGTTTCCGTCGAAATCTTCAAGCGAGGACTGGTCGATGAAGTGCATGTCATCCATCCTGATTATGCCAAGTCCTGCACCGATTGCCTTTGAGGCGTTCTTGCAGTTGACAATGACC
>JAEEGL014746846.1_pt1 | contig 19340 bp, 8 predicted proteins | sample 9134231 | NCBI WGS metagenome assembly JAEEGL01 (sample SAMN16246548, study PRJNA631951) | gut metagenome | biome: gut microbiome; feature: rumen; material: fiber-attached | host: Bos | place: Iran: Karaj | collected 2018-10
CATACGATCCAGCTTATCCGCCTGATAGGAAATGGTCTCCCGGAAATCCCTGACAGAATCCAGCAGCAGCTCACGATCCGGTAAATGCAGGGAGGCAAAATCCCAATCCAGACCGTCAATCATGGTAAGCTCTGGCTCATCTTCCTGTTGGTATCCGCCGGATGCCGAATCCCCTCCGGCTGCTAAATTACCACCATTACCATTTCCTGCACTACCTGCATCAACACCATTTCTTACAGCAGCACCTGCACCGGCCTCATGCCTCTCCCCCGGGCCGATCAGCTCCTTGGGTAAGGTCTCCAAAATGGCTGCCTCCAGCTTGGCTGAAACGATGGGCTTGGACAAAAAGCCGTCAAAGCCTGCCTGGAGATACTGCTCTCTGGCTCCGGTAACGGCATTAGCCGTCAGCACCAGAATTGGAACTTTATCATAGCCCGGAAGCTCACGCATATGCTCCATGGTCTCTACGCCGTCCATATCCGGCATCATATGGTCCATGAATACCATATCAAAAACCCTGCCCTGATCCAGTTCTTCCTGTGTCAGATCTAAAGCCTCCTGTCCGCTTCCTGCCTGAAGGATCTGCATTTTGGTATGCTTCAAAAGACTGATAAAGACCTTACGGTTCATGGCGTTATCATCCACCACCAGCACCCTGGCATCCGGTGCGGTAAAGCCGGACTCATAGCCATAGGCCGAAGAGCCTTCACCGGGATCCTTATCAATGCTGCCCATGGGGGTATCATCCACGATTTTCTGTATCAGATCAAAGTAGAATTTGGAGCCCTTTCCATATTGACTTTCCACCTGCAATCTGCTTCCCATGAGGCGAAGCAAAGAAACGGTGATATTCATACCCAGGCCGGTACCTTCGATGTGGCGATTACGCCCCTCTTCGATTCTCTGATACGCCTCAAACAGCTTGGGAAGGTCCTCCTCCTTGATACCGATTCCGGTATCCTCCACCTCGATACGAAGCTTAACCAGATCCTCATCTTTTTGCCCCGTAGCTCTCAGGGTTACGGTTCCCTCATGGGTGTATTTCACAGCGTTTGTCAGAATATTGGTAATGACCTGACGGATCCGCACATCATCGCCGAACAGCTTACAGGGAAGGTTTTCATCTGCTTCCACCACAAAGGCAAGGTCCTTGGCGGCGGCTCTCTGACCGATCATGTTCTTTAGGTTTCGAAGAAGCTCTGCGGTCTCATACTCAGCATTCTGCAGCTCCATCCTGCCGGACTCGATCTTGGAGGAATCCAAAATATCATTGATAAGGGATAGCAAAGTATTTCCGGCAGAATAAATATCCGATGCATAGGATCGGATCTCCGGCTCATTGCTTTCCCGAAGGATCATCTCATCCATACCCAGCACCGCATTGATGGGGGTTCGGATTTCATGAGACATATTCGCCAAAAACCGGGACTTGGCCTGATTGGCGTACTCCGCCTCTTCCTTGGCCTGTCGGATCTGTTCATACTGTCTGTTGATGATAGCCATATTTCCCATCTTTGCCACCATCCAGGCCAGAAATCCTACCAGCATGGTTGCTACGGCAATGAGATACACACGGTAATAGGTCTTTTCATAAAGCTGGGCGTCCTTGTGGAAACGGAAGGTCTTTTCCTTTTTCACCTCACCGGAGAGCTCATCGATGACCTTTACCTCCAGCACATGATCCCCATAAGGCAGATTGGTGTAAATCAGATCCCGCATCTCGTTCTGGTGGATCAAAACAGGCTGCTCGTCAGTCCCCATAAGCTGCAGGGATACGTAAGGATTGGAAATGGCATAGTTCAAAACCGCCGGCATGATCCGAAGTCTCCCCCGGCCTTCAGGGATCTGATACACACCCCCTAAAAGCTTTACCTGATTCATCTCCTCTGTTACCGATGAAAGAGTGATCTCATAGGTTTCATCCAAACTGTTAAAGCCCGCCGTATCCAAACGGCATCCGCCGTCGCTGCAGCAAAGATACAGATAATCCCCGTCGATGCCATTCCAGGCATTAGCCGTCAATGTGGTTAAAAAGCCTCTGGAGGCGTTTAGCAGGATGGGCTCATATCCGGCATCCTCAATAAGCGCGTCCTCTCTTACCACGTAAATACCGGCACTGGAGCTGACGAAGGCGTTGCGCTCCCTGGAAATATAGATGTCATAGTCATTGTTGTAGGGAAAGGCTTCCAGCTTACGGCAGCTTTCTTCCCCATCCTTTTGGAAATACAGACCGTTGCTGGTAACGTAAAAGTATCCGCCTTCTCCTCGCACGATGCGCAGCACTACAAGGGATAAAAGGCCCTTCTCGGACCCGATGGTACCTGCCGCCTTTTGCTCCCGGATCCGACAGATCCCACCGCCGTCGGTACCAGCCAGGATCTCACCATCTTCTGTTTCCACTGCCGTAAGCACCTGGGCTCCAAGGCCGTCCTCATTGGTGATGACGGATACTACTTTGCCGTCTTTGATAAAATTCAGGCCTTCGGTGGATGCCGCCAAAAGGGTGCCGTCTGAAAGCTCCATAACAAAACGGAACCGACTGCCGCAAAGGCCATCCAGATCCTCTCCCGTTATGCCCATCTTTCCATCCGGGCTCATCTGATACAGACCTTTACCGCCATACACCGAGATCCAGAGATTGCCGCTTGTATCTTTCATCAAATGCCGGATCCTGTGCCCCCCAAGGAGCTTTGTGGCCGCATTCTCTTCCCGCCAGTTATGCAGAAGATCCAGATAATACAGGCCGTCATCACAGCCCACATACAAATGATTTCCATCCGGAAGCATGGCGTTCACAGCGCTTTCCGGCATACCCGCCTTTTGGGTTACCAGAGTAAAAGGGGACGGCGAAAACTTCAAAACGCCCTGCTTGGAGGAAGAAAACCAGAGATTTCCCTGGGAATCCGTAATGGCATCCGATACGGACTGATAGAACTTATCCTGGGAAAGATCTGTCAGCTGATCCGAGCCATCCGCCAGAAACAGGCCGATGGAGGAACCGATGAGATATCCCTGCGCCTGGGGGGAATAGGAAATGGAATTTACATAGCCCAGACCCTTGAAGGTCTTATCCCAGGCTTCCTTCAACCCCTGCGCTTCATCCTGTCTAAACCAGTAAAGCTTATCCGAAGAAGAACCCACGATTACGTCCTTCCCCTTACCACAGGCTGCAGCCGTATAGGAAACGGAAGGATCCTCATTTACCTTTTCAAAGATCACCTTATCATTTTCCATAACGAAAAGAAGTCCGTCCTGGGTAACGCCCATAATGCGGCTGCCGTAAAGCAGCTTTAGGGAATAGACGCAGCGGATCTTGGGAAACTCTTCATAAACACTGATCTTACCCTCATCAATCCGGCAAAGCTCCGAGGTGGTGCTGACATAAATGCTTCCTTTCTCATCCTCACAAATGGAACGAATAGCATCTGCCGGAAGACCTTCCTCTGTGGTATAGAAGGTGAGCTGTTCCGTAGCGATGTCATAGCAGCCTACACCGCTGTCATTGGTGCCGATCCAAAGGCGTCCTTTGCTGTCTTCAAACAGATCGATCACGTTGTTGATGCGGCTATCCAACTGGATCTGCTCAAAGGTTTTTCCGTCATAACGATACAGACCGGAATACGCCCCCGCCCAGATATAACCATCTAAGGTCTGTTCAATGGTGGTGATCTCCGTGGAAACCAGGCCGTCCGCCACGCCGTAAAGAACTGCAGCATACTCGGAGTTGATGTCAGCGGCTGCCTTTGCGGGCATACTTGAAATCGCCACTCCAGCAAAAGAAACCGCCAGGAATAAACTCAATATTTTCTCAATTTTCTTTTCAGTCCCTCTTCCTCTTTCCTTTCCTATGGATACCACCGAATTATTATCTAATCTCTCATTCTCTTTCTTCTCACTTACATAATTTGATCCCTCAGAATCAACTCGGGAAGTGCTCTCCCCCTCCAGCTCTCCTTTTCGTCTCCTTGCGATATACAGCACCGTGAGGGCGATCATGATGCTGATAGCCTTATCGGGCATGTTTACCAAAAGCCCTCCCATAAAACAGCGAAAAGCCTTCATGTTCATATAGTCGGAAAGCATGATGGTAAGGGCATCACCCCATGCATTCCCGGTATAACCGTCATTGAAATACAGATTGAGAGGGGTACTGGCAACCGTCATTACAAAGCCCGCCAACATAGCGGTGGCGATAACGGAGAAAGAATCAATTTTTCTGTGTCTCGGGAAAAAACGCCCTACGGCAAGACCGCCGCAGATACTGACAATACAAAACCAGATCTGCCCCGGAATATAGAAGCTTTTTACCACATTCATCAAAGCACCTGAGATGGCGCCTGCGATGGGCCCTAAAAAGACAGCACTGATAAAGGTACCGATAGAATCCAGCCACCAGGGAAGCTCAAGCTCCAGAGCCACATTGCTTCCCACCAGATTGATCACGGTACCCAACAGTATCAAAAGAATATTTCTTACGTTTACTTGAAAACCCCATTTTTTCCTGAAGCTGTCACTGAACATAGTCACGCCCCATAAGTGTTTCTTAGTATGTTTGTTTAAATCCCCAACCAGCTGCAAACTGCCTGCTTCATTTCATCCTTGCCGCATACGGTGTTATGCAGAACGGGTGCGGTGCGGATCTGCTCGATGGCAGGCGGAATGGCAACGCCGCTCTTTTCACAAAGGGCATCGATGAGGGCAAAATCCTCCTGATCCTTGTAAGCTTCATCGATGGCTGTCATAACGCTGCGGGAGAACTTGTAAGGGCTGGCTGTTGAAGCGATGACAGTCTTGGCCTGATCCCCGGTTTCCTTCACATACGCATCATAGACGGCACCAGCCACTGCGGTATGGGTATCGATGATGTAGCCCTCTGCTTCGTACAGGGCTTTGATCTTCCCAAAGCACTCCTGCTCGGTAGCGCAGCCGCCCCAAAAATCGGAAAGCTTTGCGCGCATGTCATCGGTGATCTCATACACGCCGTCTCCGGAAAGCTGCTGCATAAAGGCTGCGTTCTTTGCTGCATCTTCCCCTGTTACAAAGTAGATCAATCTCTCCAGATTGGAGGAGATCAGAATATCCATGGAAGGTGAGCTGGTTAAAATGAAATCCCTGTTTCTGTCATAGGTACCGGACGCGAAAAAGTCATAGAGTACCTTATTCTCATTGGATGCACAGATCAGCTTCTCTACGGGAAGTCCCATTTTCTTTGCATAGTAGGCAGCCAGAATATTTCCGAAGTTTCCGGTGGGTACACAGATGTTGATCTTCTCCCCGTCTGTGATCTGTCCGTCAGCTACCAGCTGTGCATAAGCATATACATAGTAAGCGATCTGAGGTACCAGTCTTCCGATGTTGATGGAATTGGCAGAGGAAAACTGGAAGCCCTTCTCTTCCATCTGCGCTGCCAGCGCTTTGTCATTAAAAATGTTCTTTACACCGGTCTGGGCGTCATCAAAGTTGCCGTTGATACCGATCACATGGGTGTTATTTCCCTTCTGGGTCACCATCTGCTTTTCCTGGACAGCGGAAACACCGCCCTTGGGATAGAACACGATGATCCTGGTGCCGGGTACGTCAGCAAAGCCCGCGAGGGCCGCTTTTCCGGTATCCCCGCTGGTGGCGGTGAGGATCACGATCTCATTTTTCACGTTGTTCTTTTTCGCACTGGTGGTCATCAGATGAGGCAGAATGGAAAGTGCCATATCCTTGAATGCGATGGTCGCTCCGTGAAACAGTTCCAGGTAATATGCCCCCTGGGCCTTTCTGAGGGGTGCGATCTTCGGGGTATCAAACTTACTGTCATAGGCTTTTGCAATACAGTCTTTCAGCTCTTCCCCGGTAAAGTCTGTCAGATAAAGCTTCAGCACTTCATATGCCACCTGCTGATAACTCATCTGGGACAGCTCCGCAAAACTCTTATCCAGAGCGGGAATGGCGGTGGGGACAAACAGTCCGCCGTCATCTGAAAGCCCCTTTAAAATAGCCTCGGACGCCTTGATCGGCGCCATATCTGATCTGGTACTCTTATATAACACTTCCATCTTGATTCCTCTTTTCTGCTGCTAATGATTTAAAAGTCCCTAACATTCTACCCAATATCCGGAAAAAGTGCAAGAAAAGAATCAGGGGGCACCTATCGTGCCCCCTGTCAATCTCTTATAATACCGGATTCTTTTTCGACGGTTTTGCCTTTTGTTGTGCCTTGGCCTTCGGCTTAAAGCCTGCCTGTACGATCTGATCATTCAAAGGCTCTGAAAACTTGATCTGTTTTTCCACAGGTTTTTCCTTTTTCAATCTTGCCTTCACGCGCTCTGCTGCATATTTCTTTTCCTCTTCCTCTCTTTTTCTGGCACATGCAAGATCCATGATCTGATCAGGGGTTTTAAACTCCAGTTCATTTATGTCTTTGATCTTGTCAGCAAGCTGTTCCGCCTCCACCGCATAGGGCAGCATCATCATATCATCATTATCATTGATCTTTAAAATATCCACTGCCTTTACCGCTTTATCGGAAAAATCTTTCAGTTTTTGAGATTTCAGTTTCTGGTCGATATTCTCCAAATGTGCTTCCGGATTTATATTTGCCTGAGCTAAATTGTAAAAATCCTTTTCCACATCTTTCAGATAGCGAAATCCCAGGAACATGGTAGCCAGATAGTCTTTTTTATCCTGTGCAGTCAGATTCTTTTCCGCAAGCTTGTTCTTAACATTGTTCAAGATCCCGTTTTTCATCATTTCGATCTTGTCTCTGATCTTCTGGCTCTTGGCAGAAAGTTTATTTGCCTTGTCGGATTTTAAACTAATCCGAAGCAGAACCTTATCCCCGGCCTCGTAATAAGCGGCCCGCTCAACATTCTCTTTCAAAATCACACCGGGATCATTCCTTTGTTCAGCCAACACCTGTTGTGAAATGTTTTTCTCAATCTTTTGCGCTTCTTTTGCTTTCTCCAGTTCAGGCAGCACTTCTGCCTGTCTTTTACAAAAGCCCGTGATCCTGTCGGAAAAATCAAGACGCCACTTTCTCTGGGGTGAAGGCTTCCAGTGGAACAGCTGTCCGTTCTTTGCCCTGGTATAATTCTCCGAAGCCTCCTTCAGCGCCGTAATCTTCCCGGCAATCTCCTGGGACGAGAGGGCTTTAAACTCCTCATAGCTCTCCCCGAATCCCTTAAGAGCCGTCATGATCCTCTTGTACTCCGGACTGTTTTTATTCTCAGTATCCTGCTTGTAATCCTCCCGCAGACACTTGTTATAATCCTTCCGGAAGGTTTCGATCTGTTTGTATAAATTGGAATAAACAGACTCATGATTTTCCTTAGGCAGGGCCTTAAACTCCTGATTCATCTCATCATAGAGCGGCTTCATCCGATTCGCCGCCTTGGTTGCAGCCTTCCGCAAGGCATTTACCTTTGCGGCCAAGCGAGTATGCTTTATGGTAAGCGACTCTTTTTCCTGCTTCAGCTCACTTAAGTTTTGCAAAAGGCGCTCTGTCTGCGCCGATTTGATGTCTTCCTCTGCCTTCTTAATCGTCTCCTTTGCCCCGTTGACACTCATTTGAAGTTCTAGGATCTTACTGTTATTGTCTTGCACCTTCGCATGCAGGATCTCCTCATACGGCTCCTTAAAAGCTTCTGTTTTCACAGAATCCTCCTGCTTCGGCTGTGCACTCTTTAAATTCCTCTTAGCCTTCTGGTACACGTCGGCAGATGTCAGCTCATCGAACTGATCCATATCGGCAAAAGCCTTATCAAGGGCCTCCTGCTTCTTCTTCAGCTTGCCAAGGGCAAACTTTTTATCGTTGAGCTTTTTCTCAGCCGTTTCAATATCCTTATTTCCTTTTTTGTAAAATTCCTTTGCAATATCGGCAACCGATTTCACTACTTTTCCGGAAATGGCCTGTGCTGCCAGCTCTGACTTTACCTTTGCGAGTGCTGTCACCTTATTCTGCATCTCTTCCATCACATGACTGACGGATTCTTCGGTCTTCTTTTCGTTCTTTTTCTTGTTTCTCTCCTTCTTTTCAGCTTCTTCACCCACGAATTTTTTCTTTTCGGAATGCTTGTTTACCTTTCTCTGAACCTCTTTCTGAACCTGCTCCAGTTCCTTTTCCGCTATGGCAACCTTATCAAGCGTGATCTGGATCGGATTCTTGGCCTTGAAGCGTTTGGCATCCTCTATTTTCTGGTCGATCCCCTTGAGTACGGTCTGGACGTTGGAATCCAAACTTCCTTTTCCACTATACTTAAATGGATCTTCTCCTTTTTCGAGAATGCTGTTCAGTTCAGATTTGATCTCTACTGCGCGTGAATAATCCTTTGTATGATTCCCCTGTTTCTGAAGTCCTTCAAATCCATTCGCCTGCACATCCGGATCCCCAAAGATAAAGTGCATGGCATCCTTGTTGGCACCAAGCTCATTTTTAGCAGCTTCCACCAGGGTTTTGACTCTTGTCCAACGCTCTACTTCCTTCATGGTTTCAATCTCTGCATTATACCAATCCAAAAGAGGTGCTACATGCTCGTTGCTACCGCCGCTATCCTTGACCAGCTTTTCAATTCTTGCGCGGGGCGTATCTGAAACTGCGTCATTATATTCTCTCTGTGCCTGCTCTACCTCCTGCTGCAATGCGGCAATCTGTGTCAGATAATTCTCTTCCGGTTTTCCCTCAAACTCATTGAGTGCCTCCGATAAAGGTTTGAAAGCCTTTCTGAAGACATCCTTCTTTCTTGAAAGCTCCTGCGCTTTCAGGGCATAGTTATTCTCTTTACTTTCTCTTTCCAGATCTTTTTCATACTCCTCCATCAGGGGCTTGAGTGTATCTATGGTTTCCTTGGCTTTTGCTTTCTTGTACGCTTCCTCATCCAGCTGCTTTTCCGCTTCTTTGATCTGCCTGTTAAGATCCTCGATCTGGTGATACAGATTGGTAAGCTGTTCCTCATTATCCTTCAATCCGAGATTCAAATTGCCATATACAGCATAAATATCGTTTCCGGTTTCCTGGCTTACCGTGTTCCATCCGTCCTTGATCTTCTCTGTAATATCCTCTTCTGCATAGGACCTTCTTTCGGCATTTCTTTCTAATACCTGAACCCCTCTGTAAGCCTCTGCTGCCGTTTTCACAGCCGGAAACAGTGCCCGGATGGGAGAATCTTCTGCCTGATACTCTCCAAAATCCTCTTCCTCCAGGAAGGTATTCATAGCCGTTTCCACCGCCTCGATATGATTGGCCTGCTGGGTAACGGGATTTAAGCGTTTTAAGCCTTCCAGATGTTGATAAAATCCTGAGCCCTTAAACAACCCAAGCTGTACGTTCTCTTCCTCATTGATCCTGTAGCCGTCAAAGGCATTGTCAATTTCCGAATCGATCGTGCTTTTCTGCATCGCTTTAATGGTTCGTTTCAGCTGTCCATCGTCCGAAAACACATCCAAAAGGACACGCGCGGCTGCAACCTTCTGAACGACCTTGGGCTCCAGTGATCTGTTGTTTCTATCAATATAGCGCTGCAGATACGCATGTGCTTCCTCAAAGCGGTCTGTCTTGATCCCTTTGAAGCTGTGTGCGATTGCCTTGTATCCCTTTACGTCTTCGTTTGTTAAAATCGGTGTTGGCATTTGTTTTTCCTCCTGCTGTAAAAGCTGTTTGTTTTTATCGTTCTATACCTAATAGGGTAAAGATTCGCATCCGGTTGCATCACATCGGAGCTTTGTTCGCAAGACGTTGCAGCCTCATCCTGTCATTGACTTTGATTTCCGGATCCGGCTTCGGAAGCTTCTTGTCAGATCCGGCCTTTTTGATCTGCTTCAGCAGCGTATCCATGTTATTTGTGACCTTGGCGGGGTTTTCCTTATGCCTTTGCATATAGCCATCTGCTCCCGCTCCCAGATTCACCTTTATGTCCTTGTTGGCGTTCAGCTGATTGGTGCAATACTCCATAACCGTTTTGGCAAAAAATATTCTGTAGGTGCGCTGGTTGGTGGATAATGCCTCAATCCGGAAGGTCTCTTCGTCCTGGGCTCTTTTTGCGATCAGGTAGTTGTCACAAGCGGTTTTCAGATCCGTCAGTATCTTGTTGATCTGTGTGCTGGACATCGCCTTAACCGCTTCGGGATCCTGGAGCTTTTCAAGCTGCGTCTTGATCGCCTTATACTCACTACTGTCGGAGGAAAGCTTATGGATCCAGGATCTGGATTTTCCGTAATCTCTTAAGTATTTGCCGCACATGGAACTGATATTCGTCGCTGTCAGCTGCTTACGGTCTTTCTTAAAGGTATCATATTGCGCAATGGCCTTTTCGGTCTTCGTCGCATAGGAATTATGCAGCGTATGCAGATCGTTCAAATCTTTGATCTTCTGCTCCATTTCGGTTTTCACTTTTCTGTTGCTTTCCAGTGCCCGGTTTGCCTCAGCCACAGCGTTATTATAGGCTTCCTCGCTGTTCTTCTCCATTCCCTGTTTTGCAGCTATGCGATCCTCCTTCAGCTCCTTGGCCGTCACTTCACAGCCCTTGATCTTAACATCCAGCTCCTCCATATTTTTGGCCGGATCATCCATCAGTCTGTCAAAATCGCAATCCAGTGCATCCTTGGAGTTTCTGATCTGGGCCTGGATCTGCTTATATTCATCGTCTTTGATCTCGTCCTTCTCGTATTTTTCATTGATCTCAATATATGCCCTGTTGCACTTCAAATAGGTGTCCCGTTTCAGATCCTCCATTTCTTTTTTCTTCAGATTAATATCATCTGCAACCATACAGGTGTCCATATAGGCCTTATCAACTTCCATCTCCTCTTTGTCCAGCTTCACCTGATCCTGGTCGTATTTCTGTTCGATCCAGCTGTCGATCATTTTGGAATCGGGAATGGACTTGTTATAGCGCTCGGTCTCTAACTCCACCAGTTCTTTGTTCAGCTTGTCCATCTCTTTTTCTGCAGCATTCTTTTCATCGAGCTTCCCACTTTGATTGAAGATATCGATCTTGCTGTTGAGTGCATTCTGCAGATCGTTATGACGAACTCCTGCTTTATAAGTGGTATCCTTTTCCAGATTTGCCATGGACTCATCATAGCGCCTTTGCGCCTTTTCGATCAGACGATCAACCACCTTTATATAATTCTTGGCATTCTCATCCGTTTTCGTGTATTTGGCCCCATGCTTTCCGGGATAGGTCTTCTTGATCTTATTCAAAAGCTCCTTGCCCTGCTCATACGCCTCCTTCATATTCTGCGTCTCAATCGGACTCATTTTCATCTTGCCACCAAAATCCGGAAACAGAACCATTGACACATAGCCGTTCTTATTGGTAAACTCCTTCATCTCTTTTGCAAGATCCAGGGTTTTCTTCCAGTAAAATGCCTCCTTCTTCAACTCATAATAAGTCTTCGCGCGCTCCTTGTATTTGCCTTCATTCGTATGCTGGCTCTGGCTGGCGGTTGAATGCTTTTTGGAAAGGTTTGACAGATACTGATCGATCTCGTTTGCAGCTTCCTTTTTCTTGTTGAGCGCATCACGGGCATTCTCATATTCCTTCTTTTTATGCTCATATCTTTGATGCAAAGTATCGAGCTCTTTTTCAAGCTTCTGGTATCTGGCCTTATTCTTCTTCACCATTTCAATACGCGCAGAGCATTCGTCTCTTTTGGTCTTTGCATCCTGATATTGTCTCTTATTCTCATCTTCCCTCTTCTTTACGTTATCCAAATCCTTTTTATATTTATCATACAGTGCTTTATAGACATCCTTTTGTCCGGCAAGCTTCTGCACCTTCTGCTGCGATGCGGAAAACATTTCATTCACTTGATTGATCCTGTCCCGGCTGGGTAAGGTGTCCATCTGATCTCCATACTTCTGATACACCGCATTGGCAAGGGTATAGTATTCCGCTTCCGTCTGCTTGAGATCGTTTATAGTTGCCTCCATATTCTGGATGGGAACCGTCTCATAGATGGGCAAAAATTCCCCATAGAGATTTGATAATCTGGTCACCGAAGGAACGACATGCCTTGTAAAGGACGAGTGCTTATCGTGCAATACATCATACCCGTCCGCATTCTCCAACACCTCATTCAGCGTGTCATAATAACTATCGAACAGGGAAAAATAATTCTTCAGCTTATTCATCATTTCCACATGGTCATTCTGAAACTGCAGATCATTCTTGTAGGTCATGAGTGAATCCAGCTCGCGTATTAATTCCGCTGCATCATCCCGATAGCGGCTACCTTTATAAGAAAAGATCTCTTTTAAACGAGTCAGCTTTTGCTGTTTTACAGGATCACTTGTCTGCCTCAAAAGTGCATCCACATAATCTGTATTATCCTTCATTCTGTCCTCTGACTGAAGCTGTCTTGCAACCTCAAGAAGGTCTTTGAGTTTGGTGTATTGTTGTTGTGTAAGCGGCATGTTTTTATCCTCCGTTCATTTTCTAAACTATGTGTTTTCGAAATTTATGGGCGCTTTTGTAACGCTCTTATCCAAAAAAGGGGAATTTCCTCCAATCGGTTGCAATTTGTTTGAGAAAAAGGCCTTCCTGTGTTACAATGCACATATGAGTAAACAGGGCGTCTATCCAACCAAATTGAAAAACAACACTCCATCCTATCGTGCTTCTCTGACCCACGGAGGACGGCATATTTCACTGGGCAGCTATCCTTCCCAAACAGGGGCTCACAAGGCCTATCTGGAGGGAAAAAAAATCCTGTCTGACCGGGAAGCCTTCCGGATCGAGGATCTGGAGGTTCTTTGCCGGACTCTGGTTTTGCCCTTTTCCAAAATCGTTACACTTCTGAATCTTCGGGATAACGGTATGTATCTGCCTACGCCGATCTACATTTATCCCCGGTATTTCCTCTACTATCTGTCTGCGGAAAAGCATCTGACCTTTGATAAGGAGGATCTGTTTTACTACGCCTCCCATAAGATCATGAAACGGGGCAGCCACCTGTTTGTGGCCGATTACGGAATGCAGGTCAACATTCGCAGCCGCTACGGGATCCGTCCCTTCGCCGTCAGCGGACGGGATTACCGTTTCATCAACGGAGATGATACGGATTTTCGCTTTTCCAATATTGAGATCATCAATCCCTATCACGGGGTCCTTCGGATGGGCAGCTTCGGCCAATACCGCTACAAGGCTCTGCTCCATATAAAGGGCAACCGTATCATTGGTTTTTTCGACACCCCGGAGGTTGCCGCCATTGCCTACAACACAGCTGTCCATCACGTACATCTTAAGGGTCTTTCCAAAAGCTTTCCCGTGAACTACATCGAAGGCCTCAGTGGTCGGCAGTATGCTGAGATCTACGATGGGATCAATCTGCCGGATACCCTTTTGAAGGGCCTTAGCTAGATCCGAAATCCACAAAGGAAAGCAGCATTCTCGCTTCTGATTTTACCCCGGAAAGCTTCCCGTTTGCCTGGTACTGCCAAAGGGCAAAGTTGTAGGGATAATCGGGACTCTGGCCGTTTTGCTCCAGCATGATCTCCGTCTTCAGATCCAGCTGAGTCAGATCCACTCTTCTCATAAGCCAGTATTTATCTCCCCAGACACAATCGTGATAGCCCGCGTCTCTTACCAGAGAACAGAAGGTTTTGGCGATCAAACTGATCATGGTCTTTGGAATGTTATCCGTGCGGGATGCGTGATTGGAGGGCTGTCCCATCTTAATGCACACCGGATAGGTAATGGCTGCATTCTTTGTAATGCTCCCGTTTGCCGCAAGCTCTCCTTCGGGCGGAAGAGACGGTCCCTCATCTACTGTAATGGGATCCCCGATCTGCTCCACTACGATGGAATCTGTGATATCTTCTCCCTCACCGCCGTTTTGGGTACTATTCCGGTCGTTATTCTGATCCGCGGTTTGGGCTGTATCCCCGCCTTCCGGAAGCTTGATGGGACTTACATCCTGGACCTTTTCTTCCTTTTGCCCTGCCTTGGAAAGGCCTTTTAACATAAAGGCCGCTTCCTCGATGGCTTCATCCTGGGTAGTTGCCGCGGATTCAAAATAAATACCGATCTTCATGCCGGATTTTGAGGCTCCGGTGAAGTAATCCTCAAACATGGCGTCTTTCTTGACGGTGCCGGAATCATAGCCCCGATAGCCGTAGCGCAGCATAACAAACTGGATCCCTGCCTCTTTTAACAACGCAAAATCTACTACGCCGCAGCTCTCATCCAAGGTCAGCCCCTGGTATGATACATTCTTGCCGTCGGTGTAGTATTTCATCATGGGATCCTTATACACAAAGCCCTCTTCCTTGTAGGAATTGGGGGTGATATAGGCGTTGATCATGATCCACTGCTCTGCGCCGTCGGGACGGATGACCTTTGTTTTGGTACCGCCCTCGGAAAGATCCTCTTCTTTATTCTTTTCCTCTTCCTCAGTCTCCATCTCCTTGAGCCGGTCCTCATAGGAGGTATCACGGATCACCCGGTCCTCCGAAACGGAGCTGTCTTTTTTATACATGTCCCAAAAGTCCAGATCATCGGCTCGAAGGCCATCATTCTCAATGCCTTCGCCACCTGCAGAGGCCTCGGCAAGCTGCCCACCCTCAAGGAGCGCCTGCTGAGTCTGCACCCCGGGCTTTCTTTTACGGTGTCCCTTATCATTGGCTATCACAACCGCAACGACCACCACCAGGATAAAGGCCACCGCCCCCAGGATCATATAGATCATGGGCATGCCTGCTTTTTTATCATCTTCGTTAAAATCGTCTGTCAGTCTCATAGGTTATTTTTTAGCGATCCCCGGAACGTTTTCCATTAAAGCTGTGTATATTAGCCCTGCCCTATCTTATTATCTTCATTTTCTTTCATATTGTATCCCCATTATTTTACCACTTTTCGGTGCAAAAACCAACCGGCTTAAATCTTTACTGCTTGAATTATACTGTTTTTCATCGTATATTGCATCTAAAATGTGCCATTTAGGCAAATGGATTGAAGATTCCCGGCAGGATGAGTATAATAGCAGAGAAAACGTGTATGAAAAAGGATACTTGCTATGAAAACCACTATAAAAGTTTTCGTCCTCGCTGCTTTACTTTTGGGGCTTCTCGGCGGATGCGGCAAACAGGATGCAGTCCCCTACTCCAAAACCGATTTCTATTTTGATACAGTGGTGACGCTGACGATCTATGATACAAAGAAAAATGCGGATGCGGCAAGCGCCCTTCTGGACGAAGGAATGGAAAAATGCAGGGAATACGAAAATCTCCTCTCTCCCACTGTGGAAGGCAGCGATCTTTATCGCATCAACCACGCACAGGGTGAATGGACAGAGGTTTCTCCCGAAACCGCAACCCTTTTATACAGTGCCCTGTCCTTTTGCAAATCCAGCGGCGGACAGATCGATATTACCCTGGCTCCCGTCATCGACCTATGGGACTTTCATGCCGATGAGACCGGTGCGGCACTGCCCCCGGCCAACCGGTTGAAAAAAGCCCTTTCCCACGTCAATTACCAAACCATTACCGTTGACGGCAACCGGGTAAGGCTGGAGGATCCCGAGGCTGCCATAGATCTTGGCTTCATCGCCAAGGGCTATATTGCGGATCAGATCAAAAGCCTGTATCTTGAAAAAGGAGTTGCAAACGCCACCATTAACCTGGGGGGCAATGTGCAGACCATCGGTTCCAAGGCGGATCGTTCCGGCTTTTCCGTAGGGATTCAAAAGCCCTTTGCGGATATGGGCGACTATGTGACAACTGTTACCCTCTCCGATGCAGAGGGCGCCTGCTGCACCGCCGCCACCAGCGGCACCTATGAACGGTGCTTTAAGATCGGAGATACCCTGTATCACCACATCCTGGATCCAAATACCGGAATGCCTGTAAAAACGGACCTTTCCTCTGTTACTATTCTGGGTAACAATTCCATGGAGGCTGATGCCCTTTCCACTGCATGTCTCATCCTTGGGTGTGAAAAGGCAAAGGCCTATATCGAGTCTCTTCCCGATATCCACGGGGTGCTTATTACAGAGGATGGGGAAGTCATCAATGTGGAATAGTTGATACTGTATGGTATTTGAATTAGATTTCAAACATAACAAAGGCAGAGGTCCTGCAACCTCTGCCTCTTTCTTACTCCGGTAACGGATATTTCCCGGCCTGCAGTCTTTTTTCAAACTCCTCCCGCGGAAGCGGCTTGTCGAAATAAAACCCTTGCGCGATCTCGCAGTTATTTTCCCGAAGAAGCTTGATCTGATAAGGCGTCTCAACACCTTCTATAATACATTCCAGATCGATATCCTTGGCCATAGATACCACGTGTCTGAACATCTTATAGGTGATGCTGTCCGTACCCTCTTCATCCAGCGGCACAAACCCCCGGTCGATCTTGAGAACATCCCAGGAAATCTCGCGGATCAGATTCAGTGACGAATACCCCATACCGAAATCATCTACTGCCGTATGGATGCCTTCATCCCGCATTCCCTGGGCCACACGCCGAAGATCCATAAACTTCACGTCCGTGGTAGTCTCCGTCAGCTCCATCTCCAAATACTCATGCGGTACACCGTTGCGATCAATGATCTCCAGCACATGCTCCAACAGATCCGCATCGATCAGATGCTTTCTGGACAGGTTCACGGAGCAGCGAACCGCATGGTCATGGCTCTTAAGCCAGTGGGCAAGGTCCTTGCAAACGCGATCAAGTACGAAAAAGTCCAGATCACAGATCTCCGTGCTCTGCTCGAGCACCGGAATGAACTCCATGGGCGGTATGATCCTGCCGTCCCTGATCCAGCGGCAAAGCGCTTCTGCCCCGACGATCTGCCCCGTAACCACATTGACCTTCGGCTGGTAATAGACCTCAAACTCTCCATTACCAAGCGCTGCAGGAAACAGGTGGCGGATCCGCATCATATCTTCTTTTCGCTTTTTGAGCATCTGGTCATAAAAGATGACGGAGCCTGCTTCCGCTGATTTGGCAACAGTCTCTGCCGCGGAGATACAATCCAGAACTTCCCTCAGATCCCTCTGTCCGAAATCCGCCGGAATGTTGTACAGACCGATGGAGGCGGAAATGGTGACACGCCTTCTCTGCTCCTTATCATAGACGATAGGGATGCCTCTCATGACCTCAACGATGCTTCTGGTCAGTTCGTCCTTGAAGACCGCGATAAAATTATCGCCGCCCATCCTGCAGACGATACCATCCTCATCGATAATGCTCTTAACCAGATCAAAATAGCGCTTCATGGCAACATCGCCATTGGCCCGGCCGATATCCTGGTTCACCACGGAAAAGCTCTTTAAGTTGTACCTGACCGCCGTATAGCCGCCGATGACACCTGTATCCTGCAACTTTTCCAGATACCGCGAAAAGGAACGGAAATTCGGATACATGGCATCGTCATAAAAGCCAAGCTGTTCGATCGCTCCGATCATGCGGTTCCTTCCCACAAAGGAAAGAAGGGCTCGCAGGATCAGATCCACCTTCTCCAGCTCTTCCTCATCCAGAGAATCCTCCTCAGCCATATACAAAGTGCCGATGATCACGGCTCCGGTTCTGGAGTTGACCCGTTTTTTCAGGACCTCCTTCTCGCCCCTGCCGTTATCATGATCGATCAAGATATCTCCTTCGCCCGCTTTCTCCCTGCCGGGACTTCTGTAAAACTCCGTTACGCCCTTGGCAATATGGAAAAGCTCACAGATCTCCTTCAGGATCTGCACGAAAGTCTCTCTGGAAAAAGGACCGATGGTGGTTGAAGCATCGATCATTTTTTCAAATAGGATATAATATTGTTGTCTTTTTTTATCATCCATATTGCTATTATATCACTAATAAAGGTTGCTGTATATCCAAAAATGCGATACAATCACCTTGAAAAAAATATTTTTGGGGTATCTATGAGAAAGGATCTGTAAAAATGGCTGACATTAAAATTTTGGCTTGCAAACTCGGAAAGCATGAATGGAGACAGGTTCCGGTTCCCGGCAATCAATTTGAGATGTTTGAATGCACGGTCTGCAAAAAGAAAAAGTACGGCAAAGGCGGAGAAGGCGGCGGATCTTCTGTTTCTCCCGCTCCTGCCGCAGGATCTGCTCCTGCTGCAGCCGCTGCTTCGGCAGCACCCGCTCCGGCGATCGAAACCGACGAGATGACAGGCTTCATGAACAAGGGCGGCGCCCTCAATGCCATCTCTACCTTCCTTAAGGCTAACAAGAGCGACAACTACACCCTTTGCATGTGTGACATTGACAACTTCCGCAACCTGAATGAAACACAGGGCGAAAAATGCGGGAATATCATTTTGAGGGAAGTTGCTTCCATTCTGAAAACCGAAATCGGTAACATGGGAACTCCCACCAGATGGGGCGGCGATGAATTCCTTCTCCTCTTCCCCGGTAAGAACGGTGACGAAGTGTATAACCTGATGTTCACCTTGAGAGAAAAGATCAAATCCAGAGTTGTTTTCTTCGAGGGTGACGGCGTCAGCGTTACCATGACCTTCGGCCTTGCGGAGTACGACTTCTCCGGCAACATCGACAACTTCGTTGGAGAAGCTGAGGAGAAATGTAATCTTGGTAAGCAGATGGGTGGAGATCAGGTAATCTTCTGATCTTCTGATGATCTTTCCACGGATTGTTTTTGCTACGAGATATCGTTTTTTTTACTTATGTACGTAAAGAACCGGGCAGCCTCGCTGCCCGGTTCCTTTATGTTGTGCTTCTTGTTTGCTTCTTACTTCTTAGCCTTCTTCATGGAATACTTCGCTGCCTTTGCACCTGCCCGCTTAAAGAGCTTTACTGCCTTATTGTAGGTTGTCTTATCCTTTGCGTAAAGAACGATCTTATTCTTTTTGGTGAATCCGGTAAGCTTCTTTCCTACCTTCTTCAGCTTGTTAACATTCATCTTGAACGTCTTCGGCTTAACACCCTTTAAGAAGTTCTTGCCTAGGTTCTGAACGGGAGACTTGGAAAGATCCAGAGTCTTCATTGCAGTATCCCCTGAAAATGCATTTGCTTCGATGGTAGTCAGGGAAGCGCCGCCCTTGAAAGTCTTCATCTTCTTGCAGTTTGCAAAGCTGTTCTTTCTAATGATCTTTACATTCTTGCCGAGAGTTGCACTTTCCAGAGACTTCATATCCTTGCAGGCATTCTCGCCTACGGTCTCAATACTGTCGCCTACGGTCAAGTTCTTAATGGTCTCATTACCTTCCAGCGCACCTGCTGCGATCTCCACTACATCATACTTAGAGCCGTCAGCTCCGGTTATGGTTCCGCCAACCGTCACAGACGTAGCGCTGCTGTTTGCACCTTCACCTGTATAAGCAACCTTACCGTTTGCTGTGCCTGCAGCAGCCTGCGTTACCTTAAATGTAGAATCGGTGCCTGC
>JAEEGL013722156.1_pt1 | contig 19339 bp, 18 predicted proteins | sample 9134231 | NCBI WGS metagenome assembly JAEEGL01 (sample SAMN16246548, study PRJNA631951) | gut metagenome | biome: gut microbiome; feature: rumen; material: fiber-attached | host: Bos | place: Iran: Karaj | collected 2018-10
GAGTCATGCGCGACTTCAGAACATTTGACTACGCTGTTGTACTTCGTGCAGTCAATACATCAGATTTCATGACAGCTGACTGCTGTGATATACCTTTTGAGGTTCTTCAGAAATGTATGAATAGGATCATCAATGAGGTTAAGGGTGTAAACAGAGTAATGTATGATCTTACATCCAAGCCGCCTGGAACGATTGAACTCCTATAATGTACACAAGCTCAGAAATGGCTAAAATAGGCGATTTCTGAGCTTTCTTTATACCTTGTGACAATAAAATGACAATATAATTTGCGATTTTTATATATTTCTATAATTGATTTTTTATTCTGTGATAGATATCAAGACCTGTTTTTTGACCATATTTAGAAATTATTTCTCTGTATATAACTTGTTTTCGTTTTTGGTCGTTTAAATGTTTGCATACAATGGATGCAACAGAATTATATATTCCAGCAGGATAATTTCCTTTTTTAAGTGCTTGCTGAATACTGAGGTTTAATGATTCGTTAGTAAATTCTACAGATGTGGATTTACATCTTTCAGCATTTTTAAGGTACTTTTCTACAATTGGTTTAACAAGAATATATATTTCTGAATATAATGAATAAGTTTGACGTAGTTCATTGTGTATACCATTAAGTGGTCTAGAATCTGTGATATGTTTAATTACTATTGATGCAACCTCATTTGGAGTTTTACCGGAATACAATTTGCTGACTTCTTGTTGAATGTCTTTATTGAGTTTTGCATTTGCATTCGTAGCTGATGCTGCTTTTTTAGTTTTACCCTGTATGTTTTTTGGCTGGTTAACAACAGGTTTCTCTTTTTTGGTAATAAATAACTTCTCTTGTTTTTTGATATCTATGTCAAATTCTCTGATCCAATATTCTATTATATTATCATAATCCTTATCTTTACTGACAATAATAAATGAGATATCTTCCGATATGTGTTTTCCAATTAAAAATCCAAGAAATGAAACAAGATGCATATCTAGAGATTGATCGCCAGATGGTACAGAGATAAGTTCATATTGACAACCCGATTTATTTAAGCCATCAACGGTTGATGTTGATAACTTATCATTTCCATTCGTATAAAAAATATATATACAATCATTTTGGTTGAGTGATTCCGGATTATTAATCCCAGAATCATGTACATTTTCGAAATCAATTAGATAAATGGTTTTATTTTCATTCATTTTTTATTCCTCAGATGTATCCCGTTCTTTATGATACTTATTATAAAATAAAATCTGTTCACGAGTTAATCCTTTAGGCGGATGCTTTTGTTTTGCCGTATTATTATCTTTAGCTGCTTTATCGGTTCCTCCTAGAGATAAGGCTCTAACGATAGTGTTATGGAGTTTTACAATAGGGTTTCTATCTGATGTTCCCTTGCCATCGAAAGGAGAATTATCATTACTATAGGACTCTATAATACCATTCGAATCTGATAGCTTTTTATTAAATGCAGGATATGTGGATTTCCATAAAAAATAATCGCCTGAGTCGAGATGCTCAGTTTCTTGTCTGTTTTTTATAAAAGCCCAATTTAACAAATGCATCTTGAGGCGAGTAAGACGTTTTTTATCTTCTTGTGAGCATGCTTTGGGCTCTTTTATCTTGAGTACAATTTCTTCATCAACTATTTCAGGAGTTAATCCATATAACTCCTCCATGTCAAATAGAATATGTATTGCTTCCATTTCTGAATCAATTTCAGAATTTGAAAGTACATAGTAATTAATTAAAAGAGCATCTGCTATTTTATGTAATGTCTCTTCATCTGGTGTTCGTATACCTAGTTCATAATTTCTGATAGCAGATTCGCTCAACTCACATTTTTCAGCAAGTTGTTTCTGTGTATAGCCCTCTAATATTCTAAATTGTTTGATTCTCAAACCTATTGTGGTTTCTTCATTATTCATAATGATTCTCCTTATTGAAGTGTATAAAACAATAATACAACAGCTGATAACAGCACGCAAGTGAAATGTTATACTTGACAGCACAAAAGTGTGCTGTTATAATGCAACGTGTAAACCGCACGAAACTGTGCTGATTATGCAAAAATGAAATAATATGAAATCAATGAAAGAGGCATATATCGCAAGCGGAAGTGGATTTTATAACGAAGGGAGGTGAAAACATGGAGCAGACATATTATACAGTGGATGATGTTATGAAGATTCTTGGTATAAAGCCGTCAAAAGCATATGGGGTTATAAGAGCATGCAATAAGGAACTTGATATGAAGGGTTATATGACTATCAAAGGGAAAGTCAGCAAAAAGTATTTTGAAGAGCGATTCTACGGAATTTGCTCCAGTAAGGAAGGAGCATAAGATGACAGTAATAAAAAATAACAAGACTGGAAAGTGGGAAGTCAGAACATATTACAAGAATCTGAAAGGCGAAACCAAGCAGAAGACAAAGAGAGGATTTGAGCGTAAGGCTGATGCACAGGACTGGGAGAGGGCTTTTAAGCTTAAAGATGATCAAAATATAAATATGTATTTTAGAGATTTTATAGATTTATACGAAGCAGATGTAAAGCCCAGACTAAAGGTTAATTCCTGGAACAATAAAAGACACATTATTGAAGCTAAGATTCTTCCTTATTTTGGACATATGCGTATGAATGAGATCCGTCCATCGGATGTTATTAAATGGCAAAATGAGATGATGAAACAAACAAAAGCAAATGGTGAATACTTTTCAAAACCGTATCTAAATGCTATTCATAATCAGCTGACGGCAATCTTTAATCATGCGGTAAATCTATATGACCTGAAGAGTAATCCAGCAAGAAAAGCGGGACCTATGGGTTGCCCGAGGGATAGAGAAATGAAGTTTTGGACAAGAGAAGAATATCAACTGTTTTCAGATGCTATAGCTGATAAACCTATAAGTTATTATGCTTTTGAACTTCTTTATTGGACTGGTATACGTCTTGGAGAGCTGCTGGCGTTAACAAAAGCAGATTTCAATTTTGAAGATTCAACATTAAGAATTAATAAATCATATCAGAAAATCAATGGTGAGGATGTGATTACAGAGCCTAAAACAAAGAAGAGTATTAGAACAATTAATCTTCCTGAGTTTCTATGTGATGAGATGAAAGAATTCTTTGCTTCATTATATGGTATTGGAAAGCATGACAGATTATTTCTCATATCAAAGAGCTATCTTCATCATGAAATAGATCGTGGTGTGAAGGCATCGGGAGTTAAAAGGATAAGAGTACATGATCTAAGACATTCTCATGTGTCGCTATTAATAGATATGGGATATTCAGCGTTAGCAATTAGCCAGAGGATGGGACATGAAGCAATCGATATAACACTTCGATATGCACATTTATTCCCAACAGTCCAGTTAGAGATGGCTGAACAGTTAAATAAAGAAAAGGAGATGATGTTAAATGTCAGAAAAGAATCTTGATAATAAAAACAGATGGAGAAATGTAATAGTGGCTTTTAGAGTCTCACTGGAAGAAAGTGATGAAATCAATAAAAGATATAAGTTATGTGGTTATAGACTTAAGCAGGATTTCTTACTTGATAGTGCTTTGTATCAAAAGGTTGAAGCAAAAGGAAATCCTCTTATGCTGGTACAGTTTAGAAAGAATTTGCAATCTATTGAGATGCAGTTAGAACGACTGTCCCAAATAAGTGAAATGGATGAAGAGTTATTTACACCAATACGCACTATGCTCGAAATACTTGAAGGGTTTGAGAGGAGTGATGATGGTGAATAAACAAAGGTTTTATATGGAGGTAAAGAGTTGAATACTTTTTTTGAAAAACAAGATGAAGATGAATTAAATCTTATAAAGATGTCGGATGTAGAAGCTAAAGAGGTTGAATGGCTTTGGTATCCATTTATTCCGTATGGGAAACTTACGATTATTCAAGGTGATCCGGGAGATGGGAAAACCACACTGGTCCTTAATATAGCTGCTGCGTTATCTCGTGGAGAAGGATTTGATGTTGGCATGAAATTTACAGAACCAATAAATGTGATATATCAGACAGCTGAGGATGGTCTTGCTGATACGGTAAAGCCGAGACTGGAACAGGCAAGAGCAGATTGCTCAAGAGTATTGGTTATTGATGAAACTGAAAAAGCATTGACTATGCTAGATAAGAGAGTTGAAGATGCATTGGATCAAACTGATGCGAGACTTCTGATATTGGATCCAATACAGGCATATCTTGGTGGTGGAGTGGACATGAACAGAGCAAATGAAGCCAGGGAGATGACTAAACATCTTGCAACGATAGCGGAGAAAAGAAACTGTGCAATTATTCTTATAGGTCATATGAATAAGAATAGTGGTGGCAAGCCGGTATATCGAGGAATAGGTTCGATAGATTTTCTGGCAGCTGCCAGAAGTGCTCTGGCTGTAGGAAGGATAGTAGGAAAAGATAATTACCGAGCGGTTGTACAGATAAAGAACAATCTGGCACCATTTGGTCATCCAAAAGCTTTTGAACTATCGGAAGAGGGTTTTAAATGGATTGGTGATTATGAGATTTCTACAGAAGAAGTTATCGGAGGTTATGCTCTGAAGGGAAGTAAATTGGATCAGGCAAAGCAGCTTCTGAGGGACTTATCTGAAGACAAAGATGTGGTTTCCAGTAATGAGCTAATAGAACTGGCAAAGGCTGAGGGGATATCAAAGAGGACCATGGATAATGCCAGGAAGGAAATGGGACTTAAGTCGCAGAAGATAAATAATACCTGGTATGTGAAACTTAAATAAATCAAGGATGCAACAATGCATGAGCCAGGTCTTTGCATTGTTCCTATTGTTAGGATGCAAAACCTAAAGACTTGCAATGTTGCGTCCTTCATATATATCAGGGGTATTAGGGGAGATTACATTTCTCCCCTAAACAGATGTTGTAAACGCACTGCGATTTACGTATCTGGCAAATGATGAAATCTACCTAAAGCAAGGATTAGAGCTGAAATCAGTAGAAGAATAATGAATACAAAGCTCTTACCAGTGGTGTGTAACAAAAGCGCCAACAAATTGGTGGTTATCCAACAAAAACGGCAACAAAATGGCCATTTGCCAACAAAAGTGCCAACAAATATCGAAGGGGATTTAACAAATGCTTTAATAAAGTGGTGGTTATTGAACAAAAGCTTTAATAAAGGCAAAAAGCTTAAACAAATCCTTAAACAAATATAAAAAGCTCTTACAATTGGCAGGAGTTCTTACCACTGTAAGAGCAATGGAGGGAATATATGGGGAAGAAAAAACAGTATAAGGAACCAAGAAGAAATCTGTCTATCAGATTATCCGTGGAAGAGAGATCTGCTCTCGAGAAGAGTGCGGCGGATAATAACATGTGTCTTGCAGAGTATGTGAGGCAACTGATTATGGCGGGAGGAAGATTAGATACAAATAAAATGAAAGATCGTCGTGACCTGATAGAACAAATAGCGAGAGTTGGAAATAATATTAATCAATTGACCAGACTGGCGAATATGAACAAAAGTATAAACGACGCGATTCTGGAAATGGTAATTACGCTTATGAAAGAGATTAAGGGACTGATGAATCAATGTCTAAAAAAATGGACTTAGAATATGCGAGTTAAAAAGGAGGGATGAAGAAGTTGGCTATAACTAAAATATTACATCAGAAAGCAAGTCCTGATCGAGAACTGGGGCTTCATACAAAACAGCTTATAGATTATATTTTAAATCCTGATAAAACTGAACAGTGTATCCTGACGGGCAGCGTTAACTGCCTGCCGGATACGGCATATGATCAGATGGTTGAAACTAAAAAGATGTTCGGCAAGCTTGGTGGCAGACAGAGCTACCATATAATAATATCTCTTGTTCCTGGAGAGGGAATGCCGGAGCAATTATATGAAATGACAGAAAAATTTGTGGCAGAGTTTCTTCATGGAGAATATGAAGTTGTTTTTGCTGTACATACGGATCACGAGCATCTTCATTCGCACATTGTATTTAATAGTGTAAATATGGTCACCGGAAGAAAGTTCCAGTATAAAAATGGTGATTGGAAGCATAAGATGCAACCAATAACAAATAAGCTAAGTGAGAAGTATGGCCTGGAAATAATGCCTGCTGAATATAGCAAGGATCCTAAGAATATGTCCAGAGTTGAGTGGGAAAGACAGAATGGTATATCCTTAATGGTTGAAGCTGATGCAAGGTATTGCAGAATGATAGCAAATGATAGAGAACACTATATCTTTCTGTTGGAAGCTCTTGGATATGAAGTTAAAGATGGAGAACATATATCAGTTAAGGCGGATGGCATGAAGAAGTATAAAAGGCTGGGGACGATAGCGCCAGAACTGGATTACAAGGAGAACCACACAAATAGTAGTGATAGAGATCATTCATATAGTGTGGAAATACCGGAATATAATACAGTTGATCCGAGACCTATAAAGAGAGCGAATATGTCATATATTCAGAAGAAGTATTATCGTAGATTATATAAATTGAGACTGATAGAAAAAAGGCGATTTACCTATAAATCATCGAAATTTTATGAAGATATGAAATTATTTAATAAGCTTCAGGAAGAATATCTGCTCCTTGTTGATGAAAAAATAGAAACAATTGATGATCTATGGAATTTGAGTATACGACTTAATAGAGAAATAGATGATGTCAGTTTGGAGCAAAAAGAATTATATAGGGAACGGAATAGATTCAAAAAAATGGAAAGTAAGGGGATGGATACAGATAGCTGCAGATTCTTAGTTGCTGAAGATGAAATATATAAGGGAGTATTGGAATCTTGTAAGATTCAGAAAAAGGAATTAAAAAAGAAAAAGAAACTTACGGTGGATCTTATAGATGAATTCTTTGATTATGATAAATATAAAGCTTTAGATAACATACCGCTATCATATAATGAGAATGAGCTGGACGAATTTACAGTTGATGAAATTCCTCAAATGGAAGAAAAACCGGTTGAAGTAAAACAAGTGATAGAGCAAAAAGAAATGGTAAAGGATTTAGATGAACATGTCGAAGAAAATGCTCATGAAGAACCAGACTGTGTAGAGCATGTGGAAGATGCAGACAATCAGGAATCACATTATGAATATGATATAGATGCAGAGATGATAGCCATAGATGCATTAATTTATATTCAAACATATGATCTTAATTTACAAAGCTATTTTGGGTTAACACTGGATGAAAGGGCATCGTTATGGGATATTACTTCGGAGAATAAAGAACTTGGGTTTGAAGCATACAGAATCTTTGTCACATCTGCTGGAGTTGATTGGTCCGTACCCAAGATATATGAAGAATATCAGAAACATTATAATAAATGTCTGGAGCTACGAGAGGAACCTTGGATGAAGGAGTATTATCTAAAACGATTGAAAAATGATCAGAATACTCAGGATAAAAAACTAGTAAGAGAAAAGTATCCGCATATACGTTGAAATAACGAAAACACCGCATTTAACAGTATAAATACTATTATTTTTTTGATATAATTACTATTTGTGAAAGTCTATTCAAAATCAGATAAAATAAAAAAACGGAGAAGAAAAAGTGGCAGATACAAAGAAAGAACAGGAAAGAGATGAGCTTCACAGAGCTATATGGGCTATAGCAGATGACCTTAGAGGAAGTGTTGATGGATGGGACTTCAAGTCATATATTCTTGGCTTTATGTTCTACAGATACATCTCTGAAAATCTTACTAATAAAATAAATAAGGATGAGTGGGATGCCGGAGATACCGGTTTCGATTATTCTAAGCTTTCTGATGAAGACGCTGAAGTGGCACGTGATGACATGGTTCAGACAAAGGGATTATTTATTCTTCCATCTGAGCTTTTCTGCAATGTCAGAGCAAGGGCAAAATCAGATGAGAATCTGAATATGACTCTTGAGGCAGTATTTAATCATATAGAAGAGTCTGCTAAGGGTAGTGAGAGCGAGGATGATTTCGCAGGACTCTTTGATGATATAGATGTTAATAGCAATAAGCTTGGCGCTACAGTTGCCAAGAGAAACGATAAGCTGGTTAAACTTCTTGACGGAATTGGTGAAATGAAGCTCGGAGATTTCCAGGAGAATACTATAGACGCGTTTGGTGATGCCTATGAATATCTCATGGGTATGTATGCTTCTAATGCAGGGAAATCCGGTGGAGAATATTATACTCCTCAGGAAGTTTCGGAACTGCTTACTAAGCTTGCTGTCGCAGGGAAAACAGAAATTAATAAGGTTTATGATCCGGCATGTGGAAGTGGATCACTTCTGCTTAAGGCTGCAAAGATTCTTGGCAAGGATAATGTAAGACAGGGATTCTTTGGACAGGAAATTAACCTTACTACATATAACCTTTGTCGTATTAATATGTTTCTTCATGATATACCATTTGATAAGTTTGATATAGCAAATGAGGATACACTTGTATCTCCACAGCATTGGGATGATGAACCTTTTGAGGCCATAGTTTCAAATCCGCCATATAGTATCAAGTGGGAGGGTGATGATAATCCAATACTCATAAATGATCCAAGATTCTCACCTGCCGGAGTTCTTGCTCCAAAGTCAAAAGCGGATATGGCATTTATAATGCATTCACTGTCCTGGCTTGCTACAAATGGAACTGCTGCTATAGTTTGTTTTCCGGGAATAATGTATCGTGGTGGAGCAGAGAAGAAGATTAGACAGTATCTTATTGATAACAACTTCGTAGATACAATCATTCAGCTGCCATCAAACCTGTTCTTTGGAACATCAATTGCCACCTGCATTATGGTTCTGAAGAAGTCAAAGAGTGAAAACAAAACACTATTTATTGATGCGACAAATGAATGTGTAAAGGTTACAAATAACAATAAGCTTACTGATGACAATATTCAGAAGATAGTTGATACATTTGTGGCAAAGGAAGAAAAGGTAGAATACTTCTCCAGACTTGTTCCGAATAACGAGATAGCAGATCAGGATTATAACCTATCTGTCAGCACCTATGTTGAACCGGAAGATACAAGAGAAAAGATAGACATAAAGGTTCTTAATGCGGAGATTAAAGAAATTGTGGCAAGAGAGCAGGTGCTCAGAGATGAGATTGATAAGATAATTGCTGAGATAGAAGGGGAATAGTATGTCCATACTTAATGTAAATGAAAAAGACTGGAAACTCTTCAGAAAGAAGCTTCCGGAATGGCAGGAAGCATATATGGAAAAGCTCTGCATGGAATATGCAGGAATCCTTTCTTCAAGTAAAAATGCTTCAGATAAGTTCTGGGAGATGGAGAAGAGAGTAAATAAAGATAAAAAAGATGTCGGAGTATCAGCTCGCATGAGTCGTTCTATGATGTATGAGAATATAACATCATTATTACTTGAAGGAGCAATTACAGTTGATGATCTTGAAGGCTTCAGCGAAGATGCCGTAGAGATAGTAAAAAGATGGGCGCGTATCGGAGAAAATAATGAGTAAACTTGATGAACTGATAAAAGAATACTGTCCGGATGGAGTGGAATATAAAAAACTCGGTGACATAGCTTCTATTTCTAGAGGTGGAAGCTTTCAGAAAAAAAACTATGTCGAATCAGGCGTTCCGTGTATACATTATGGTCAGATTTATACGATCTATAATCTGTTTGTGAGTGAAGTAAATTACTTTATTCCTGAAAATGTTGCTCAGAAACAGAAGTATGCGGAACCAAATGATATTGTTATGGCTGTAACCAGCGAAAATGTTGAGGATGTATGCAAATGTGTCGCATGGCTTGGGAATGAGCAGATTGCAGTAAGTGGACATTCTGCTATTATTCATCACAATCAGGATCCGAAGTATTTGGCATATTATTTTCATAGTGAAATGTTTATGAGTCAGAAAAGAAAACTGGCTCATGGAACAAAAGTTATAGAGGTAAAGCCAGATAGCCTGAACGAAGTGTTGCTCCCTGTGCCTCCTCTGGAGGTACAACGTGAAATAGTCCGCGTGCTGGACAAGTTCACGTTACTTACAGCCGAGCTTACAGCCGAGCTTACAGCTCGGAAGAAGCAGTATGAATATTATAGAAACGAAATGCTTTCGTTTGATGATGAGATAAAAAGAAAAACATTAGAAGAAATAGCTGAAATTGGTACTGGAAGCAGTAACACAAATGAGGCTGTCGAAGATGGTAAATATCCATTTTATGTCAGGTCCCAGACGCCATTATTGAAAGATGATTATGAGTTTGATGAAACAGCGATAATTACAGCTGCTGATGGCGTAGGAGTAGGGAAAGTATTTCATTATGTCGAAGGCAAATATGCTTTGCATCAGAGAGCATATAGAATACATTTCATTGATGGTGAGATAGTTCCTAAATATGCATTCTACTATATTCAGGCAAAGTTCTATGATTATATATCAAAGGCAGGATTTCATTCGTCAGTATCATCAATAAGAAGACCGATGCTAAATGCATTCGAACTCCCAGTTCCATCTGTAGAAGTTCAAAACAGATTGGTAAATGTTATTGACAATTTCGAATCAATTTGTTCAGACTTAAATATAGGTCTTCCCGCGGAGATTGATGCACGTCAGAAACAATATGAATACTATCGTGATGCTCTGTTGACATTCGTTGAGAAGGGCGAGACAATCCTTACAGAACAGAACAGAACAGAACAGAACAGAACAGAACAGAACAGAACAGAACAGAATCTAATTAAACTCTTACAGTATGTGTTCGGATATGCATATGTTAAGCTATCTGATATTGCTACAGTTTCCCGAGGTGGTAATTTCCAAAAGAAACATTTTGTTGAAGAAGGATATCCATGTATTCATTATGGACAGATGTATACACATTTCGGAATTGCTACTTCAGAAGTCATCAAATATTTAGATAAAGATGAATATGATAAATCAAAACATGCTGTACATAATGATATCGTTATGGCGGTAACCAGTGAAAATGTAGAAGATGTTTGTTCGTGTACTGCATGGGTTGGTGAGGATGAAGTGGCAGTAAGTGGTCATACTGCTATTATTCATCATAATCAAAATGCTAAGTATTTAAGTTATTATTTCCATACAGACCATTTCTATAACCAGAAGAAAAAACTTGCCCATGGAACCAAGGTTATTGAGGTGACACCAAGTAAACTGTTGGATATTATTATTCCTCTTCCAACAAGGGAGGAACAGGATAGGATAGTTGGCATTCTTGATAGGTTTGATGAACTGTGCAGTGATATTTCAGAAGGACTTCCTGCCGAGATAGAAACCCGTCAGAAACAATATGAATATTACAGAGACAAATTACTATCATTTAAAGAGAAAGAGGTATTATAGTGGCTAAAGCTAAGAAATATGTTATCAGATGTTTTGGACGTTCAGTAGAAATGTCAAAAGCAAATAGTTCTACACTAATATATAGGATTCCTTATCAGAATCTGAATAGTAAAGAAGAATTATTTAAAATTGATAATCTGTTTATTGTATACATTCTTTTTGGAAAAAATGAATCTGGTAAGGATGTAATATATGTTGGTAAGTCAAAGAATGGCTTGAAGAACAGACCTACTTCTCATGAAGATAAATATGATAAGTGGACTTATTGTTATGTTCTTACACAGTTTAAGGAAAGAACATTCTTTAATGATGGAACCATTCAATATCTTGAAGATACATTAAACAAGAGAATTACAGATCTTGGATTTTATGAGAATACTACAAAACAGACAACAACTGGTACAGCCAATACAAGTGATGAAGAAGATTGTAATGAATACCTGGAAGAAGCTTATCAGATGCTGGATGCATTAGGGTTAGATTTAATAACATATCGTGACGATGAGGCTTCAGAAGAGTTGGAATCTGTGAATGATGATAGCTCTAGCACAGTTCCTGATGGTATATATAAATTGAAGAGAAAGATTAAGAGAGCAGGAATTGTAATTCAAGCTACCATGCAGGTTACAAGTGGCAAATATATTGTCTTAAAAGGAAGTATGGTATGTGAGAATGAAGGACCGGGACTTTCTGATAATATTATAGAAGCAAGAAAGTCAGCTACGATTATAGAGGGAAAACTGTATGCAGATGTTGCATTCAATTCTCCGTCCGCTGCAAGTCAGTTTGTTATTGGTGCTGCAAGTAATGGATGGGACAACTGGAAATGTGATGATGGCAGTTCTATAGATAAGTTTAGGAACTGAATAGTGCCGGCACTGATGGCACAATTATAATAGATGGAGGATTAATGGACGAGATAATACTATTTGATGAAGAATATAAAAGTTGGATTAAAGATATAAGCCAAAGATACAGGGACTGCCAGATTAGGGCAACAGTTTCGGTTAATAGAGAGCTGATTTCGTTCTATTGGTCACTTGGAAGGGATATATTTGAAAAACAAGCAGATTCAAAATGGGGAAGCGGATTTTATAAGAGATTAAGCCAGGATATGAAGGAACAATTTCCTAACAGTACTGGTTTTTCAGTTAGAAATCTTCGGTATGCTTCTAGTTTTTATTGTTTATATTCCAATAATACAATTGTGCCACAAGCTGTGGCACAATTAGAAGAAAATGCAGAAGATACAAATGTGCCACAGCTTGTGGCACAAATAACAGAGGAGGATATTTTCTCGGTTCCCTGGGGACATCATCGCTTAATTATGGATAGATGTAAGGGGAATAGCGATATGGCTGCATTCTTTGTAAAGAAGATAATTCAGAACAACTGGTCAAGAAGTGTGTTATTAAACTTCTTAGATACAGATTTGTATGAAAGACAGGGGAAAGCTATTTCTAATTTTCAGTATTCCTTACCAAAACCTCAAAGTGATTTGGCTCAGGAAATGACAAAGGACCCATATAATTTTGATTTTCTTACCATTAGAGAAGACTATAATGAGAAACAGCTAAAAGATGCACTTGTTGATAATGTAATTAATTTTTTGCTTGAACTTGGAAAGGGTTTCGCTTTTGTTGGAAAAGAGTATCCTTTACCAATTGAAGGAACAGAAGAATATATAGATTTATTATTTTACCACCTATGGCTACATTGTTATGTTGTGGTAGAAGTTAAAATCAAAGCGTTTAACTCGAGAGATATTAGTCAAACTGCTACATACGTTGCTATTGCTGATGACCTAATAAGAAAAGAAGGGGATAATAAAACGATAGGTCTTATTATCTGCAAAAGTAAAAATGATGTTTTGGCAAAGTATGCAGTGGGAACCTCTAATGAACCTATAGGAATATCAGAATATGAATTATCAAATCTACTTCCTACTCCAGAAGAGATAGAACAGAAATTAATGGATGTAGATACAAGCGAGGAAGATTCTGAAGAATAATATAAGTTATCTTTTGGCTATCTTTTGATTATCTTTTGAAAATTGGCATAATTGTATGTGAAATAAATCTCCTGCAACTTGTGGGCGATTTGGTGAGGATAGAAATATGAACAGTACATACAACATAGTCCTCTCAACAAACGAGAGCACTGTAGTAACTGAATATGTTCCAGAGAAAAAGCGTTCCGATGCATATCAGAGTGAAGCAGCACTTGAGGATGCATTTATTAAAATGCTTTCTGAACAGGGCTACGAATATTTGGAGATTCATGATTCTAGTGCGCTGATTGGTAATCTTAGAAAACAGCTTGAGAAGCTGAATAATTATCAGTTCTCAGATAAAGAGTGGGACAGCTTTTATAAGTCAAAGATATCCAACCCAAATGAAACGATAGTGGATAAATCCAGAAAGATTCAGGAGGATTTCGTTCAGAATCTTACTAGAGATGATGGGACTACTATGAATATTTCTCTTATAGATAAGAAGAATATTCACAATAACTATCTTCAGGTTATCAATCAATATGTGGTTGATACCAAAACAGACGGTGCAAAGTATGATAACCGATATGATGTAACTATTCTTGTTAATGGCCTTCCTCTTGTTCATGTGGAGCTTAAGAGACGTGGTGTTCCGATTAAAGAGGCGTTTAACCAGATCAATCGTTATCAGAGGGAGAGCTTCTGGGCGGGATCAGGTCTGTATGAATATGTTCAAATATTTGTTATATCAAATGGTACTATCACAAAGTATTATTCAAATACTACAAGAGATGGAGCCATAAAGGAAAACAGTTCAAATACAAAACATAAAGCTCGTAAGACTTCAAATTCGTTTGAGTTTACATCCTATTGGGCTGATGGTAACAATAAAGTCATCTCGGATCTTGTTGATTTCACAAAGACATTTTTCGCAAAGCATACGATATTAAATATTCTTACGAGATACTGCATCTTTACTTCGGAGAATATTCTTCTTGTTATGCGTCCATATCAGATAGTTGCAACAGAGAGGATTCTTAACAGAATTCAGATTGCTTCTAATTATAAGAAGATGGGAACACTTGAGGCTGGGGGATATATCTGGCATACAACTGGATCCGGAAAAACGCTTACATCTTTTAAGACAGCAAGACTTGCATCAAGCCTGGAATATATAGATAAAGTTCTTTTCGTGGTTGATAGAAAAGATCTGGACTATCAGACTATGAAAGAATATGACAGATTTGAGAAGGGCGCTGCTAACAGTAATAAGAGTACCCGTATTCTTAAGAATCAGTTGGAGGATATCGATGAGAAGGGTAGACCTCATGAGTATAAGATTATAATAACCACTATTCAGAAACTGGGTGAGTTTGTAAAGAAGAATAAGACTCATCCTGCATATAATAAGCATATAGTTATGATATTCGACGAATGCCATCGTAGCCAGTTTGGTGAGCTACACACACAGATAGTAAAGCATTTTAAAAATTATCATATCTTTGGATTTACCGGTACACCTATCTTTGCGGATAATGCGAGTACAAGTGGTAAGGCAGATCTTAAAACTACTGAGCAGGCATTTGGTGAGAAGCTTCACACATATACGATAGTTGATGCTATTAATGATGGAAATGTTCTTCCATTCAGAATTGATTATGTGAATACGCTAACACTTAAAGATACTATTACGGATAAGAAGGTTGAGGCTATCAATCAGGAAGAAGTTCTGAACAGCGGTGTACGAGTTGCAGAAATAGTTGATTATATACTTACGCATTTTGATCAGAAGACTAAGCGTAACAATTTCTATGATCTTCGCGGACAGAGAGTAAATGGCTTCAATTCTATGCTGGCTGTCAGCAGTATTCCTATGGCAAAGAAGTACTATCTTGAATTCAAGAAGCAGATGGAAGATAAGGGAAAGAAACTCGTGGTTGCTACAATCTTTTCATTTGCTCCGAATGAAGATGATCCGGCAAGTGGTATTCTTTCTGAAGAAGAGTTTGATACAGATGGGCTGGATGTAAGTTCCAGAGAATTCCTGGATGCATGTATTGATGATTATAATAAGGTGTTCAATACAAATTATGATTCATCTTCCAAAGGTTTCCAGAATTACTATAAAGATTTATCGCAGAAGGTTAAGGACAGAGAAGTAGATCTTTTGATAGTTGTAAATATGTTCCTTACCGGATTTGATGCAACAACTCTAAATACATTATGGGTTGATAAGAACCTGCGGCAGCATGGTTTGATTCAGGCATTTTCAAGAACTAATCGTATCCTTAATTCGGTTAAGACATACGGAAATATTATATGTTTCCGAGATCTGCAGAAAGAAACTAATGATGCAATAGCACTCTTTGGCGATAAGAATGCTTCCGGAACGGTTCTTCTTAAGTCATATAATGATTATTATTATGGCTGCGATGATAACGGAAAGCATCAGAAGGGATATGAGGAGAGAATAGCTGAACTGATTCAGAAATATCCACTAGGCGAGGATATGCATGGAACCTGTCTCCTTGGAGAAAAAGCTAAGAAGGACTTTGTAGTTCTGTTTGGAAATATTCTCAGACTCCGAAATATTCTTTCGGCATTTGATCAGTTTGCCGGAAATGAAATCCTGTCGGAGAGAGATTTCCAGGATTACACAGGACATTATACTGATATATATGAAGAGCTTAAGCCGAAAGCTGCAGATAAGGAAAGCATCATTCATGATGTTGTCTTTGAAATGGAACTTGTAAAGCAGGTTGAGGTTAATATAGATTATATCCTAATGCTTGTAGCTAAGTATCATGATTCGAACTGCCAGGATAAGGAAATACTTGTATCTATCGACAGGGCAATCAAGTCCAGCCTGGAACTTCGTTCCAAGAAGGAGCTGATTGAAAAATTTATCGAGAGAGTAAATGTTAATACTGTAGTAGAGACTGATTGGAGACAATTTGTAGATAAACAGAAGAACATAGACCTCAATCTGATAATTACTGAACACAGACTAAAGGCTAATGAAACCAGACGATTTATGCTTAATACTTTTAGAGATGGTGTACTCAGAACAACTGGAAATGATATCGACGAAATACTACCGGCTGTTTCAAGATTTGGTGGCGGTGGAAACAGAATAAAAATCAAAGCTGAGGTTATACTGAAACTCAAGGAATACTTTGATAAATACTTCGGACTGATAACTGATGATATGACCTATGATGTGACCTATGAAAATAATGCTGAAGATATGGGACTTATGATGGTTGCTGAAGATAACAAATGGAATACGAAGAAATAAAATAAGTTGAATGGGTATCATAAATAAAAAAATGTAGAGTTTTTGTTTTGTGGAGAATGAATTATGGGAACAGATAGCAGCATTTATGACATTACAGACAAGGAAACAAAAGAAATCCTATCAACAGCTGTATCAGATGTAGGTTACTGGCAGTGGTGGGATGAAGCTGAAGGTGATTTTATGGTTGAGTTTGGTGGTGTTCTTTTGTATGACGAAACAAAGAAGGGAAAACAGCCACGTTCAAGTACCATTGCGATAAGCTTTTGGGGCAATTCTTTTCTTGTGTTTTTGGATAATAATGAAGTTAGTGCTGACTGGATTGATAATCTTCATAATGATTTGATAGATCCCTTCACCTTAGATCCTGATGGGTTCATATTTGATGATAAGGAATATGCTCTGGATATTATGATGAGATTCAAGAAACGTCATGGACCATTCAGTAGCAAAGACGAAGCAAAAGAGACTATTATGAAATCAAAAAGTATTCTTGCAGCTACTTGTGGAGACTACGGATTTATTATTGGAGGAGATGTCTGTAAGGTCTATGGTGCGAGTGGTGATATTTCTGAAGATGATATAAAGAGACTATCAAAGAAATGGTGGGATTACTGGAAAGATTATTATGACAAACGTGACACAGAAGAGGCATATGAAAAAGATTATGCTTGTGAAGTTACAATTCCATTAAAGAATTAGATAGAGAAAGAGTCTCGCTGAGAATATCACAGTGAGACTCTTTATTAGAGTACAGGGAATTATTCGTCATCATCTTCCTCGTCGGCAACTTCGGCATCTATCATTGCCTGGGTTTCCTCATCAATTTCGCGGTAAGTATCAATAAGATTTGAAATTAATTCGCGAGTGGTTAGTTCATCATGCTCATATATTTCTACAGTGATTCCTGCCTTGGTAAGTTGATCATAACACTTTCGAATCTTACGAATTCCGGAATCACTGGTATACTTACATGTCAAAACATAGTTATTTGATTTAATAGTGCTAATTATTTCAGACATGGAAGCTGAAGTATATTTTCTAAGTATCTGAACGCATTTAGCCATAGATGTTGTATCTGTTATTTTTATTCCAATTTCACCAGGGATAAATTCCATTTTGTTACCTCCTAAAATTCGAAGCTAAACGGAAATATTGAAGTCTTCACCTTCGATAGGTGTTACAAATATCTGTTCATTTTCATTAAGTTGTTTTTTGAGCTTAAAAATCTGTACTTTTGAAAGAGGTACAGAAAAAGCAATTGAAGCATCGTTATATTTACCGTTACATATTCTGGTATAAAGTTCAGAAATAAAAGATAGCCATTCGGGTATATCAGACGTTTCATTTTTCTCAGAAAGGAAACGGTATCCGTCTGCCAAATAAAAAATCATTAATGCCGTTCCTAATGTGCATGCCGGATTATCGATAATTGTCTGTGGCAGATCAAAACCGTCATTCCAATTGTAGTTAAATGCGTAAACATGAAGTGTTGCGCTGTTTGTACATGAAGATAGTGTTTCTTTTACATCCATATGGGACATATTGTAAAGAAGATTTTTTATTGTATCAGTATTCATTATTATTCCCCTTATTTAAGTTTATTATAGTGTTTTCTCCATAAATCAACAGTAGCTCCTTCTGAAGAATATAGAGGTAGACCGCTGTTTTGTAATTTGCGAAGTCTATTTTGTAATGTTTGAACCTGTTTTTGAATAGTTAAGGAATCATTGGAAAGACTTATCTTGTTTAATTCTTGCTTTACAAATTCTGAATATACAGAATGAAAGCCTCGATGTCTGGACATTGGGCTAATATTATTACCAGGGATTCTCAAAAATACTCCGTTGCTTGCATCATCAAGATTCATGCCGATTCTTTGTAAAACAGGATGATTTGACATCTGTGCAGGAATAATATGCTGTGCTTGATAGCCAGTCCATTTTCCTTTTGTAACGCCCATTGCTTTAAGCATATTTTTTCCGAGAACTGAAGAATTTCCTCCAGTTACAACACCATCTTTTCCTGGAACAATTCTTACTTTTTTTGTGCCACTGGTACCACTGAATAGACCACTGTTACCTTTACTCATGACGTTTCCTCCCTTCAAAGACTTTTGAGGTCCTACTTTGGAAGGAAACTATGCGTATCCCTTGTTCTTTTAGTTTATCAAAACAGCTGCCTTTTGAGGAACCATATACTAGGATGGTATGCGGTTTAAGAATCTCTACCATTTTGAAGAGACCTGTTTCGAAACGCTCACGATCATTTATTTTTCGTGGTCCACCACCTACAGTTCCGATGGAAACAATGCTGTGTGTTGGAATGCCTTCGAAACAATAATCAAAGGTCTCCTCAGTTCCCCATCGAATGTTATTTATTACATTGACGCCTTGTTTTCCAAGCCAATATCCTAAAGTGCGCATTCTATATGTAGCGTATATTTTTATTGGATATGGAAAATCCTGATAGGTGCTGAAATCTGGAGTTATAATTCCGGCAAAATGTTTTACAACTTTGAGTGTATAATTGTAATCATGCCATATTCCGCGGGAATTATCAAACTTATAATCGTCAATATACCAATTGATATAGGCGTCTATATAATAGTCCTGATCATTTTTACTGATATACTTTCGATGAATTGTTCTGGCTTCTTCCCATGTGAGTTGTTCTTTAGGTATACTTGTAGCGGTTGTTGGGCAAAATGGA
>JAEEGL011859552.1_pt1 | contig 19338 bp, 18 predicted proteins | sample 9134231 | NCBI WGS metagenome assembly JAEEGL01 (sample SAMN16246548, study PRJNA631951) | gut metagenome | biome: gut microbiome; feature: rumen; material: fiber-attached | host: Bos | place: Iran: Karaj | collected 2018-10
AATTATTTTTAAAGAGAATGAAAAATATTTAATAACAGGTTATAATGGACAATTAGGCTATGATATAAAAAGAGAATTATTAAATCGTGGTGTAAAGGAAGAAAATATACTTGCTACAGGAAGAAATGAAATGGATATTACAAATAAAGAACAAGTTTTAAAAATTGTTAAAGAATTTAATCCTGATACAATATTCCATTGTGCAGCTTGGACTGCAGTTGATAAAGCTGAAGAACCAGATAATAAAGCTAAATGTTATAATGTAAATATTAATGGAACAGCAAATATGGTTAAAGCAGCTAAAGAAGTTAATGCTAAGATAGTTTATATAAGTACAGATTATGTATTTGATGGAACTAATAAAGATATGTATAAACCTGAAGATAAAGCTAATCCAAAAAGTGTATATGGATTAACTAAATTTATGGGTGAAGAAGAAGTTAGAAAATATGAAAATTCATTTATAATTAGAACTGCTTGGGTATTTGGTATTAATGGTAAAAACTTTGTTAAAACAATGTTATCTTTATCAGAAAGATATCCAGAAATAACAGTTGTAAATGACCAATTTGGGACACCTACTTATGCTAAAGACTTAGCTAGAGTAGCTTATGAATTATCACAAACAAATAAGTTTGGAACATATCATTGTACAAATCAAGGATCTTGTTCTTGGTATGAATTTGCTTCATATATTCTAAAAGATACAAATACTAAAGTAAAACCTGTTTCAACAGAAAAATTTTATGAACCACAATACGAAAAAGCTGCAAAAGAGGGAAAAAATATATATGTAGCTTATAGACCAAGAAATTCTATATTAGATAAATCTAAATTAGAAGAAGTTGGTATAGAATTACCTCAAGATTGGAAAAGTGCAACAGATGAATTCTTATTTGAATTAAAACAATTAGAAAATCAAAAAAAATTAATAAAATAGTTATCAAATAATAAGTAAAAGATATTTTAAATATCTTTTTTTGTTTGTTATTGATAAAAATGTACAATCTAATATTAGAATAAAGGAGGAATATATGCAAACAACATTTGTTACTGTTATATCAGGAGTTTTAGTTTATATATTTAGTCAAATATTTTTTGAAAAATTTTTAAATCCAAGTAAAGAATTAAAAATATTAAAAAGAAAAATTATTTTTTCACTTTCAATGTATAGTAGTTATTATATAAATCCATATAAGTTGAATTCTAATGATAATGTAAGAGATAAAAAAGAATATGAAACAGCTAGAATGGAAATGAGAAAATTAGGAAGTGAATTATCAGCTCATATCGCTGTTACATTTAGAAAAAAGAAAAAGGAAGAACTACAAATAGTTTTAGATAATATAATCTCACTTTCTAATGGATTTTTTGATTATCAAAATGGACATAATGTAATAAAAGAAAACATAAATTGTGAAAATAATATTAAAAAAATATTAAAAGTTAAATAAAAAATATTAAAAAAAATAGATAAAAATCAAATAAGTTTACTATAAATAAACATAATTTTATAAAAACAAACAAATGATTGCGTTTATAAATAATATATGTTATTATAATGATGTAAGAGTTTAGAAAGGATAAAAATGGACAAATACTATGATAATATTAGAAATTATTTAGTATATAATGAAGCTTATAAAAGAGTTAAAGATTATAGTAAAAATAAAAGTGATTTAGAAACATATTATAATGTAGGAAAAGAGTTAGTACTAGCTGGAAAACATTATGGTGAAGGAATAATAAAAAAATATTCTTTAAAATTAACTAATGAATTGGGTAAAGGATATAATATATCAAGTTTAAAGAGAATGAGAAAATTATATTTTATAGTTGAAAAAGGTGCGACATTGTCGCACCAATTATCATTTGGACATTACATAGAACTATTACCTTGCGATGATATAAGTAAAATAAACTATTATATTAAAATATCTATTAATCAAAATTTATCAGTTAGAGATTTAAGAAAAAGAATTAAATCAAATGAATATGAAAGATTACCTTTAGAAACTAAAAATAAAATAAAAGAAAAACAGGAATCTAAATTACAAGATTATATAAAAGATCCAATATTAATTAAAAATAATACTAATAAAGAAGAGATATCTGAAAAATTATTACAACAATTAATACTAGAAGATATAACTTCATTTATGAAAGAATTAGGTGAAGGGTTTAGTTTTATAGATAATGAATATAAAATTAAAATAGGTAATAATTACAATTATATAGATTTATTATTATTTAATATTATCCATAATTGTTATGTAGTAATAGAATTAAAGATAACAAAATTAAAAAAAGAACATATAGGTCAAATACAATTATATATGAATTATATAGATAGTAATTTAAAAAATATAAATCAAAATAAGACAATAGGTATAATTATATGTAAAAAAAATAATGAATTTATTATTGAATATTGTAGTGATAAAAGAATAATAACTAGGGAATATGAATTAATATAATTTTATGCTATACTTTATATAGGTGATAGAATGAAATATGTATTTTTAGGTTTATTAGCTGTTTTAACAGTTATATTTGTTGTAGGTTGTACAACAAAAAAGAATAAAAATGATAAGGATGGTAAAACTGTGGAAATTAAAGAATTAAAATCGTTAGATTTCTTTTATACAAATGGATATGCTTATAATGCAGATGTATCTTATAAAATAGAATGTGATGAAGAATGTCTTTTAATAGTAAAACCATATTTAAAAGGTGAAGAAGAATCTATTACAGTTAAAATAAGTAATGAAGATATTAAAAAAATAGAAGAAATACTAAGAAAATATGAAGTAGGAAAATGGAATGGTTTTAGTAAAAGTGATCAAAATGTATTAGATGGTGATAGTTTTCATTTTTATGTAACATTCAAAGATAATACTAAAATATCAGCTTCAGGTTATATGATGTATCCTACTAATTATGGAAAAGTTGAAAAAGAATTAGAAGAAATATTTGAAAGTTTAATAGGTGAATAATGAAATTATTTATATACTATGGTTTAACAGGTAATGGTGATTTTATAGCTGAATACTTAAAATCAAAAGAAATAGATATAAGAAAAGTAGTAGTAAAAAAAGAACTACCTAAAAATAAATTCTTATGTATGATGGTAGGAGGATTTAAAGCTACAGTAGGTTATAAAGATAAATTATTTGATTTTAATGATAATATAGATAAATATGATGAAATAATAATAGGTTCACCTATATGGAATAAAAGATTATCTTCACCAATAAATACAGTATTAAAAAAATTAAATTTTAATAACAAAAAATTAACATTTATTTTATATAGTGCGAGTGGTAAAGCTGATAAAGCATTAAAACAAATAGAAGAATATAAAGGTAAAATAATTATATTAAAAGAACCTAAAAAAAATAAAGAAGAATTAAATAAAATAGAATTTGATTAAATTCTATTTTTTGTTATAATATATAAACATTGGAGGGGATAATATGTATATAGGTGAAGATTTAAAACCAACACTAGAAAATGTATCAAGAGAATTTATAATTAAATCAATGACAAAAATAATGTATGATAAATATTATCCTAATTTTAATTTTATTTTCAATGAAGAAGAAGCTATTAATTATATAGAAAAAGTAATAAATTATAACATAAATATAAATTTAGATGAAAAATGTAAAAAATTAATTATAGATTTAAAAAATAAAAAATATAATAATATTAATCCTTGTATGATAATAAATGATTATAAATTATTTTTTAATTTATTAGTTGATTTATATGAAAAAATAATAGAATATTATTTTAAAGATGTAAATAATAGAAAATCAGGTTTTCCTCAATATGAAATGAGAAACTATTTTAGTTATTTATGGTTAAGAATGTTACCAGAAGATTTTAATAATCCATGCTTATTCTTAAAAAAACAAATAGAAATGATGAAAAACGAATCATTATCTAAATATGATAGAGAAGTAATTGTAGGTAATATGAAGTCTTTGGGTAATAATTTATTAGGTATTAAAAATTGTACTAGTGAAAGTTGGAATGAAAACTCAAATGAATTTAGAATAAGAATATATGATAAAGAAACATATAGAGCTGATAAATATTTAAATGAATATTTTTCATTACCTTTAGTAAGATATGGTATATATGAAAAAAATGGTGTTAAAGTATGTTCTATTGGATCTATACAAAATACATTACAATATTATCCAGAATATTATTTACACAAAATGGTTGAAAGAAAAAAATATAAATTAAATAAAAATGTTGATAAAGAATATCAAGATATAGAACCTAAATTATTATTATCTTTATCTATATTTATTAATGTTTTAATAAAAGAAGGTATATATGATATAGAAATACCTTGTTTATATACAATAGATAATGATTATCATAAAAGATGGGGTAAACAATTAATAAATCAATTTCAAGAAAGATATAAAAATAAAAAAGATAGTTTTTATGAAGCTGACAAAGAATTAATAAAAAGAGTTTATAAAAAGGAAGATTTAATAAGTGAATTAAAATGTGATAAATATATTAAATTATTTGAAAGATTAATATATCATTATAACTTTGAAATAATTAAATATCCATTAGAATTAGATGGCAATTTACATATTAAATTAAATAAAATAAATAATATAAATAATGAAATGTTAGATGAAGTTAATACTTTAATAAATAATTTAGATAAAGATAAAGTTATGAAAGTTTGCTGAAAGCAAACTTTTTTTGATAAAAATTATTTATTTTATTGTATAATTATATATTAGGTGAGTAAGATGGATACAGAGAAAATAGGGCAATTTATTAAAGATTTAAGAAAGAAGAAAGGTTATTCACAAGAAGCATTAGCTAATTTAATTCCAATTGATAGAAGTGTAATTAGTAAATGGGAAAGAGGAGATGTACAACCTCCTGTTGATAAAATGAAAATACTATGTGATATATTTGGGATAAGTATTGATGAATTAATAGCAGGTGAATTAAATACAAAAGAAAATGAAAAAGATCATCAAAATAAATTATTTGATTATTTAATTAAACAAGATTATAAATATAAAAAAGTAAAATTATTTTCTTTATTTTCAGTAATAATTATATTTATTTTAATATTTTCATTTTTAACTTATTATTTCATAGAAACACATGATACTGAAAAAATATATAGAATATATGGTAAATCTGATAATTATGAATTAAATAATGGATTTTTAGTTATAACTAGAGAAAAATCATATTTAAAAATTGGTTCAATTAATGATAAAGTATATGATATTGTTTTATATTATAAAGAAGATAATGAAGATAAAATAATATACAGTGGTAATTCTGATAATATTTTAATAGATTTTAATGGATATAATGCTTATTTAAATAATGAAAATATTGATTCATTAAATAAAAACTTATATATGAAAATAGATGAAGAAGAAATAAAATTATATTTAACTAAAGATTATAATAATGATAATTATATACTTGATGATTGGGAAGTAGTTAGTACTATAGAAGAAAATGAAACCTCTAAATTAGAAGTAGATATGGATAAAATCAAGAGAGAATTTAAATGTGATGAGAATGAGTGTCAAAAAAAGTTAAATGAAATAACAAATGTAAATTTTGATAAAGTTAGAAATATTATTTATGTTATTGAGAACAATATAAGAGTACGATATTATGTTAATTACAATAAATTGATATATGAGGAAGCTAATTTGATAATTGAAATATCTGATAGTGAATTAAATTGTATTTCTGGTAATTGTGAAAATTATCAAGAAATATATGATAAATACTATACAAACTTAATAAAAAAATATTTGAAATAAGGTAGTGTGCATATTTTGCCCTACCTTCTTTTCATGTTCTATGTTTAAATGAATTTTGGAAAGGAGGTAGGAGTGTGAGAAAGTTTACATGTTTATTAATTTTGTGTTTCATGTTTATTGGAATATCTAAAGTTAGTGCAAGTACATATTATACAAATACAAATGGGGTTAATTTTACTGAAGAAGAATATAATTACATTTCAGAATTATATCATGACGGTTATCAATCAGTAATGACTCAAGAAGATTTAGATAAAATGAGAAACTATGGATTAATAGGTAAGACAATTTCAAAATCAATAAGTGATGGAAAACTAAATACTAGAGGAACATCAGTTACTGGTGGTGGAAGAACACTAACTATTAGTAGTTCATGTACAAATACTATATGTCTTGTAACATTAGGTGCGCAATGGTCAGGTAAGCCAAGTATACAAAGTTGGGATGTTATTGGATTTAGATATTCAAATGTAACTGGAATTATTCCTAATGCAGCTTCAGTTGTAGGAACAGGTTATTCAGCTACATATGGATCAAGTGGAGATAGCTTTCAACAATTCAGCAATGGATTTGGGTACTCTGTCAAACTTGGAAACTCTGGAAATATGTTAGTGGATACATCATTCTATTGTAATCCAGGTGGAGTAGTTTATGGTAGTTATCAACATGCTGTTGAAAGTGTTTCAAAAGCTACAAGTAAACTATACACAATTGGTGTAGGCGGATATGGATATGTATTCCATTTTAGTGGAAATGCATATGGAAAATATGATGGTGCACCAGGAGTTTATAAAAACATTTAAAACCGAAAATATAAAAGAATAAAATTATATACAATTTGAAAAAATTGTAGAAAAAAGTATTGGAAAAAATTATATTAACGATTTCTTAACTTTGAATTGTAAAAATATTTAATTTTTAAGAAATTAATCACCAATTATTTGTACGTTGTAACTTAAATAATTAATATTTTTATAATTTATCTTGAATTAAACATTTTGTTCAAGAAAATTATCGCAAACACACTTGAACAAAATGTTTTTTTGTTATCTTGACGTAGAAAGGGGTTTAATATGCGAGAATATATATTGAATGAAGTTGTACCAATAGTTTTAATAGCGTTCTTTATAGGAAGCGCTAATTTATTTGTTAGGTTTAAACAAAGTGTAAGATATATTCCAGAGCATAGAAAAATAATGGTAGGAGAAAATGAGATAGGCATCGATTACGAAGGAGAATTAAATAACATATCATATTTTAAAGATGAATATGATAATGCTTATAATTTAGAAAACGGGAGAATTAAGAATTATTATAAAAATTATGATAGATTTAGTTTAGATGATGAATTAGATTCAGGTTTTAAATTAGAAAAAATAGAAGATATTAAAGAGTTATTTAACGTAGACCTAGACAATTATAAACTACAAAGAAATAAAACCGAATACTTATATACTAAATATATAAACGACATAAAAACAAGTGAAGGAATTTATGTTTTATTAGATGAAAATGGAACTATATTAAAATATGAAAGTAATAATATAGGTAAATTTGATAGATTAAAATCAAATGTTACTCAAGATAAAGTATTAAGACATATAGAAGAATTTGATCAAATAAAAGATAAATCAAATTATAAACTATTAGATATGATGATAGATTATGAAGATCATCAATATATAGTTAATTGTTATATAGAAGATAACAATGAAACAAAAAAAATAATTTATTATATTTAACAACAAAAGCTTGTATGAGATATTAGAAATAATATCTTTTTTAGTACAATTATTTACATATAAAATCATAAATGTTATAATTAAATATAGAGGTTAGAGGAGACATTATGAGGAAAATAAAGTTTTTTTTAGGACTTTGGTCATCTAAATTTTTACTTTTTATTTATAAATTGCGAGGTAAAGAAAGAAGTGATAGACCAGGTCTATTAGCATATAAATTTTGTGATGATTTTATTAGTCAAGTAAAAAAGCCTAAATTAATGATAGGTGTTACGGGTACTAATGGTAAAAGTACAATAACAAGTTTAGTAAATGATTTCTTAACAAAACAAGGATTAAAAGTACAATATAACGATTGGTTTGCTAATGTATTAGCAGGTCATGCTAGATGTCTTTTAGATGCAGTAACAATATTTAATAAACCAAGAGTAGATGTAGCTATATTAGAAATAGATGAAAAAACAGTACCAGAAACAATGCCATATGTTGATTTAGATTATTTAATAGTTACAAATCTAAGTTGTGATTCATTAAAGAGAAATGCATATCCATCTTATATTGCTTCTAGATTAAAACAAGGATTTGATTCATCTAAAAAAACAAAACTAATTATAAATGCAGATGATCCAATATGTAGTTTTATTGAACATGATAATGAAACAATATATTTTTCAATTGATAAAACAAAAGAAGGATATATAGAACATAATGTAAATGATTTTCCAGTATGTCCAAAATGTTATAATAAAATAACATATTTGTATCAACACTATAGACATATAGGAAAAGTAAAATGTGAAAAATGTGGTTTTGAATCTAAAAAACCAGATTTTATTGGATCAAATATAAATTATGATAAAAATACATTTATTGTTAAACATAATAATGAAGAAGTAGAATATCCAATAATATCAAAATCATTATTTAATGTGTTTAATGAATTATCAGTAATATCCTTATTTAAAGATATGGGTTATACTGATGATGTAATTAAAAAAACAATAAGTGAAATAAATGTACCAAAAACAAGAGAAAACTTTGTTAAAATTGGTGATAAAGAAATAGATTTACAAGTTTCAAAAGGTCAAAATGGATCTTCATCATCAACAATATTTGAACATATATCAAAAATGGAAGAAAATATTGAAATAGTATTATTATTGAATGATATGGGTTGTATTAATGATAAAAGTGAAACAGTTACATGGATTTATGAAACAGATTTTTACTTTTTAAATAAACCAAATATTAAAAGAATAATAGTAGGTGATTACTTAGCAAATGATTATAAAACAGCAATGCTTTTAAATGGTATAGATGAAGAAAAAATATTTATCGCAAAAGATGATTTAGATACAGTAAATTATGTAACATTTGATGGTATTGATAAAATAATGATTTTATTTGATGTAGAGTATATAACAGGTTCACTAAAGATAAGAGATAAAATAATAGAAAAATTAGAAAGTGAGACAAAACATGAAGATTGAAATATTGTATCCAGAACTAACTAATGTATATGGTGATTCTGCTAATATATTATTTTTAAAGAAAATGTTTAGTGAATCAGAATTAATATTAACAAATATAAATGAAGAACCATATTTTGTTAAAAATGATGTTGATTTTATTTATATGGGATCACATCCAGATGAATATGATGATATTATAATAAAATCATTAAAACCATATATAGATAGATTAAAAGAGTTAATAGAAAATAATACAGTTATATTATTTACTGGAACAGCACTAGATATATGTGGTAGTTATATAGAAGAAAATGAAATAAAAAAAGAAACATTAAATTTATTTCCAAAATTATATATAAAAAGAGATAAAAATGTTAGATTTTCATCACTATTTTTAGGTAATTATAATGATATAGAAATAGTTGGAAATAAAAGTCAATTTACATTTATGTATGGAGAAAATGAATATCCATTTATTAAATCAATAGATAAATGTGTTGGTATGAATATGGAAAGTAAATTAGAAGGAATAAATTATAAAAACTTCTTTGCAACTAGTTTATTAGGACCATTCTTAGTATTAAATCCATACTTTGTAAAACATATATTAAAATTAATGAATTGTGATAGAAAATTAGTATTTGAAGATCAATTAATAAAAACATATGAAAATAGATTAGAAATATTAAAACAACCTAATTTAGTTTTTGTAGCAAACGAAATGAATAAAATATAGAAGGTGATTATATGAAAAACGTATTTGAAGAATATGAATCAAATGTAAGAAGTTATTGCAGAAAATGGCCAGTAGAATTTAGTTATGCTAAAGGTTCAATAATTATAGAAGATAATGGAGATAAATATATAGATTTCTTTGATGGAGCTGGAGCTTTAAATTATGGTCATAATAATGACTATATAAAAGAAAAACTAATAAAATACATAGAAAGTGATGCTATTGTTCATTCACTAGATATGTATGCTTCAGCTAAGAAAGAATTTATTAAATGTTTAGAAGAAAAAATATTAATACCAAGAGGATTAAATTATAAAATAATGTTTGCTAATCCAACAGGAACAAATGCAATAGAAATGGCTATTAAATTAGCTAGAAAAAATAAAAAAAGAAATAATATATTTGCATTTATGGGAGCATTCCATGGAATGACTTTAGGTTCATTAGCTTTAACAACAGAAAAAGCAGCTAGAGCAGGAGCAGGTATTACTTTAGAAAATGTAGTTCATATTGCACCTCCATATTATATGAATGGTAAATTTGATACAATTGGTTATCTAAAAGAAATACTAAATGATGATCATTCTGGTATTGAAAAACCTTCTGCTATTATTTTAGAAACAGTACAAGCTGAAGGTGGTATATATCCATTTAGTGTTGAATTTTTAAAAGATTTAAGAAAATTATGTACAGATGAAGATATACTATTAATAGTTGATGATATACAAGTTGGATGTGCAAGAACAGGTACATTCTTCTCATTTGAAAGAGCAGGAATAATACCTGATATAGTAGTTTTATCTAAATCAATAAGTGGTTATGGACTTCCTTTATCAATGGTACTTATTAAACCAGAACTAGATATATTTAGTCCAGGTGAACATAATGGAACATTTAGAGGATTCCAACTTTCTATGGTAACAGCAAAAGCTGGAATTGAATTTATGCTAGAAAATAAAATAGAAGAAGAAGTAAAAAGAAAAGAAAAAATAGTTAGTGATTATTTAGATAAAAATATTAAACCATTATTAAAAGATAATATGGAAATAAGAGGTATAGGTTTAATATGGGGTATTGATTTTAAAGATGGTAAATTATCTAGAAAAGTATTGGATGAATGTTTTAAAAATAATTTAATCATTGAATTAGCTGGTAGAAATGATTCAGTATTAAAAATTATGCCTGCTTTAACAATAGAAGATGATTTATTAATTAAAGGATTAGATATTATAAGAGATCAAATAAAAAAAGTATTATAGGTGATAAAATGGGAAAAACTAAGTATTTATTAAAAAGAATTAAAAATATGAATTATTCTAACTTCTTTAAAACAGCTAAAAGAGTTGCTAAAAAAGAAAATAAACTAAGTTTCTTTGTATTAATGGATATGATAAGATGTGGAATAATACATCAAGCAGGTTATGTTGATTATGAATTTTATAATATGAGTAATATGAAACATAATGAAAGAAAATTAGTTATGACAAGAGGAAGAAATAACCAATATGTTGCTAAATTAAATCCAAAAGAATATTGGCATTTCTTTGATAATAAAAATGAATTTAATCAAAAATTTGATAAATATTTAAATAGAGATTGGATGTTTATTGATGGTAATAATTTTGATGAATTTAAAAAATTCACAGAAAAACATAATATTTTTATAGCAAAACCAAACGATTTATCTTGTGGAAAAGGTGTTAGAAAAGTTAAAATAGAAGATCAAGATTTAAAAGAAGTATATGATGATTTATTTAACACAAAAACATATCTAATTGAAGAAGTAGCAACTCAACATGAAGATATGAATAAATTACACCCAGATAGTGTTAATACTGTAAGAATAGTTACAATAGTAAGTGACTATGGTATTCCTTCAGTAGTTGCTTGTGTTGTTAGAATTGGAACTAACCACCATGTTGTTGATAACTTTAATAGTGGTGGTATTACTGCTATGATTGATTTAAAAACAGGTAAAATTTGTTCAAATGCTATTAATACAGAAGGTGAAATATTTGAAAATCATCCTACAACTGGTGTTAAATTAATAGATTTTCAAATACCTTTATTTGATGAAATTAAAAAAATGGTTACTGAAGCTTCTTTAGTAATTAAAGAAGAAAGATTAATTGGTTGGGATGTTTGTGTTGGTCCTAAAAAACCATGTTTAATTGAAGCTAACCAATTTCCAGCTCATGATTTATATCAACCTTTATTTGGCGAAAATAATATTAAAGGTGTTATACCTATATTTGAAGAAGCAATTAAAAGAAAAGAATAATCTTTTCTTTTTTTAATACTATTTAATATGAAGTTAAATGAAAAATTAAAACAATTAAATATTGAAGATTTTATATGGGTAGTATATATTGGTATTATTTTTTTAAGTTGGTATTCTAATTCTTTAGAACGTAAATATTATTGTTTTAATGATTTAGAAAGTAAGAAAAAATATAGAGAAATTATGACATCTATATTTATAGTTTTATTAATAGTTTATTTTTACTTTTTAAAAGATGCTTATAATAGTTTAAAAAGTATAGATGAAAATACAAGTGAAGAAACTAAAACATTATTATATTTATCTTTTATAGCTTCTTTATTTATATTTATAAGTGGATTAATATTTTTATATATTTCAATTAAAGATAAAGATTTAAATGTTGAATTAGCGTTTAATTAAAAAGTTTAAAAAAAATGACACTTAATTCAAATATGAATTAAATGTCTGCTTCAAATATAATATTGGGTAGACATTCAACATAGAAAAACTGAATGTTCCCTTTTTTTATTATACGCAAAATATTTGCTTAATACATAATAACACATTTATTTTTTTATGTAAATATTTATTTTTTATTTCATATAATTATAAGGGTGATTATTATAGATAAATACATTGTTAAAAAAGGTGATACTTTATATGGTATATCTAATCAATATGGTGTATCTGTAACTGAACTTGCTGAATTAAATAATATAAAAGGTAGTAATTTAAATGTCGGTGATGTATTACTAATTCCAAGTAATAAAGGGGAAAATCCTAATAATATGTTTATGTATACTGTAAAGAATGGAGATACTTTATATGGTATATCTAGAAAATATAATACTACTGTGGAAAAAATAAAAGATTTGAATTATCTAAAAGATAACAATTTAAAACCAGGTATGGTTATTAGAATACCTGAATTTTATACAAAAGAAGAAGAAATGTATATGCCTAATTATATAAATTATACAGTTAAAAAAGGAGATACTTTATATAGTATAAGTAAGAATTTTGATATTGATGTTAATTTAATAATAAAAGATAATGGTTTAGAAACTAATGAATTAAAATTAGGCCAATTATTAAGAATTAGATCTAGTGAAGAAATAGATGAAGTGGAAGAATGTTTTGGAGAAGATTTTAGTCCAATTAGTTCAATGAATGTAATTAATTATACAGTTAAAAAAGGAGATAATTTATATAACTTAGCTAAAAAATATAATACTAGTGTTTCTAATATATTAGGCTTAAATAATTTAACTAGTTCAAGTTTAAGTATAGGTCAAATACTTAAAATACCATCTAATAATATGGTAAATGAAAATATTTATGTGGTAAAAAAAGGAGATAGTTTATATAGTATAGCTAGTAAATTTAATACATCAGTTAATAATATTAAAAATAAAAATAATTTAAGTTCTAATGTTTTAAAAATAGGTCAAAAATTAAAAATATAAAGGGGGATATATGATATATTTTAATGACTTAAATTTTAAAAATAGTCAAACATATAAAGATTTTATAAATAAAAATAAAGGTAAAGGTTATTTAAATATAAGATCTTATGCTGCTAATGAAGCAATACCAATTAATGGTTTAAATGTAGTTGTATCAAAAATATTAGATAATCAAAAAGTAATTTTTTATGAAGGTAAAACTGATTTATCAGGTTCTATTAATAATATAGTTTTACCTTCACCTTTAATAATAAATAATGATGAACCTTTATCAGAAAGTTATGATATTGAAGCAAAATATGAAAATCAAAAATTAATTTTTAAAGTTTTAATTTATAATGATATACAAGTAAATCAAAATATAAATGTAGTACCACAAATTAGATTGGATGGTAAAAGTTATGGCAGTTAGATATCCAATTGTACCAAATAATATAACTATTCATTTAGGTGAACCAAGTGAAAATGTAAGAGACATAACAGTACCTTTTACCGACTATTTAGCAAATGTTGCTTCTTCTGAATTATATCCAACATGGCCTAAAAATTGTTTAATCGCAAATATATATGCGATAATATCATTCGCTATGAATAGAATATATAATGAGTGGTATAGATCAAAAGGTTATAACTTTGATATAACATCAACACCTAAGTATGATCAAACTTATATAGAAAATAGATCAACATATGAAAATATAAATATAATTGTACAAGATATATTTAATAACTATGTAGTTAAAGGAAGTCAAGTTCAACCATATTTTACAAGATATTGTGATGGTAAAATAACAAAATGTGAAGGTTTATCACAGTGGGGTAGTGTAACACTTGCTAATAATGGTAAAACTCCTTTAGAAATATTAAGATATTACTATGGTAATGATATTAATATAAAGTATGATGCTTTAGTAGGAGATAATACTCCTGGTTTTCCAGGTGATAATATTGGATTAGGATATGCTGGTAATCCTGTTTTATTAATTCAAAGAGATTTAAGAAGAATAAGAAAAAATTATCCAGCAATACCAAATATAAGTAATACATTAGGAATATATGATAAAGAAACTGAAGATGCAGTAAAAAAATTTCAAGAAATATTTAATTTACCTATAACTGGTATAGTTGATAAAGGAACTTGGTATAAAATTAAATATATCTATACTAGTGTTAAAAAATTATCAGATATTTATTCAGAAGGTTTAGAACCAAGTGAAGTTACTTTTTTATATGCTGATGAATTAAAATATGGTGACACTGGTATAGAAGTAGAATATATTCATTATTTTTTAGATGCTTTATCTTTTTTAGATCCTGATATACCAAGATTAAAAACTAATTCAATTTATACAAATAATACTATGACTATGGTTAAAGCTTTTCAAAAAAAATATGGTTTAGATGTTACTGGTATTTTTACTTATAATGATTGGAATAAGTTAAAAAAAGTTTATAAAGGAATATTAACATCTTTTCCAAAAGAGTATCAAGATTTTGTAGATGAATTATATCCTGATTATTTTTTAACTAAAGGTTTAATTGGAAAAGATGTTAAAAGATTTCAAAAATTTTTATTATTAATTTGTAAATATGATAAATCGATACCTGGTGTTAGAGTAAATGGTGTATTTGATGATTTAACTGAAAAATCAGTTATGAAAATACAAACTGATTATGGATTTGATGTTAATGGTGTAGTAGGACCATTACTTTGGAGAAAAGTAGTTGAACTTTCTAAAAGATAATTTACTTTGATTAAATATTTTGATATATTTATATTAGAGGTGTATATATGAAGGTATTAGTAACAGGTTGTACTGGTTATATTGGTTCACATACTTGTGTTGAACTATTAAATAGTGGTTATGAAGTAATAGGACTAGATAATTTTTCTAATAGTTCTAGAGATGTTTTAGATAAAATAAAACAAATCACTAATAAAGATGTTATCTTTTATGAAGGTAATATGAATGATAAAGAGTTTTTAGAAGAAATATTTGGTGAAAATAAAATTGATTTTGTAATTGATTTTGCTGCTTATAAAGCTGTTGGAGAATCAGTTAAAAAACCAGTTGAATATTATACAAATAATGTAGCAAGTGTATTAAATTTATTAGATGTAATGAATAGATATAATTGTAAAAAAATAGTATTTTCTAGTAGTGCTACTGTATATGGTAATCCTAAAGTTGTACCTATAACAGAAGAATGTGAAGTTGGAAATACTACTAATCCATATGGTACAAGTAAATTAATGTGTGAACAAATATTAAAAGATTTATATAAATCAGATAATGAATGGAGTGTAGTAATACTAAGATACTTTAATCCAATTGGAGCTCATGAATCTGGTATTATTGGTGAAAGACCAAATGGTATTCCTGCTAATTTAATGCCATATATTACTAAAGTTGCTAAAGGTGAATTAGAATGTTTATCAGTATTTGGTAATGATTATGATACTAAAGATGGTACTGGTGTAAGAGATTATATTCATGTTGTTGATTTAGCTAAAGGACATGTAAAAGCAATTGAGAAAATAACTAATAGTGGTTTATATATTTATAACTTAGGAACTGGTATTGGTTATAGTGTATTAGATATAATTAATGCTTTTGAAAAAGTAAATAATGTTAAAATAAATTATAAAATAGCACCTAGAAGAGAAGGAGATATTGCTTCTTGTTATTCTGATCCTACAAAAGCTTATAATGAATTAGGTTTTAAAACAACTAAGACATTAGAAGATATGTGTAGAGATTCTTGGAACTATGAAAAAAATAATTAATACCCTAAAAAAGTATTAATTTTTTTTAATATGTATGATATAATTTTAATATATTTGTAGGTGATAGAAATGGCAAGAAATAAGAAAGCTAAAAAAACACTTTTAGTTGGTAGAATTATAGCATGTATATTAATACTTATATCAGCAGCTTTTGTAACAGCAATTACTTTATGTGATGTTTTACCATTTAAATATTTAATTATATTACAAGCTGGATTATTTGGCTTTGTATTTTTAAATTCTTGGTTTTTATTTTCTAAAAAATTTAGAATATGGTTAAAATCAATCGCAATATTCTTTAGTTTATTAGTTATATTTATTTTATCAGTTGGACTAATATATATACAAAAAACTTATAACTTTATGGATAAAATAAAATATAGAGGATATATAACTGAAAAATATTATGTTTTAGTAAATAATGAATCAACATATACTGATATTAAAGAATTATCTAATAAAAAGATTGGAACATTTGTGGAAAAAATAGAATTATATGATGAAGCTATAAAAAAACTAAAAGAATCTATTGGTGAAGTTGAAACAATAGAATATAAAAATGCGATTGAATTAGATGAAGAAAATAATGAAATAGTTAAGAAAAATGGTTTAATTTCATTTGAAGATGTTGATACAATGTCTAGAAAATTAATGAGAAATGAAATTGATGCGATTATAATAAGTGAAGCTCATAAAGAAACAATGGAAACAGATTTAGAAGAATTCACTAGTAAAGTAAAAGTATTACAAGAAATAGAAATAAAAGTTAAAAAAGAAAATCAATTAGAACATCCTAATGTTAATGTTAAAAAAGAAGCATTTACTATATTCTTAGCTGGTAGTGATTCAAGAGGTAGTATTTCTAAAAGAAGTAACTGTGATGTTAATATGGTAATCACAGTTAATCCTAATACTTATGAAATATTAATGGTATCAATACCAAGAGACTACTATGTTCAATTACATGGTACAACAGGTTATAAAGATAAGTTAACTCATGCTGGATACTATGGTGTAGATATGTCTATTAATACAATTCAAGATTTAATGGGCATTAAAATTGATTATTATGTTAAAGTAGGATTCTCAACTGTTGAAAAATTAGTTGATACAATTGGTGGAGTAGATGTTTACTCAGATAAGACATTTGTACCACTTCATGGTGGTGGTCGTACTATAAAACAAGGAATAAACCATATGGATGGATCATTAGCTTTAGCGTTTGCTAGAGAGAGAAAAACTTATTCAGGTGGAGATAGACATCGTATTCAAAATCAACAAGATGTATTATCGGCTATTATTAAGAAAATGACTGATTCAAAAGAATTGCTATTGAAATATACTTCTATATTAGATGCTTTAGCTGATTGTTTTGAGACTAATTTAAGTTCAAAAGATATTACTAATTTAGTTAATTTACAATTAGATAAAATGCCTAAATGGAATATTAAAACTTATAATTTAAATGGATTTGATTCAAGCGGATATACTTATAGCTATGGTAATAGAGAACTATGGGTAATGCAACCAAATTATGATACAGTAAAACAAGGTGCTGATTACATAAATGGAATTAGACAAAGAAAAAGTTTTAGTGAATTAGGTATTGAATAAAAAGTAGTATAAAAAAGTGTAAAATATTGAATTTTATACTTTTTTTTGTTATACTAATGTATAGAATAGACGTAGAGTAAAAAAGAGGGATTATATGAAAAATAAAAAAGCATTTACATTAATTGAAATCTTAGCAGTTATAGTTATTTTAGCTATAATTGCTTTAATTGCTGTACCTAATATTAATGGGTATGTTAAAAGAAGTCAGGAAGGAAAATTTGAAGCAAGCGTTAAATCATTGATTAGTGCCTACCGTTATCAACAAATAGATGAAGGAAATAGCCTTGGAAGAAAATCTGCTTGTGATCTTGACGTAGAAAAATGTAATATGAATGGATATGTTGAAAAATGTGATGACGAAATATGCATTTATGTTACTGATGGTAGATATTGCGCTATTGGAACGGAAACAAATTATGCTGTAATGGAAGGAAACTGTGAAAGTTCTGGACCTGCACCAGAAATTGTAAATATAGCAATTTCAAATATAACAGTATCTTCAGCAACTGTGCTAGTAAATTTTAGAGATGAAAATTTAGTAGTAAGTCATAAATATAGATTATTAGATAGAAATGGACAAGTTGTAGTTGATTGGACAAGCGGAGACTCAATTAACAATATAAATATAGAAAAATCAAGTTTGAAAAAATTCACTGGATTGGAAAAAGGAACTCAATATACAGTAGAAGTTGAAATAGTCAATAATAATAGTTCAAATAATACAGTAACCTCATCTAAAACTTTTACTACTTTAAATTTCAATTCTGCAACTATTACATATGATACAAGTAAATGGGAAACATCTAAAAATGTAACAATAAATTATCCTGCATTGACTGGAATTGAAAGAACATATAGAATACTAACAAATAAGGGATGGGAGTTTCAAGGGCCACAAATAGCTGAGCCTATCCAACAAATTGAAATTAATAGATACCAATATATTGTTGAGGCATTAACATCATCAGGTAGTTCTATTTTAACAAATTCATCAGTGATAGGTTTTATAGATAATGCAACTGATGAAAATAATACAAAACCAACTTCAGAAGCATTAAATTATAAAAATAGTAATGGTATTAATACAAATTTAGTTTCATTAAGATTGAAAGATGAAAAATCAGGTATAGCTTATTATTGTGTATCAACAACTAATGATTCAAATAGTTGTAGTGGTAATGGAAATAATACAGAGTTAAATAAATGGGTTTTAGCTGTTACTAATGCATCTGATTTAGGAAAAGCAAATAAAGAAGTTAGAGATAGAACAGTACAACATCAATTTGCTAATGCAGGAAAATACTATGTATTCTTAAAAGATGCAGTTGGCAATATTTCTGATTCAAATGAAATTAATTTATATAAAGTAGAATATGATTTAAATGGTGGAACAGGAACAGTTAATTATCAAATTAAATTA
>JAEEGL010036426.1_pt1 | contig 19337 bp, 24 predicted proteins | sample 9134231 | NCBI WGS metagenome assembly JAEEGL01 (sample SAMN16246548, study PRJNA631951) | gut metagenome | biome: gut microbiome; feature: rumen; material: fiber-attached | host: Bos | place: Iran: Karaj | collected 2018-10
GTCAACAGAGAGTGCTAATTTGGATAAAAAGATATTGTATTCTTGAATACAGAATTAATGTGGCTCTATTATTTCAAAGACATCACATAGATCTGACAGGGATTTGCCTCATCCCAAAGGAGTGGAAATACTTCTAACTCCTTGAAACCACAGCTTATGTAAAAGAGATTAGTTCTGTCATAATCCTCATACATTCCCATCTTCACAGTCTTGACCTGCATAAACTCATATCCCTGCGATTTGGCAGTTTCTTTTGCTCTTTCAACCAGTTGCCGGCCAATGCCGCTCCTGTGATGATCCTGTAAAACTCCCATAACAGCCAGTTCAACAGTAGCCCTTCCTGTTTCTTTTAAGCAGAGGAATCCTATCACCTCCTCTTCTTCCTTGGCCGCAAAGAATGTCCAATTGGCACTCCCGGAAATGTATTCCTCTCTGCTCTCTTCTACTCCAAACCAGTCAGTTAACGCTTCCAGTACTTTTCTTGCAATAGCTTGTTTTTCTTTTGGGTCCTTAATCTCTATGATCATTCTAATCTATCTTTCCCCCTTGTTTCTGCAGTTCAATTTTATAGAGCCTTACTCTGTCAGCAGGCTTCATTCCCCTTTTCTCATCAGCTCCATGCAGTATAGAGCTTGTCACCACATACAGATTATCATTTGCATCAAAAAACCAGTTCACACATATGCCGGCAATGCTATATGACTTAAGGCGCTTTAAGTCATAGTCAAAGATATGCACATATTTGTCTGTCCCAATTATCAATAATTTCTTGCCGCCAATTGTCCTTTTCTCGATAAAAGTATTCTTTGTCGGAAGCTGATCGTTTATGGTGATTGTCTTCTCATTAAAATCAATGACATGATCACCAAACACCACAGTGTTCTTCTCTTCGATATATGCAAAATCCGCAAACACAACCGGAAATGGCGTTTTTAAAAAGTCTATAGGGATCAGCTCCGTTCTAACAAGTTCGTAATCTCTGTTCCAAAAATCAAATCTCGCGTACTGCGCATCGATGCCTGATCCATATTCAGTGTAGTAGGAAGGACGAATGATATAATCTCCCTGCCATTTTTCTTTTGCTGAAAGGTATTGCTTCTCAATAGTTCCCTTATCTGTTTCTATTTTTTCCCGAAAAAGAGTTTCCGGAAACCTGCTACTGTCAATTCTAGAAAAGGACTCCCCAAATTCATATGGAGGATTTGAAAGATTCTCTTCGGGAATGATTCCAAGTCCACCAATCTTTTCTATCTCTTTTTCATCTTTTGTACTATAGTAGCCATAATGAGGCGGTTCGCCAAAATCTAAGCACCAATAATCAGTTCCCGGTTTGTTGATGGTAATCCAGACATTTGTGTTTTTGGGCATTCCCGTATATTCGTGGATTGGTATGTAATAGTCATAAACCTTTTTCAGATACGGAACAGGGCCTTCGGAGATCTGATAACAGTTTACTCTTCCATAATCCAGTTCTCCTTCTCCCGGCTCAACAGTTCTTATAATTCCATCATAATTATCTGATGGTGAAGATGAAACGTAGTAATAGACCGCAGCCCCCGGAAATTCCTGCAGGAGTTCAGCTTTTACAGATGAAATCTTATTTTTGGCTTTTTCCTTTTTGATACCCTCTAGAACGGTCTCTTTATCCGGAATCAGCTTGTCAGGCATTTCTTTATACATAACCATATCTGAATATAGTGGAAGTCCACATATTCCACTGATCATGTAGATTGCCTCCTGCGCAGTCAGCGTTCTCCTGATGAGATACTTGAAGGCCTTGGCATCCTTATCGTCCAGCCTAAGGGCGTCAATTACTATCTGAACCTTTTTAGAAAAGGTCCCACTATATTTAACGAGGTAGTATGCGGTTTTTTTGCCATCCTCTGTTACATTTATCTCGAACACATCGTCATCAAAATAGGTTACCGAAATGACAGGCTTATTAAGCTCTTTTGAAAGATCCCGCGCCAATTTAGCAAGCTTATTAAAATTTAAGACTGGTTCCTCCTCATAAATTGTATCCCAACCTTCGGCTATTCTCACTACGGAATACCCCGGTGTTACAGAATACTCCCTCCTATCGGGATTATAGATATGTAGATTAAAAAATTTTGCTCCCATTCATTTCGTCCTTTAACGTCTCAAATATAGTCCTTGCTGCAAGCATAGATCCTGCCTTAGAGGCATGCCGTCTGTCATCAAAATACAGATCCACTTCAGGATGCGCATGTATGTATTCCCACCATTTTTCTCCAACCGGTGCAACAAGACATCCGTACTTGTCCGCAAGCTTTCTATATCTGTCTGACATCTCAGGCTGAGTCTCTTCGTCCCCATCCTGTGTCCAGGTCATATATAAGCATGCCTTAGCTCTTGTCTGTCTTATCCACTCCATGATCCTGTCTGCGCCCGCTTCCATGACCGAAAACTCTCCCATAGGGTGTGCAACATGTTGAAGGATTATAAAATCATAGTCGCCAAACAATATGTTGAACCTTGTCTGTTCGTTATTAGCATGGTAATCAAGCCCCATTCCCCCCTTGGTAAGCATTGTAACCTGCATTTCTACACCATTTTCGTAGCATATTTCCTTAAACATCTTTGGCATATCATTGTAATATGTGTGACTGTTGCCAATAAAGAGCGTCCTCATAGGTCCTCCTTAAGCTCAAATTCCAGCTGATCTTCATTACCAGCTTCCTGCGCTGCCTGCTCACGTATCTGCTCGGCAAGGAGCTGGCTCTCCTCCCAGGTTACGATCTCCTCTTCGGGGACATCTGCAGGGATTGGCTGGTAAAAATCATCCATTCCCTTTGGGTTACCCTCATCATCTTCCCCTAGATTCTCATTGATCAGACTGTAATCAGCATTAAATATATCTGTGAAATAATATGTCGGTGAGAGATTTTCAACATATGCGGTATCGATATCTATATCCCCCGCATTGCCAATATATACCGTGCCCAATGACGAAACAACAGGCTCTTCAACCAGGTTATATGTGCCATCAGCCCCACCAAGTATCTCATAATACTTGTCAGAAAGTTCTTCAATATCCATGTATCTTTTGCTGTCGAGAGAACGCATATCAACGATTTCGCCGTTTACCGGTGTCAGATTCTGCTGCACATTTCCGTCAGCATCTGAACTGTTATTGCAGTCCACATTTAACCAGATAATTCTAAACTTGTCTTCCATTGAAGCATCAAGGATATACTGATCCCTGTCCTCATTATCCTCATCTGTACCGGCTGCATACTCAGCTGTGTTCCATTGAAGAAGCGGAATATGACCATAGAAACCACTAAGGTCCTCTTTTGCCTCTGTGATGTACATACTGGAGATCTGTCCGTTCAGTGTATACCACTTCTGATCGAACGCGGACACTGTATAGTCCAGGTACTCCCTGCCGTCTTCTGCTCCGCTCGTCTTCTCATTTGAAAAAGCCGCTGTGCTTCCCAGCGATACTCCGATATCTTCAAGAGTTACCTCTACAAGCAGCCTGTCGTCTGTAAGTTCGCTGTCAGTATCGTCCACATGCACATCTGCTGTTTCTTCATAATGCCAGTGCTCCTCGTCATCATATATCCTTTCGGGAACAGTAGCAGCTATCTTACCTGTGTGTATCCTCTCGTCTATCTGCTTCTGGACAGTCTGTACATATGGATCCTCGGGATCACTTTTGTCAACCTCTGAAGGATCAACTAAGTGTTGCAATAATGCATTTCTTTCAAACACACCCAAAATACGCTCAGGCGAAAGTTCATCCTCATTCTGCCATAAGAACTTTCCCAACCAGATACCGACCAGATCCCTGAATGCAAGCTTTTTTACCAGCTCCGTATATGCCTCGTTGAATCCATTTTCTTCATATAACGTAAGATGTTTTTCCGCAGCATAGTTATAATATAAGTACCCGTCCTCGAATATCTTAAAATATATGGCTTGTCTCGGAAAATAAATACTAAGGCCACCGTTTTCATCCGTCCCTTCAAAATTTGCGATGACTGCATCGGATAAGGTGTTTACCAGGTCGCGGCTCGCTGCTCGCAGTTCTTCAGAATAGCGCTCATCCTCTGAAAATGTTTCCGCAATTCTCTTTAAATCATACAGATTGCTTGATCCGTAACCATGTTTATTATCAAAGTGAGCGTCGCCTCCAAGACCTCTCATTATATGGTAGAAATTCTCATCTGCCTCTGAATAAAGCAGCGAGGAAAATGTTGTGAGTGCATCATCTAGCCTGTCCATCTGTTTTAGGTCGACACCTGACAATGTAAAACCCGTTCCTACATATTGGTTGGCATAGCTGTCTGTAATGGCATTTGACAGGCCTTCACCTGTTATGGAGGGATTTTCCCTGACAGCACGGATCATTCCTGAATAAAGCCATCCATTGTCAGCTTCATTTTCTTCGGATGCAACAAAATAATCAGCGTATTCCGAGAGTGTACATGCAACCTCAAAGCTTCCCATAAGGCAGGAATCAAATCCGAATAGTTCAAACTTATTGCCGTTTTTTATAAAACCGGATTCAGAAAAAGCCTCTGCAATAGTGGGGATTGGAATCGGAGTGATATATACCGGCTCTTCATCAGGATATTCATTGCTCCATGCCTTATACAGGTCATCCACGCCAAATCCCGACAATCCGCTTCCGTGACCACTTAATATCAGATCATATTTTTGAGCGGGGGCGTATGTTGTGGCAAAGTCTATGCTCTCAGTTATGAAATCAGGATTAACAGTATATTCGTTATCTACTGTGCGAAGGAGCTTTAAGCTGTTGCCGCTGCCACCGTTTTCTATCGTCCAGATTTGAACCCCGGATATTTCAGTGCTGTATTTTTCAAGCAATCTTGTTGCTTCAGTGTCTATCCTGGCCTTTTCTTCATCGGTACACTTTTCGTAGGCTGCCCTGCCGGGGAAAAGAGTTTCTGTAACATACTGCTTATAACACTCGGGATCATTCATATGCCAGAGCTCTGAGCCGCCCGTTACCAAAATAAACCGCAAATAATCCGGGATGTCTGACTCAAGAACATCAAGCAGCTGCCGGGTAACCATAGCTTCATCAGATTCTATATTTGAACCTATGATGTACAGGATTACAGTTCTGGTGATCTTGTTCTCCTGACCATCAGGTCCGCATTCCTCTGCCAGACCGGAATCAGAAGACTGTAGCTGTTCCGGCGCCACAAGTGAGGCTGTATTACCAGGTTCAACACCGGTTATCTTGCAGACAAAGACTTTAGTTGCGCCCTTTTTGTTGACAATCCCCGCCACGCCATACGTGAGGGTCAACTTCTCTATTCCTGCCTTTGCCCTTGTCTCATCAAGAACTGTGACCGATAGGATTACTGTCTGTTCTCCCTTTTTTACTGAGTAGACTTCCTTTCCATCATAGGTAATCTTAAGTCCGTCAAACCCATCGGATCCAAGAACGGTACCCACATCAAAGCTTTTCTCTGCATGATACAGATCCTTTGTATCAATAACTTCAGACGCCTGAGCATTATTATCTGCGCTCAGGTTTTTTGCTTCTTTGGCATAGACATGTAAATCCGCTCTAGCCCAGGATATAGAAGTTCCCAGAAGCCCCCACATCATTGCCAGTGCAAGTACCTTTTTAGCCCTTTTGATCATTCCGCTTACCCTCATTTGCCAAATCCCTACGCTAAATATTTTAGCGCACCCTAGTTTCCAATGTTCTGTAACCCTTTCTCTCTTCTGCCTTCTCTATAAGCTGCTTCGCCTCACTGAATGCATCAGGGAGGTAATCTTCATGCCACTCTTTCCCGGGCTTTTCTTCTTTCTTGATCTTAGCCCATGCTTCGTGCATCTCTTCTTCGGAAGCATCTCTTTTGATAAAATACTAACTGTTATGGTTAATTCACAGGGCCAGGTCACGCTAGACGATATCTATTGCATAACATGCTCCCCCGCATATCTTGTAAGCAGTGGTGTCGATAAATCTGACACTCTTGGCGGACTCAGCTATGATATGCTATTTGTAGTTACCGGAGAAAAAAGCGCGCAAGGCATGCTGACAACCAATTATGATACATATTATTTCACGAAAATAAAATGACACGTATGTTATTTTGCTATTTTTTTGTTTCTTCCTGTCCCCATATTAAATCTTTTACTAAAGAACGAACGGTTTTCACTTCCCATGATCCAAGGCTCTTTCGAGAAGTCACCTTTCTGAATGCTTTTCCTTCTTTTTTGTACTCATCTATTGTTTTCATTGGTTTTACTCAATTATTTGGCTACAGCGCTCTATCTGATGCCAGAAGAATACAGTTCCAGCCCATCTGACAGGCTATTATCTTAGTGTTCTTATAGATATTTTTTAACACTGCCTGGGCAAGATGGGTCTGCATAGATATCACGCCCGGCTTCTCATTAAGCATATTTAATGCAAGTATTCCCCCACTACTCATTATCTGTCTCACAAGCTTATATATTGATTCGGAAAAGAGCTCTTTGGGTGGTTTATTTCCATCAAAGGCATCAAAGATGATCAAGTCATACTTCATCATATCAGGATCACTATTTGCAGATGCATTAGACATCGCCGTTTTTGATATGAAGGACGCACCATCGCCCTCTATTACCCGAACTCTGTCATCTTCTTTGTAAAAGAAATATTCTTTAGCAAGTTCTATATACCTGCTATCCTTCTCAAGCACATCTATACGTCCCATTGGCATGCAATTAAGATAATACTTAGGAAACGCCATACCCCCGCCGCCAATCAGAAGCGCATTATCAAGCCCTTCATAGAATAGGACCACCTCTTTTAGCGTCTGCATGTAGAAAAAGAGCGGATCCCTGTCCATGCCATCATCAAGGTAAATGCCGGATTCCCTCACACCATCACAGTAGAGTACCCTCACAGTGCGACCATTCTCAACCGCATCGCGAACTTCTATATGTCCATCTTTTGACTTGTAGACTGATTTCGGTTTTATTGTCAGCAAAAGCTTCTTTATTGGTGACGTACTTTGCATTTTGTAAAAAAAACTCATTCCTTTGCACAAAAAAATATACCTACAACGATAAAACGCTGTAGGTATATTATAGCGTAGATTTGTTCTTTACCACAGGCTATTTACAATCCTCAGAAAAACAAGAAAATTCTAAGTACCATTGACAAAATCTGGAAAATGATAAACCACCTGATAATCTTAAAGATAAATGAGCCGCGGTATACCGGAGTCCTGTTGTTCCATTCGTTAAAGGTATTCCAGGTATTCCAAGTATTCCATGTTTCATCAGGACGTGTATAGTCGCTATTTATGTCGCTACTGCTCCAATGCCAATAAGTAGTATAACCCTCATAAGGATTCTCTTCCTTCTGGGCATAGGTGCGATCCTCGCTGTACGTATGAGTCTGATGATATCTTTCAGCGCCGGGCTTTGTCAGAATATCGTACGCAGCATTTATCTCATTCATCTTCTCTGCTGCAACTGCATCACCTGGATTAAGATCCGGATGATACTTTTTTGCAAGATTTCTGTGGGCTTTTTTAATCTCTTCCTCTGTAGCTCCAGGAGCTATCTCAAGAACTTTGTAGGGATCCATCGTCATCATAGCAATTTCGTCTGACCATATCAGGTCTTTTTAAGGGAATAATATAGGTTTCTCTTGAATTATGCATATTATATATGCCTTATGATGCGCACTCAATCCCTGTTTATGGAGAATAAGCATTGCTAATTCCCAATTTAACGCGAAAATTTAAATCTACTTCAGATACTTGTTCAGTGAAAAAAGATTATTCTTAGCATCGTTATATCCAAGCCAATAGAGGTTACCCAGCTTATTCATGTTGCTCTCAACCCTTTTTACAGTTACGTGTTCCGAGGGTGCTATTACAAATATTCGTCCTTCTTTCTCAAGATTGTCTATCTCGTCGCACTCTTTATTATAATCAGCATTCATTCGCATGAGCTTTCCGGCAAATTCCGGATAATCTTTGTAAAATCTCTCAGCGTAGTTTTTTGAGGACTCCTTTTTTCTGAAGCCCCTCTCTCTGGTCTTTATGACCACAATGTTCTCATAACCCTGTTCAATTGCCCATCTGTATGGTATATGGCAGCTGCATCCTCCATCCAGACATCGTTTATCGTCAACCTCAACCATAGGTGAAACATACGGCATAGATGCTGATGCTTTTATGGCCTTCAGGATATCCTTGCACTTACCCTTCTCGAAATAGACCGTTTTTCCGGTATCGCAATCTGTAGCAACAGCGACAAATCGTCTTTGTGGATCATAGAATGTGTTTTCATCAAGCGTTCCAAGCCCAAGCTTTTCGTCAGGTCTTAGGGCAAAATCAATATTTAATGGGCTATGCGCATGCAGTATGGCCTGAGTACCAATATAATCAGGATCGTGTCTGTATGTAAGATTACATCTCGCAGATCTTCCAATCTGCCCTGAGGCATAGTTCAGCGCAGCCATAGCTCCTGCACTTACCCCAATTACACACTCGAAGTTAAGGTTATTCTCCATAAAGAAGTCCATAACCCCCTGATTATATAGCCCTCTAAAAGCTCCACCTTCAACAACAAGACATCCTTTTGTTAGCTGTCCCTTTGCGTGTCCTGTAGGTATCTCATTCAGTTTGCTGTAAACTTTTCGACCATGACTCATTTCTTCCACTTCTCTTCTAAAGCTATTGTTCACTCTTCCGCTTCAGGGCCTGTTATTCCCTCGTATAATTTGATAAAATCTATGGACGCTTCCCTTGCCATATCTGAGTCCTTACCATCAAAACCATGTCCTGCGCCTTTAACTTCTCTCAAAGTGGCATATCCGTAGTTTGCTGCTGCAGTCCTTGAATACTCGATTGGTACAACATCATCTTTGTTTCCATGGATGATAAGAACGGGCTTTCCAAAGCCGGTCTGCAGGTCTTTAACATCGATGTCAGCTGCTATCCTGTCGTATTCGGGGTTCAGCTGAATACCAAACACTTCTGTTTCTCCACTTTTTAGACGTCTCTTTGAGTCATCCGGTATCACAAATGCCGGATACCAAAGTATAAGCCCCTTTACATCCTCAGTATAAGCACGTCCTACAATAGCTGAAACAAAGCCGCCCTGTGACTCCCCTTGAAGATAAACAGCATCAGCGTCCACGTAAGAAAGACATTTTACACTCTCAATAACTGCCAAAAGATCTGCCGCTTCTGTCATTACAGTCATTTCCTGCATAGCCCCGTCACTCGTAGACTCCATTCCTCCGCCGCAGAAATCAAAAAAGACGCATACTATGCCATTTTCAGCGTATCCATTCCCATGATGCATTAGTTGATGATAATTAGCGCCAAAGCCATGGGAAAAGATTGCAACCGGAAACTTATTCTCCGCTTCAGGCCTGTAGATAAGGCCTCTTATAATCTGACCATTTTCCTTAACCACTTCGAGAACTTCTGTCTTTACTTGATATCTCTTTTCTCCCATTTCCAAATCACCCGTTATTTTTCTTTTTGCTTTAGCAGTGCATCATGAATCGCTCTGGCAATGACTTCATCCGGAGCCTTTTTCAGTGCTTCCGCCTTGGGGCTGCTCTTTACCCTGATTTCCTGCTTCTTCCCTGGAGCAGGAAGATGTTTTTCATCCTTCTGACTCATGAAACAGTGATTCCTCTCTCTGTAGACTAATACACATTTTACTTAAACAGACTTGTAACAGTGTTCATTATTGCCTTGTTCTCCAAAATAGCATCCAAAACCCCACCCAGCTGCGACTTCTCGCCCTTTAAAAGAGCCATTGCAGCTTTCTTTGTATCAGCATCAGCCGCCCTGTAAAGCTCAAGAAGCTTCTTTTCTGTAGCAGTAACCTTTACTGAAGATCCTGATGAAGTTGTTTTCTTTGCAGTTGTTGTCTTCTTTGCCGCTGTTGTCTTCTTTGCTGCCGGTTTCTTCGCTGTTGAAGTGGTTTTCTTCGCTGTTGTCTTTTTAGCAGTTGTTGTTGACGAAGTTTTTGCTGTTGCCATCTGTTTTGCCTCCTGATTCTGTTTATTTAGTGTCTTATTCAAGTAGATAATTTTAAATAGAATTCATCTCATCGACTACATCTTTTGGTTTGACGGACATTTCTACCCATGCAGGGATAAAACCGCTTTTTACCGCATTTCTTGCGGATCTTATATTTGACCACGCCGAGCAGTAAAATGGGACTTTTTCACGGTTCAGAATTTCCCTCGCCAGTTTACTTGTCAGTGCAGATGCAATCCCTTTTTGTCTGTATTCCGGTAGAACATCTACACCTATCTGCCACATCTCATCGCAGTCAGCCGAACATGCCGCAAAACCTACCAGTTTGTCATTATCATATGCTCCTACGCCCAACACATCCAGATGCTTGCGGTCTTTACAGAGCGCATTGCTCCATTCCGGCAGATACAACTCCCTGAAGTCCTCCTGAACAAGTATGCGTGTTTTATACAAGCATTCTGAATCAGCAATTTTGTTTACATCAGGAAGATAATACTCCGCCATAAAACACACCTTATATCCTCGCTCTGCCAATCTATCATTTAGCCAGTGAATATTCGGTGTCTCAAAGCAATGATAAAACTCAAACTTGCCAATATACTCTGTTACCAGATCTGACATTTCTTCTGTGGTAGCTGCAACTATATTGCTCCCATAGGAAACAAAATTGCAGATAATTGGCTGTTTATAGTATTTTCGTGCATTCTTACCCAAGCAAAAAGGCACAACAACATTCTTATCGAACAAGAAATCATGTGCCTGACAGCCTATATCCTCTGCAGATTGCCTTAATGCGATTTCCTTTATCTCACCGTTAGTCATCTTTCCTCCGCTTGAGCATCGCCTTTGAAGCACTCTTATTCTCATACATTAGCTGATCTGCTTTTGCAAAAACATCAGATAGGGAATCTCCTTCTGCTCTCGTTGCTATACCATATGCAAAGCTTATAGGAAAATCCCCATACTCTTTTTTGCAGCAACCAGTCCTTAATATCTGCTCAGCTATTTCTGTCAATTCTTCTTTACTGCTTTTCGACACCAGGCAGAACTCATCTCCACCAACTCTATATAGCTTTCCATGACCTGCAAAAGCATCATCTATCGTCTTTGCAGTAGCATATATGTACTTATCTCCCGTGATATGTCCCATGGTATCGTTATACTTTTTCAGGCTGTTCATATCGACCATGAGAATGGAACTATAGTCTTTTTTTATGTAAGCAGATAATTTTTCAAAAGCATTCCTGTTGGGAAGACCTGTTATTGCATCCCTTTTATTATACAGCTCTGCAATGGCAAGATACGTAAGCAGGTAGGATATTCCTATTGCTATCCAAAGTGTTTTGACGTCATAGTTAATCCAGGAAGCCAACAACCCAATTAACATTGTTATTCCCACGAATGTCACCAAAAACGTGTCCTCGTAGTCAACGGATTGTTCATTGATTAAGTCAATAAGAAGGATTATGAATGCAACAAAGCATAATATGTGCATCCAAAACCCCATCGGAAGGAAAATCATCTGTGAATCTTCGTGATAAAAAAGGATTGGAAAGAATATATTGGCAACATCAGCTATAGCAAGCAGTATGATAGCGACAAGTCCAACATAATGTCTGACTTTACGCTTTATATGAGCGTAAATCGTTGAAAAAGAGACTAATGCCATAGGCATCATGAGATAGACCATACATGTTACAAAATTAAGCATAAAATCAGTACGGGGAGATGGAGCGCACTTGTAGTACATCACATACCAGGACATATCAAAGCAGTAAAGAATAAATAACGCCAAACCAGAAAAAAGGAAGCCCAGTTTAACGTCCTTCATTATATGATGATTAGTATACGCCAGAGCAGAAACATAGATGACTATGACTATTCCGATTATGTCTGAAAACTCAATCCACTCCATAGAACCTCCGACATGCAGCATAATAAAAGAAATTGTATTACCCTAACAATTATTATACACGCAAATCTTCAGATAGTCTGCACAGGCAGATTCATCATCTTTTCCTCTGCAGAAAGCGTCTCATTCATGCTCCCCGTCCTATATCCCAGAATATCAAGCGTTATATAATCAAACCCTATTCTTCGAAACTCCTCATGAACGCGGAGCCTTATCTTTTCTTCCATAAAGTGACCAAATTCAGAAGGGTCAAGCTCAATTCTAGCTATTTTGTCATGGATGCGGACTCTTAATTGACTAAATCCCATATCTATAAGAAGCTGCTCCGCCCTGTCAACCATCTGAAGCTTCTTCTCTGTAATCTCTTCCCCATACGGAAATCTACTGGAAAGACATGCAAAAGACTGCTTATTCCATGTAGGGAGATTAAAATATCTGGATAAAATACGTATCTGTTCTTTGGAAAAACCGATGCTTCTAAGAGGACTCTTTATGTTAAGCTCTGCTACTGCCATGAGCCCCGGTCTATAATCACCATTATCATCAAGATTAGAGCCTTCCGCAATCTCTTTTATGCCTCTTTCATCAGCAATAGCGCGGATTTTCTCGAATAATTCGTGCTTACATAGATAACACCTGTTTTTTGGATTGTGAGAAAACCCTTCGATTTGAAGCTCCTCTGATTGCACAACTATATGCTGCACGCCTTGCTCATTACAAAAATCCGTTGCCTCCTGTAGTTCCCGCTTTGGAAAAGAGCATGAAGATGCCGTTACAGCAATGACCTTATCTCCCAAGGCCTCTTTAGCAGCATGCAAAAGAAATGTGGAATCCACACCACTGGAAAAAGCTACAGCAACACTACCAAGCGACTTAAGATATTCTATTAATTGCTCATATTTATCAAGCAACAGTTTGTTTGGTGTTTCGTTCGCAATCATTATGTATCATTCTCCCCTATAAATTAAACTGCATTTTTCAGCAATGCCTCTACTTCCTCCCTCTTACCATACAACACGCACCCTCCTTCATGATCATCCATAAGCAGACCTTCCGTTTGGAGCGTCCTAAATAGCTTTGAATTAATTGCTTCCCTGAGAGAAGTCTCTTTTACATTTATATCCGAATATGGCGAAAATGGACATGGTTCGGCCCCTCCATGAGAGTTGATATGGAAGAATCCCCGCCCGGCTGCAATACATCCACCTGAATTTTTCTCATCACCGGGAAAAGAAACAAATACCATCTCCTGGTGCTCCATTCTGAGCCTTGTAATCTCCTTTTTCAGATATTCCCTATGTTCTTCTGCCGGAGCAAGATCCTCTGCATCCTCAGTTACCGGCACAAACTCCACGAATATCACAGCCTTACATCCCTTATCTGACAGCATTCCTATGAAGTCCTCAGAAGACACGTCCTTAAGATTCTCTGTCGTCACAGTGACAGATGCACCATATATGAGGCCTCGTTTGTTCAATTCGTCCATATTTGAGATGAGTTTGTCATATACACCCTCGCCTCTTCTTAAGTCAGTGGCTTCCCTCCCGCCTTCGATACTCATGATAGGCACTAGATTTCTGTTCCTGTCAAACATATCAAAGTACTTTTCAGCCATATATGTTCCGTTAGTAAATATCGGGAATAGAATATTCTGTTTTTTACCAGCAGCTTCAATAACACCTCTTCGAAGGAGCGGCTCTCCGCCCGCAAGGAGTATGAAACTCACCCCAAGCTCATCCGCCTCATTGAAAATCTTAAGCCATTCATCATCAGTAAGCTGTTCTACAGGCGCTGTATCTTCAGTTGCGTTATTGCATCGTGAATAGCATCCGCTACAGTGAAGATTGCAACTGCTTGTTATGCTGGCAATGAGGAACGGAGGTATGTGTTCGCCTTCTGCCTCCAGCTCAGCTCTTTTCTTTGATGCGCTTTTCGACGCGAGCGCAAATTTAGCCATATATGCGCTTTCTCTTGGATTCCGAAGAGTAGCTCTTATGGCATCCGATACTACTCTTTCAACTCCATGTGTCATATATTCCTGTATATCAAACTCTTTTTCCATAAACCTGTCTCCTTTCATCTAATTCCTTCATAACTCCTGCAGATGCCTTCTGGTATTTATGATTGATGAAAAGATTATAACACATTTTATGTTTTATGCAATGTAATTGTTGGCAATCATATTCTCGTTTTCGGATTTTATTTCCTATTTTTTTCAATCCACTCTACGGCAAAATCCACCAACTCTCGTTGTTTCATAAGCTTTAGTTTAGCCTCTCCAAGCACGAGACACTTTACTGGTTTTACCGTTTCAAAAGCAGCTCCTATATCAACAAAATCCTCTCCATCAACATATAATGTCTCATATGCTTTCCATACGCGCTCGCCATTTTCCATGATTGCACTATGCTCGATACTAGTATGCTTGCCCGGATATTCAGCTCGTACATCTGCTAAATGGAGGGAAGTATTCTTGTCATAGCCAACCCCCAATTACAAGTTCAAACAATCTCTGATTATTCCAAAACATTCCCTGACCATGTTATTAGGAAGATACCAGGGAATAGTGTGTGCCGCAATTCCGCAAACATAGTTGTCAGTATGCCTTTTGGCAAGATGGATACCCCTGAACAAGTGGTAATTGTTTGTCACAACACCAATCCTTAATATCTCATTGTTTTCTTCATAGGGTGTTTCCATTAAAGCCAGTGAATATTTTATGTTTTCATCTGTATCCATAGCTTTTGTTTCTGCAATCAGCCGTTCTGGCTCGATGCCCTTTTTTATAAGATATTCCCTGCCTCCTTCGCCTTCTGATACAGTTTCATTTCTCCCCTGTCCGCCGGATACCACACAAATAGTGCCAGGATTATCTAAAAGATATTCATAGGCCGCGTCAAGGCGGAATTTATAGATTGTACTGGGACTATCGTCTCTCATCTGTGCGCCAAGAACGATCAGATAATCTAAATCGTTTTCACCCCTGTCGCCAAAGTGGCTAAGCATAGCACCAATACATATAGCAAAAATAATAGTGGCGCAACCGATCAGCACATAACTGACAGTCCTGATAAATGAAGGAACTTGCATCCACCTATCAGCTCCAGAAAAATAAAAAGCAACGGCAAAAAAGATGGCTCCAACAATCCATATGACATAAGAAAAAGTACCGCTTCCAACCATATATATGCTTGCTGCATATATCATGCAAATGATGAGGAGTATTAAAAATGCTATTTGTATATTCTTCATCTAATCGCTTCCTTTTTAATTTGAGAAATTGGAAAAAGAAAGAATAAAGCTATGAATCCCCTTATATCGCTCATTGACAGCACGTTGGGCAGAATCCGGAATCCAGCTTCCATTATGATGGTGCAACGTATAACTTAACTCCGTGTTATAAATGATCCCGGTATCAAAGCTTTTTCCAGTCAGCACTTCAAATGGATAAATCGTAATGTCATCAACGAACTGAAATCCGCCATTTTTTATAAGACCATGTTTTTCTATCACCTGGGTATAGCGCACCGGACAGGTGGAATTGTCCCAGCTTCCGTCCATCTTTAAGTATGGCCTGTTCTCATAGCTCTCACAGATTTCCCTTAGGATTGGATGCCCCGGTTTTGCTCCCATTCCGGAACCACATTCTATGCGGTCAAGTGACTCAAAGCCCATATAAGCATCATTGTATAGCAGGTCATCGATAGGACGTAGCATCTCCACGTCCAAATCCATATAAATTCCCCCAAATCTATACAACAGATCTGCTCTGGCATAATCAGACGCAAAAGACCAGTTTCTATGGGCTATGGCCTGGTCGAAAAACAAGCACAGCTCTGGTTTATACGTCTTAAGATTCCAAATTTTGATTTCGTAATCAGGTGCGTATTTTCTCCATGATTCCAGGCATCTTTGGTATAACTCAGGCATAGGATCATCTGAGAACCATATTCCATGAATAATTTTGGGAATCATTGGTTTGTCATGCTTTCGATAATTTGCCGTAGGCTTATTTACCGATAGAAGCTGCAAGTCCTCATACAAAGCTTCCAGATAGATAGCAGGAACCGCTTCTATCAAAGACAATCTATCATCCATCCGTATCTGAGCAAGAATCTCTTCGTAACCTATAACCGCAATAAGAATAATCGTGTTCTTACTGCTCATCATCGCCAGTTTGTCTTTACCAATCTTTTCATAAGTCCGGTTCTCTATCACAACATCCGAGGATCCGGGAACATCTACAAATCCTTTGAGGTTTTCAATTAAACCGCTTTTACGCAAAAAATGGTACGTGCAATTACGAAAATGCTTCCCACTACCCCAGCATATAATGTCTTTAGTTTTTAATTTTTCAAAATACTCAGTGATTGTCATTGTCAAAGCTGCAATAGTATTTCTGCAGCTTTCTCGCTGCCATGCTTAGCAGCATAGGATGCCCATTTTTTCGCCTTGACCAAATTGGGTTTTTCCTCAAAAGAGCCTTTAAAGTACCCTACTGCTATTGCCTCAGCTGCCTCAATACTGCCTTTACCTGCTCTATCTATAAGATCTAGTAATTCCTGTTTTCCCATTTATAATACCTTTCACATTTTTCTTATATTTTTGATAATTCTCTGTATCTTCTCTCCACCTCATCGGACGCGCCTTTGATGCACTTCGTACCCATGTGTTCAACAATAACGGATGCAGTGGCACATCCATATCTGCAGCAGTCCTGGACCGGCATACCTTCAGATAACCCATAAATAAATCCTGCTACAAAGCTATCTCCCGCTCCGGTCGTATCAATCACATTAACAGGATATGCATGGATTTGACAAGCGCCTTTATCATCCACATATACACAACCATTCTTTCCACACTTTATTACAACAGCTTTGGCGCCACACTCCATAAATATTCTGGCACTCTTTAAAGGATCCTCCTCCCCTGTAAGAAGTGTTGCCTCAACTTCATTTGGTATAATATAGTCTACGTACTTAAGAACAGGTTCTAAGTCCTCGATTTTTTCACCATTTTTCGCCATGGTCATATCGGCAACAAGTATCCTGTCGTTTTTTTCTTTAATTGCCTTAAATACCACTTCAGTGTCATGAATATTAAGCATTGATGACACAAAAATGCTTCCAAAGCTCACGATATCTCCCATTGTATCAACATAGGGAAGAATACACTCTTTTGAAAGCTTTCTTAAACTGCTCTTGGGATTTGTTATAAAGTACCTCTCGCCCGCATCATCTACAAGTACTATATTCATCCCCGTAACTATATCATTCGACCTGGTTACCTTAGAAGCAGCTACGCCATTTTCTCCAAGATACTTAAGTATCGTTTCAGCTGCACCATCCCTACCAAGAAGAGTTATAAGTTCGCAAGGAACCCCCAGGTTGGACAAAACAACAGCTTCATTGAGTGCATCCCCGCCACATGCCATCTCCATGCGTTCTGCAGAAACAGAAACCTTATTAAACAGCTCTTTATCGACAGCACCAGCCATAATATCTACAACTGCAGCACCAATTACAGTCACTTTTTTGTCCATAAAGTTTCACCTTCAATTAAGTATCAAATGTGGCTTGAAGCCTAAATAATCACCAGAAACCAAACTGTACCTGACACCGTTAACATTACCCATCAGGCTATCATGAAACCGCTCTTTACCATGACAATGCGCATAGATTAACTGTTCTGCGCCGTATGCCTCAGCAATCAGTGTGAATCTGCTCCTGTTTTCCCAAAGAGATGTTGGTGGATAATGTAAAAACACTATGAATTTCTCATACCCATCTGCTCTTGCAGCTTCAAACGACGCCTTTAAGCGTTTTGCTTCCCTCTCGACAAGCATATCAGCATGCTCTCTTGTGTCTTTGCCTTCGTAGCAATATCCCTTTGTACCAACCAGTGCATAATCTCCATATGGGTAGTAATTATTTTGCAAAAAGAAAAGTCTGCCATTATAAAGGTCGTTCAATCGATTTGTCTTCTTTGCATCCCAGAACACATCGTGATTGCCCCTTATCAAGACCTTTTTTCCTGGCAGATCCTCAATAAATTGCAAATCTTTTTCACAGTCAGACTGCTTTTTCCCCCAACTGTGATCACCTACAAGTACTAGTGTATCGTCATCTGTAAGCAGTTTGTTACAATTCTTCTCTATTCTCTTCTCATGATTCCTCCACTCCTTTCCAAACACGTCCATAGGCTTATCCGCCTGGAAAGAAAGATGAAGGTCTCCTAATGCATAAAGCGCCATACCTTTCCTTATTGCTGTTCTAATGATTTTTCACATGGATATTCTTTAAGATATTGATCGAGTATTTCGGCCGCATCCCCTATTATCTCAGCACAAGGGCGTTTCCTATAATACTCCTTGGTTCGCGCCTCTGGTACAGGCTCATCATGCCGAACGTTAAGGCCAAGCATCTCCCGGCATATTATGGTGCCATGTTTTTCCTCAAATCTATGCGCAAGTTCCTGTATTCTGGCATAATGATCAGCTTTTATCTGACCTGTTTCAGGACCGTCATAACCATATAAAAGACCTGCAATCATGAACATTCCGCTAACCGAGCCACACACTTCACGCAGCCTTCCCATACCTCCCCCAAAGGATGAAGCCATCTTCATGAGTGTACTCTCATCAATTGGAAGCATATCGGCAAATGCCAGTATTATCGATTGTGAACAGTTATATCCCTTTAGGAAATTAGCCATTGCGGCTTCTCTTCTAGTCATTCCTTGATTTCACCTACCAGATATTCTTTGCTGATCATATTCAGGATCTACAGTTTCATTATCCTCTTCCTTATGGAGCCTGTTATCTATATTTTCCCTGACTTTTGCTTTTAGCTCATTTTTGATCTTCTTTTTTACACTCTTCTTAAGATAAAGAAGAACAATTAGCCCAACAATTGGAACAAGAATCAATAAAACCATACTCGGGTGCTTCTTAAAGCTCTTAATAATGCTCTTTGGAAGAAACTTAATAATGATCTTGAAAATGCCCCTAAAAAACTTCCTCACTTCTTTTCTAAGTATAGTTTTCTTAATCAGTTGGTACATAGTTGAAGCACCTCCTTTTTTATCACTATTATATAACAAAAAACTTATATATCTTCCCAATTGTTTTTTCAAAGCTTATGTAAATTTTTGTGTGACAGTTCTGTGATACTTTCGTTGATACAATAATCTCATAAAATATATACCTTTTCATAACACACCCGGCTGTTGGGAAACCAGCAGCCATCCTCCCAACAATTAAGGGCTTGGCTCATATGAACAGGGGGCTGTCAAGTAGACAACTCAAATAAACAAAATTAAGTCAAGAAAAAGGTGATCACGTTCATGTGGTCACCTTTTTAAGTAGACTATATCGTTGCCGTTCGCCACTCTTGACTGAACCTGTTGAA
>JAEEGL010095228.1_pt1 | contig 19337 bp, 13 predicted proteins | sample 9134231 | NCBI WGS metagenome assembly JAEEGL01 (sample SAMN16246548, study PRJNA631951) | gut metagenome | biome: gut microbiome; feature: rumen; material: fiber-attached | host: Bos | place: Iran: Karaj | collected 2018-10
CGTACTAAATAGTTTTTTCATACGATAACTGGTTAAAGATTAATAAAACTAAAATTATATAAAATATAGTCATTCAACGTGTTAAACGTCTAAGCAACCTTTTTTGAATTCGCGCGCAAACAGCCTCTCTTATGCAGAGATGCTAAAAAATGCCCTATCACTGCTCATCACAGCAGAAAGTGGTATGTCCCACCCTTTGATATTTATAGGTATCTCCTTGATAATCAGTAAAATTGTGAACTCAAAAGTAATAGGGGAGTGGATCAGCAAATCATGTGACAAAGTCAAAGTTTTTATACTCCATGACTTCGTCAAATAGGCTTCTGCTCGGAAAATTCAAATAAAATTTGGCATTTCGCCCACTTATCCGTATCTTTGCAAAAAATTGTGAAAACAAGGGATGTAAGTTACTTATTCAACTTCCGCAAGTCTAAACAATAACAATCATATTTTCAATGAAAAAATTATTGTCATTTTTCATCCTTCTCGTCTTCACCCTCTCGGCTAAGGCGGACAATGAACCAGCCATCAAAGTATTGATGGAGGATGGCGCATCGCATATATTTCTATTGGAAGACAATCCCTCAGCCAAGTTCAGGGGCGAAGAACTGGTCATCACCAGCAAAAAGCATGAGGTTAGTGTAGAACTGGATAACGATGCCGTGGTGCAAATCTTGTATTTTATCTATTCTGATAAAGAAGATGGCATACAGGAGATGAAGAATGGTCAACCATCAGTTTATAGGATTTCTGATAACGGATTGTATGCCAATGGATTGACACCCAATTCAACAGTCTGTGTGTATGACCTGAAGGGTGCCGTCATCGCTCAGGCAGCAGTCCGGCAAGACGGTTCTGTGACAATCCCGTTGAACGGCAATGGGGTCTTTGTTGTCAAGACCTCCGCCTCATCCTTCAAAATCAAAAAATAGGAAGCCATGAAAAAGATAAGTGCTTTATCGATCATACTGTTTGCATTGCTGTGGTGTGGAGAGTCTTCTGCTCAAAATGCCATCACATTCTGGAAAAATGGCGAGGCTACCATCGTAGATTATCCCGACAGCGTTTCCTTCATAGATGCCTACAATCCTCAGAATGCATGGAACGTCACCACTTATTGGAAGGATGGGCAAGCCTTTTCCGTCTATTCACCAGACAGCATGTTCCTGTGGAACAATGATGCTTCCTTTGCTGGGAAACAAGACAGAGATTCAAACGTAATGCCAACCGCAACGGAGAGTTTCCTTGAGCAACTGACATCCGATGAGAAGGCTGTCACCATCACGGTCTATTCCAAAGAGGACTCCTTGCAATATGATGCTCTGGCACAGGATGTGCTCAAAATGTGCGCGATTGATGCGCAAGGTGGTCCCTATGGCATGCCTGGCAAAAAGGTGAGTCTGGCGGATGATGGAACAGGACAGGAGGTGATCAGGACCAATGGCATCAATAAATTGAGAGGCTATAATATCGAGCAGTTGGACTGGAACTCCGGATTGTGGGGAAATACCCGCTATGGAGGATTTGAGACCTACTACAACACCATGACAGAAAACGGCAAGCGGTATATGATTGTGGTGTTCTATTACCAAGGGGGATTCCCCAACAAGAAGACGGCCTATGTGAAACTGGGACAGGTGAACAGCGGTCCTATCGTGGGAGCGGTCAACATATATCCCGGACAGGAATACGCCTTTATCAAGGTCTGTATTGATGATTATCTGAAAGGAAATGGCTGTGCCAATTTTTTCCCATTGCTCATAACGGATGATTCCCAAGCACGCAACTATCTCAATCCCTTCCTGGTCAAGTACGACCCCATCCTTCATTCCAGTTGGCGTGACCAATACTTCGGATATGAGTTTGGAACAGTCAATGGTGTCTCAGTGTATTACAATAGAAACACCTACCATCAGAAAAAAGGACTTCTGAGAAACCAGAGCAGTGCCAGCGATGCCACTTTCCAATGTGTGGAGTTGTGCAAGAGATACATCAAAAAACTGAATGGTCATATCCGGAGAACATCCGATTGGGGCAATGCCAACGAATGGCCATACAACAGAGCCAATGACAATATGGACCAAGGTGCCTATCTTGTGTTTCCCAATGATGGAAGAAGACAAGTAAGGGAAGGCGACTTTATCGTGTGGGATCACTCTACCTGGGGACACATCGGTGTTGTTGTCAAGGCCACGGACAACTATGTCAGCATTGCCCACCAGAACGGAGGAGTGGGAACCAACTCATTACCTATCGGAACGAGGCTGAAGGTCGAGGAAGGAATCGTCAGGGACATCAAGCCTGGCACCGACCATTCTCCTATTTTCGGTGGGGTAACTCCCATACCGTTTATCATCCGTGTCAACAGCGATGCGGAATCGACACATGCCTACTCTTCGACAATGAGCGTCAACACCACCAACCTGAATTTTGGCAAATTGGATGTGGGAGAAAGCAGCACCAAGAGTTTTGAAATATCCAACCCCGATGGCTATTCCACGCTGAACGTATCTTATGTGAGAATTTCCAAGGGGAAGGCTTTCTCTACAGACGCCGTCAGTTGTACGATTGAGCCGGGGAGGACAAAGACCTTCAATGTCACGTTTGCTCCAACCGGTTCCGGTGATTATGAGGATCGCATCGTGATACAGTCAGATGCTGATGACAATCCAAACTGGACCATCAGACTCACAGGCACAGGCAAGGGCAACAACACTTGCCCTGCATTGGTTACTTTGGTGAATTTGGCTGATGTCGCTTACGGAAGGTATGAGGATTTCCCCAACAACATGTATTTCTTTGTCAATGCTGTCTTGAGAGATATGACAGACGTTGAGGAATGGGGAGTATATTTTGATCAGGATACAGATAAATTGTTGTTCGCTTTTGATGAGGTGGCAAGAGCCCAGAGTATCATGTTGCGTTGCAGTTCAAGAGGAGAAAACGGTCTGATAAAATTGAATCTGGACTCCTTTATAGCGCAATATGACGACGAGGTAGGCGTTTATGTGAAAAAACGTGACTGGATGACCGGTGAAACGGTAACCCTGTACGGAGATTTGTTCAGTTTCTCACTTCGCTATGACACCCAGCCATCTTATGAGTTCTCCTCTCCAGTCATCATAGATACCAAGACTGTTGAGACAGATGGCGACAATGTCCAATATCAAACCAGTTTCTTGTTCCGCCATGAACTGACGGGCGCGTTCTGGATTGACTATATCGATATCGGAGTCAGCGGAGGCAACTGGGCGATGGCCGATAATCCCGCTTGGTATCCTTTCTCAGATGTTTCTGGAGATCAGACATGGACATCCACCTATTGGAGTTATTCTGCTGTTTTGGAACATTCCCTGTGGCGAACCCTCCATCTGCGCAACAACAGGACCTTGAAATCCAATTATCTGAACTTCAAGGGCGATGGGACTACCATTACCGATATTTGGGTTTCTTCCTCGCCTGCGTATGCTCCCAAGAAGATCCAGGATATGCAGAAGAAGCCTGCTGGTGCCACTGATGAGCAATTCCAATATGTCATCAGCAATACCGCAGCAGAAGAAATCAGCATGGAGAAGGCCTCGCCTAAGCAGATCAGAAAGGAAATCTCCTATAAGGGAGGCATCTTGGGTGCTTGCAAACCTTGATACTCGAGCGTCAATGAGATAAGAATTGTTGTATAAACCAACATATTTTGTTCAACCAAAAAATTCAACTAATTATGAAAAAACTATTGTTTATCGTGTGCATGGCAATGCTCAGTATCGGAACATTCGCCCAGGTAAAAGGTGACAAGGCTGTCGGAGCCCAACTCTCCTATGGTACGGACGCAGAAAAATTCGCTGTCGGTGTGAGAGGAATGTACAACGTGACCGACCCCATCCGCATTGGGGCAGAAATCAATTACTGGCTGATAGATCACGCCACGTGCCTTGACTTCCAAGCCAATGCCAACTATCTGTTCAGCATGTCAGATAACCTGAAACTCTATCCCCTTGCCGGCCTTGGCTATTCGTATGCAAAACCCAAAGGTGGTGACGGCAACGGCGACATCTTCTTCAACCTGGGTGGAGGTATACAGTATGACTTTACCCAAAAGATGTCGATATTCGGAGAACTGAAATATCAGTTCAAGGAGCACGGACAGTTTGTCATCGGAGGCGGTATCGCATTCAAACTCTAAACATTTTCATATGAGGTGGGCCGTAAAGACCCACCTCATCAATCAACTAAACACAGCCACATTTTCCCATCCCAATTTCCCGACATGAAAACCAAGTGTATCTTCCTTTCATTGATGGTAGCATTGACCATGCTCCTCACCTCCTGTCATGATGACCCGGCACCCAAAACCCATGTGGCAGGACAGACGGTCGTAGTAATGATGCCATGGTCATTCAATCTGGATACCTTTTTCCATCAAAACATCAAGGAAATGGAAGAGGCTATCGTCAGTGGGACAATGGCCGATGAGAGGGTATTGGTATGCTTTGCCAACACTACTTTGAAGGCAACTCTTTTTGAACTCAAGGCAGAGCAGGGGAGGTGTGTGCGCGACACCATCCGGGTATATGAGGATATCAATTTCACGGCAGCCAGCAATATCACCAAGTTGCTCGCAGAAGTGGAAAAAACAGCACCCGCTCATCATTATGCAATGATCATAGCGGGGCATGGCATGGCTTGGCTGCCAGCAGGTGTCTCACCGAACATGAGGAAACCTCGCCGGCAGAAAGGTGATCTCCCGCTTACCAGATGGATTGGAGGAATAACACGTGGTACACAGATTGAGATCAGCAAGATAGCAGAGGGAATACAGTTGTCGGGATTGCATATGGACTACATCCTTTTCGACGATTGCTACATGTCGTCGGTGGAGGTGGCTTATGAGTTGCGTGATGTGGCAGACTACATCATCGGCAGTTCTTCGGAGATTATGGCTTATGGTTTCCCCTACAAGCAATGTTTCAGATATTTGCTCGGAAGTCCAAACTTCCAAAGGCTTTGCGAGACGTTCCATGAGTTCTACTCCTACTATGAGGTGCCGTGCGGAACCGTCGCGGTAACCGACTGCCGTGAGTTGGAAAGTCTGGCAGACATAGCGAAGAGAATCAACTCGGCTTTCCCCTCAACAAACCAATACAATGACGTCATCCAGAAAATGGATGGCTTTGCTCCACCCCTGTTCTATGACCTGGGCGACACCTATGCCCGCTTGTGTGCCGACAACTCGTTGTTGGCGGCATTCAACAGGCAAATGGAGAAAACCGTGCCCTACAAAGCCTGCACCCCATCTTATTTCACTGTTGATGGGGGATATGGCAAGATTGAGCATTTCTCGGGTCTCAACACTTCGCAGACCAGCGACAACACCTCTGCTGCCACCTGGGGCAACACGAAGTGGGCGCAGGCGGTGATGAAGTAATCAACCAACCATCTTATTTTTGTAAACAAACGTTAAATTTCGGCCATTTGATGAAAAAAATGGCCGAAATATTTGGTGCGTATGCCAAAATAGTATACTTTTGCAGTGTACTATTAAAGTAGTACACTAATATACTCAATACAGTATGAGACAGAAACCAATTTATTCACCCTTTAAAAAATAAGATGTTATGGTAACTATTATCACTTTCTTCGTTACGGTAGTCATGTCAGTAGTAACCTTCTTCGGTCTCTGATTACATGTTCAATAGATGAATAACCAATAACCATCCTCACGATTAAAACTCAATCACAATGATAGACATCAGTAACATTAGTTTCAAATATGCAGGCAGCAAGGAGCAGGTGTTCCAGGATTTCAGCCTGCAGTTGGATGCGAACAACATCTATGGTCTGCTCGGCAAGAACGGCACCGGCAAGAGCACGCTGCTCTATCTCATCGCCGGTCTGCTGCACCCCCAGAAGGGAACGGTGAGCATCGATGGTATCAGGACATTGCTGCGCCGCCCCGAGGTGCTCGAAGAACTGTTCATCGTGCCCGAGGAGTTCGACCTCCCCTCGATGTCGCTTGATGAATACGTCAGCATCAACCAGCCCTTCTACCCCCATTTCAGCCGTGAGGTACTGAACAAATGTCTCGAGGATTTCGACATGCCCACCTCTCTCAAGTTGCAGTCGCTCTCCATGGGTCAGAAGAAGAAGGTCTTTATGAGTTTCGCCCTCGCCACTGGCACCCGGCTGCTGCTGATGGACGAGCCCACCAATGGTCTCGACATCCCCTCAAAGGTGCAGTTCCGCCGCGCTGTCGCCAACAACATGACGGAGGACCGCACGCTGATCATCTCCACCCACCAGGTGCATGATGTGGAGTCGCTGCTCGATCACATCCTCATCCTGAGCCGCAGCAACCTGCTGCTCAATGCCTCGGTGAGCGACATCTGCGACCGTTATAGTTTTGAGTACCGCGCCCCCGGTGAGCCAATGGACGACGTGATCTACAGCGAGCCTTCCGTGCAGGGCAATGCCATCATCACACCCAGAAAGGCCAACTCACCAGAGACACCGCTCAACCTGGAACTCCTCTTCAATGCCGTCACACTGAAGAAGATTAAGAGTGAAGAATGAAGAGTGAAGAGTGAAGAGTGAAGAATGAAGAGTGAAGAGTGAAGAGTGAAGAATGAAGAGTGAAGAGTGAAGAATGAAGAGTGAAGAATGAAGAATCACTTCTCCGTATGTTGCGTTTTTGACGCAACCCTCAAAAAAGGACTATTCTCCCACCTCCCACCTCCCACCTCTCACCCCTTACCCCTCTAAAATCCCAATCATATGAACAATAATTTCAACATACAGCGCGTGGGATGGCTCTCCCGGTGGATCATTTCCACTGACATGCCCTACTACCGTAAGACTTCCGCCACGACATTTGTCTGTGTCCTCGTCATCATGCTGTTTACCCACTTGCAGTATTTCTTAGGTGGTGGAGGAGAAACAGTTGGAGAGTTCCCTGCTGCCGCCTTGTGTGGTATGTTGGCAGCAGTCGCCCTCATCGGTGGTGGTAATATGATGTATTCCTACGCACAGAGGCAAGAAGGATTGCGCGAACTGCACCTGCTGCCCGCCAGCAACCTGGAGAAATTCCTCATGCGCTATCTGCTCTCGTTTCTCGTACAGATAATCGTTGTCACAGCATCCATCCTGTTATGCGACCTATTGCAATATTTCGTGGGATGGATTCTCGGAAGGGCCGACAATCAGTTTTTCATCCCCCTCGTGTTCGATATTTTGGGTCGTTTTCATATTCCCGGTCCTATGGTATGGTGTTTCTTCACCCAGTTCTTATGGGTGCACACCTTCTTTGTTGCTGGCGCCAACTTCTTCCGCAACCTCAAGTTCGGTTGGCTGTTCACCACCATCTTCCTGCTTGTTCTGTTCATTGCAGGTATTCAGGTGCTCAATCGTTTTACGGAGGGCAGCAGCCAGGCAATTTCGTTCATGGAGAACCATGTGTGGCCGTTCAGTTTCGTTCTCCTGGCATTAAGTGTCTTTCATGTGTGGCTCGCTTACAGACTCTTCAGCCGCCGCCAACTTGTGGGAAGATTCTTCAACTGGATTTAGTCAACTTTGTCAAATCATCAATTGCAAAAACAATGGATAATTTCAATATCAAGCGATTCGCACTTACATTCAGATGGTATTTCTGCGAGAACCGCAGCCGCTTGTTGGCATGGTCAGCCGGTTTGGCACTGGGCATCTTTGTGGCGCAGTCCTTTTTCCTCTGGATTGCAGTGGGTCAGATCAAAGGGCTTCAACTGACATCAGAAATAACTTCTTCTGTATGTGGCCCCATCACTGGAATCTGTGTGCTCCTGACACTGTGGTATGTTTTCAGTCAGATATTCAGTACGCTGAAGACCAAGCAGAAGCGCATCGCCTACCTGACGCTGCCGGCAACCAATTTGGAGCGCTATCTCGCGGCATTCCTCATGACAGCAGTGGTATGGCTCATCTTCATCCTGCTGGCTGTGGCATTGGGCGACACCCTGCGGATGGTCTTCTTCGGACTCCTCGGCAAGGGATGGGTCAGCGGAGTGGTGGCATACCTCTCCAGAGGGAGTAATCAACTGTCGGGCTGGGCTGCGTTCATGGACAACGCGTTAGATCTTTCAACATGGTTTTGGGTCCTCTCGTTCTATATCCTCAGCGGCACCTTGCTCAGTAAGAGGGAATTCCTTCTGGGCAGTCTCGCACAGATTGTGATAATTGTTGCGTACATCTGGGTGTACTACAAATTCAACTTCCAATACAGTATGCTCATGAACACCGATGAGGCCACAGGCGTCACACATGTCAACCTTTTCATGTATGTTGCCGTTCTCGGTCTGTTGGCCCTCTCCATTCTCAACATCTGGGGCAGTTACCAGTTATTCAAGCGCTTTCAGATTATCACCTCTAAATGGTTTAACGTATGATTTTCAACAACGAAAAAGCGATATACATGCAGATGGCCGACCGTCTCTGCGATGAGATCATTTCAGGTCAGTATAATGACGATGAGCGTATTCCCAGCGTCCGTGAGTATGCTGTCCTGCTGCAGGTGAACACCAACACGGCCATGAAGGCCTACGACCAACTGGCCCGTGACGAGATTATCTACAACAAACGCGGACTCGGCTACTTCGTAAAGACCGGCGCCAAGCAGAAGATCATGACCGACCGGCGGACAGAGTTCATGGAGCAGCAATTGCCCCAGTTGTTCCGCAACATGCGACTCCTCGGCATCGACATCAAGGATGTGACAGAGGCGTGGGAAAGAAGTGAAGAGTGAAGAGTGAAGAATGAAGAGTGAAGAATAGAAAGTGAAGAGTGAAGAATGAAGAATGAAGAGTGAAGAATGACTTCTCAGTACGTTGCGTTTTTGACGCAACCCCTGTAAAAGGGCTATTCTCTCACCTCTCACCTCCGATCTCCCTCTCACCCCCTTTCAGGCGGATTTGCAGCAATTGCAATCCGCCTTTTTCAATTTTCAATCTTCAATTTTCAATTTTCAATTTTCAATTTTCAATCTCTAATCCTCTTTTTCTTTTGCGGATAGGAGTTTTTTAACTACCTTAGCACCCTAAAAACCAAACAGACAATCATGCACAGAATCACAGGTATAGCCATTGCCATGGCTTTTTTCGGTATTGTTTCTTCTTCAGCCCAGACAGGCAAAGAGTGGGATGACCCCAAAACCACCAGTGTCAACCGCGAACAGGCCCATACTATCGGCATCCCTTGGGCTTCGGAGAGAGATGTGGCGAAGCCTGTCAGTGAGTCACCCTATTATCAGTCGCTCGACGGAAAGTGGAAATTCTATTGGGTGAAGTCGCCTTCGTCGGTGTCGGCGACCAACTGTGCCAAGGACTACAACGACGCGGCATGGACGGATATCGATGTCCCCTCCAGTTGGCAGGTGTGGGGCCTGCGCCATGGCAAGTCGTGGGACAAGCCGCTTTACTGCAACGTCGCCTATCCTTTTTCTTTCAATGAGTCCACCTACAGCGTGATGGCCAGCCGTCCCGGTTGGTTCACCTACAACAGTTCGATGCCCAACCCTGTCGGCACCTATCGCCGCACCTTCACCATCCCCGACTCATGGAAGGGGCGCGATGTCTATGTGCGGTTCAATGGAGTGGGACATGGCTATTACCTCTGGATCAACGGACAGCGGGTGGGCTACAGCGAGGACTCCTACCTGCCTTCTGAATTCAACATCACCCCATATCTCGAAGAGGGCGAGAACGTCATTGCCCTGCAGGTCTACCGCTTCACCAGCGGTTCGTTCCTCGAGTGCCAGGACTACTGGCGTCTCACCGGCATCCAGCGCCACTGCTTCCTCTGGTCGGCCCCCAAGAGTCAGATACGCGACTATTTCTTCACCACCGACCTCGACAACACCTACACCAACGCCAAGGCCAACGTGAAGGTGAGCATCACCGGTTCTGAAGCGGTCTCCGGCGGCGAGGTGGAGGCACGCATCGAGAAAGATGGCGCCGTGGTGGCATCCGCCCATCAGCAGGTGGCTTCTGAGATGAGTCTCGACATGGATGTGACGAAACCCCAAAAATGGAGCGCCGAGGAGCCCAACCTCTACGACCTGGTGCTGGTGCTGAAAGACGGCGATGGAAAGACCGTCGACATCCGTGGTGGGAAAGTGGGCTTCCGCGAGGTAGGCATCCGCTCCGACGGAGCGCTGATCATCAACGGGCGGCGCATGGTGTTCCACGGCGTCAACCGCCACGATTTCAGCCCTGTCAACGGGCGTGCCATCTCGGATGAGGAGATTGAGAACGACATCAAGACGATGAAGCGTCTCAACATCAATGCCGTCCGCACGTCGCACTATCCCAACGACCCGATTTTTTATGACCTTTGCGACAAGTACGGACTCTATGTCCTGGCAGAGGCGAATGTGGAGTGCCACGCCAACATGAAGTTGTCGTCGGTGGACCTGTTCCGTCCGGCGATGGTGGAGCGCTCAGAGAACCATGTCCGCTGGATGCGCAACCATCCGTGCATCTTCATCTGGTCGTTTGGCAATGAGTCGGGCAACGGCGCCAACTTCAAATATGTGGGCGAGGCCATCAAGAGGCTCGACAAGACCCGCCTCACCCATTATGAGGGCAACAGCGACTATGCCGACGTGTCGAGCACGATGTACGGCAGTTATGAGAACATCAACTGGATTGGTTCGTCAAGACAGGGACAGAGCGGGCAGAAACCCCATATCCAGTGCGAGAACAGCCATTCCATGGGCAACTCGATGGGCAATGTGAGGGAGATGTTCGACCTCTATGAGAAATATCCCTGCCTCACCGGCGAGTTCATCTGGGACTTCAAGGACCAGGGCCTGCTCACGAAGAGTTCCACAGGGAAAGAGTACTGGGCATACGGAGGCGATTTTGGCGACAACCCCAACGACGGCAACTTCTGCATCAACGGACTCGTGCACCCCGACTGGAGTCTCACCGCCAAGTCCTACAACACCAAGAAAGTCTATCAGCCCATCGAGTTCAAGGCGGTGAAGAACCAGCCCACGAAGTTCCGTATCAAGAACAAGATGGCATTCCTGCCCAGTTCGCGTTATGACCTGCGCTATGCGCTGGTCGATGAGGAGGGCCACCAACTGGCAACGGGAGTGATCGACCGCGAGGTGGCTCCTGGCGACAGCATCCTCTACACCATCGACCTCTCTCCGCTCAGTAGCCTCGATGAGACCGAGGAGGCGTTTGTGGCCTTTACCGCCACCCAGAAGGAATCCACCCCCTGGGCTGATGCCGGATATGTGGTGGCAGAGGAGAAACTGCCCGTGCAGACCGCCAAGAAACCGATGTATGACCTCTCGGGACTCTCAGCCCTTGAGAGTCTGGAGGTGGAGGATGCCACCAGCACCATCACCGTGGGCAACGCGATGTTCAAGGCGGTGTTCAGCAAGACTTCGGGCACATTGAGCGGATATAGTTGCGGTGGGGTGGAGATGATGAGCAAACCGCTGTTGCTCAATGTCTTCAGACTGCCTACCGACAACGACGGCAGGCAGTCGGGTTCGTGGGATTCCATGGGTCTGCGCAAACTGTCGGTGAAGGGCACTTCTTCGGAATGTACCAAGAGCGAAGACGGCAAGACCGCCACAGTCACCATGACCAGCACCTACACTGGACAGGGCGGCACCACCTTCGATGTCAGCCTCACGTTCATCGTCTGTGCCGACGGCACGCTGATGACCAACGCCTTTATCCGGCCCTCCACCACGGGAGCCATCATCCCGAAAATGGGATTCAGGTTGGAGATGCCGTCCGCGATGGAACAACTCGCATGGTTCGGACGCGGACCGTGGGACAGTTACCGTGACCGCAAGGAGGCTTGTCTGCCGGGTATCTACAGGAGCACGGTCACCGACCAGTATGAGGAGTATATCCTGCCTCAGGAGCATGGCACCAAGCAGGAGGTGCGATGGATGTCGCTCACCGATACCGAGGGCCAGGGACTGCTCTTCGTGGCACCCGACCAGATGGCGGCCTCTGCCGTTCATTTCCGTGCGGAGGACAACTACACCAACCGCGACAACCGCAGCAGGCACACCTATCAGTGGAAGCCCTGCGCCGGCACCATCGTCTCGCTCGATGCCGCCACCCGCGGTCTGGGCAACGCCAGTTGCGGTCCCGACGTGATGGACAAATACGAACTGCGCTCGGCCAACACCGCCTTCCGCTTCTTCATCATGCCGCTGAGGGCAGGGAGCAACGCCGCCCAGATGGCCCGTGTGGCGATGCCGGTGTGCCAGCCGGTGAGTTGCGAGCGGTTGAGCAGCGGCCGCATCAGGATGACCACGCCCACATCGGGTGCCGCCATCTATTACAGCATCGACGGCGGCGAGTATCAGAAATACACCTCCACCGTGCTCCACGACGACCCCTGCACCATCAAGGCATACTGCAAGGCTGAGGGGATGATGGACAGTCCGGTGATGAGTTACAGTTTCGACCTCTTCATCAACAAGAGCATCTGGAAACTCGTGAGTGCCGATAGCCAGCACAGCGGCAACGAGGCGCGGTTGGCTTTCGACAACAACCTCTCCACGTTCTGGCATACGGAATACTGGGGCACAGAGCCCGCATGTCCCCACACCCTCGTGGTGGACATGGTCAACACCTACATGGTGACGGCATTCACCTACAACGGCAGGACCGACGGCAACCAGAACGGCATGATAAAGTCCTATGAGGTGTATCTGAGCATGGACGGCAAGGAGTGGGGCAGTCCGGTGGCGAAAGGTGAGTTCAAGAACACCACTGCCATGCAGGTGGCGACGCTGAAGACACCGACCCTGGGGCGCTACCTCAAGTTGGTGGCTCTCTCTGAAATCAACGGTAACAAGTGGACGTCAGCCGCAGAGATAGGCATACGTGCTGCCTCCAACAACACTGCCGTGGAGGCTGTCACGGGAAAGCCGGCCCAGGCACCCGCAGGCATCTACGACCTGCAGGGCCGGAAACTGACCGACGACCCATCGCTCTTCACCACCTTGCCCAAGGGCATCTATATCACCAACGGAAAGAAGGTGGTTTACAATTGAAAAGTGAAGAGTGAAGAGTGAAGAATGGGGAGTGAAGAATGGGGAGTGAAGAATGAAGAGTGAAGAGTGAAGAATGACTTCTCCGTATGTTGCGTTTTTGACGCAACCCTTGTAAAAGGGCTATTCTCTCATCCCTCACCTCTCACTTAAGTTCGGGCGGAGCCGAGCGGTAAATCCACCCGGACAGGTGCACCGCCATTTTCGCAATGGTAATCATAATTCTTAATCCTTAATCCATAATCCTTAATTCTTATTTCTTCACTTTCTTAAAAAATCTAAATTTTATCTATATAATAAGGTATATCCATAAAGATTTATGTACTTTTGCGGCTCGAATAACAATTTGACAAGATATGCAAGACAATTTAGTGATTGTAGAGAGTCCCGCGAAAGCCAAGACAATTGAGAAATTTTTGGGCAAGGACTACAAGGTGATGTCGAGTTACGGGCACATCCGTGACCTGAAGAAGAAAGAAATCAGCATTGACCTCGACACCCTCGAGCCCTTTTATGAAATACCGGAAGAAAAGACCAAGGTGGTGAGCGAACTTCGTTCAATGGTAAAGAAAGCCAAGATGGTGTGGCTCGCATCCGATGAGGACCGTGAGGGAGAAGCCATCTCGTGGCACCTCTGCGAGGTGCTCGGACTGGATGAGGAGAAGACCAACCGCATCGTGTTTCACGAGATCACCAAGAGCGCCATCGTGCAAGCCATCGAAACACCCCGCCATATTGACATGAACCTCGTCAACGCACAGCAGGCACGCCGTGTGCTCGACAGGCTCGTGGGTTTCCGCCTCTCGCCGGTGCTCTGGCGCAAGGTGAAGCCCGCCCTCTCGGCAGGACGTGTGCAGAGTGTGGCCGTCAGGCTCATCGTGGAGCGTGAGCGCGAGATCCAGGCATTCAAGAGCGAGTCTTTCTACCGTGCCAGTGCAGTTTTCAACCTGCCTCAGGCACAGGGAGCCGCAGAGGTGAGGGCAGAGTTGCCCGTCCGTTTCCGCACCCATGAGGAGGCCCTCGCTTTCCTCGAGCGTTGCAAGGATGCCACCTTCACCGTGGAGGCCGTGACGAAGAAACCGCTCCACCGCACCCCGGCACCTCCCTTCACCACCTCGACGCTGCAGCAGGAGGCCTCACGCAAACTGGGCTTCACCGTGTCGCAGACGATGATGGTGGCACAGCATCTGTATGAGAACGGACATATCACCTATATGCGTACCGACTCGGTCAACCTCTCCGCACTGTGCATCTCCGACAGCAAGGAGGAGATCATCAAACTCTATGGGGATAAATACAGCAAACCCCGCAACTACAAGACTCACTCGAAGGGGGCACAGGAGGCACACGAGGCCATCCGTCCCACCTATATGAGCAACACCGAGATTGAGGGCAACTCACAGGAGCGCCGTCTCTACGACCTCATCTGGAAGCGCACGGCTGCCTCGCAGATGGCCGACGCCCTGATCGAGAAGACCACCGTCAACATCCGCATCGGATTTGCCAAGGATAATGCCCAGAGCAATCGCACCGACAAGAACATCAACGGAGAGAGCGCCGACTATTTCGTCGCTACCGGTGAGGTCATCACCTTCGACGGATTCCTCAAGGCTTATCATGAGTCGACCGATGACGAGGCAGAGACAGAGGACACCACCCATATCCTGCCCGCCATGACAGAGGGCGACCGCCTGGAGCGTGCCGCCATCACGGCCACAGAGCGCTTCACAGCCGGTCCCATCCGCTATACCGAGGCCAGTTTGGTGCACAAGATGGAGGAACTGGGCATCGGCCGCCCCTCCACCTATGCTCCCACCATCAGCACCATCCAGCAGCGCGAGTATGTGCAAAAGGGTGACAAGAAAGGGGTGGAACGGTCATACACCATCGATACCCTCAAGGGCAACAAGGTGAGCACCGTCACCAAGAAAGAGATGGTGGGCAAGGAAAAGGGCAAGTTGCTGCCCTCGGATGTGGGCATCGTCGTCAACGACTTCCTGTTGGCCTATTTCCCTGATATCATGGACTATGGCTTCACTGCCAACGTCGAGAAGCAGTTCGACAAGATTGCCGAGGGAAAGGCGCAGTGGACTTCCATGATCAAGCAATTCTACAAGGATTTCGAACCTGTGGTGGAGCGCACGATGAACATCCGGGCAGAGCACAAGGCCGGTGAGCGTGAACTGGGTCTCGATCCCAAGAGCGGCAAACCCGTGTCGGTGAAAATCGGCCGCTATGGTCCTATCGTGCAGATAGGCAGTGCCGACGACAAGGAGAAACCGCAGTTCGCACAGATGCCGTCGGGCAAGAGCATGGAGACCATCACCCTGGAGGAGGCATTGGAACTCTTCAAACTTCCGCGCACCTTGGGCGACTTCGAAGGATCATCCGTGGTCATCGGCGCAGGCCGTTTCGGTCCCTATGTGCAGCACAACAAGAAGTATGTGTCGCTGCCGAAGACCGACGACCCGCTGTCCGTCACCCTGGACCGCGCCATCGAACTCATCATGCAGAAACGTGAGCAGGAGGAGAAACGCCACCTGCAGCAATTCGAGGAAGATAGCAAGATGGAAGTGATGGTGGGCCGCTACGGACCCTACATCTGCTATGACGGCAAGAACTACAGGATGCCGAAAGCCATGCATGCCAGGGCCGGACAACTCAGTTTCGAGGAATGCATGCAAGTGGTCACCGCTGCTGACAGCAAGAAGAAATAGCCCATGGTGAGGATCATCATCATCGGATACATGGGCGCCGGCAAGACCACCGTGGGCAAGGCACTGTCCAAAGAGACCGGGTTCCCCTTCTACGACCTCGACTGGTATATCGAGAGCCGCATGCGCAAGAGCGTCTCGCAGTTGTTTGCCGAGCGGGGCGAGGAGGGATTCCGCAAGATTGAGCATGCCATGCTCCACGAGGTCGCTGAGTTTGAGGATGTCATCATCAGTTGCGGAGGAGGGACACCCTGTTTCTTCGACAACATGGACTATCTCAACCAGCAGGGACACACCGTCTATCTCAAGGCGGAGCCAGAGGTGCTCCGCTACCACCTCCAGTTGGGAAAGGGCGTCAGGCCGCTGCTTCAGGGAAAGAGTCCCGATGAGCTGCTCGACTTCATCACCAAGCAACTGGCGCAGCGTGAGCCCTTCTATTCCAAGGCACGCCACATCCTCGATGTCAACAAACTTGACAGTTACGAGAAAATCAGAGTCTCCGTCGACCGCATCCGCGAGATGACCGGTGTCTGAATCACTGTCTGACAGTTGAGCGAATACGAAACTTGAATCACTTACCAACCCACGACAACAAACATGAAGAAATGGACCATTGACGACTCCCTGGAACTTTACAACATCCCAGGCTGGGGCACCTCTTACTTTGGAGTCAACGAAAAGGGCAATGTCTATGTCACACCGTGCAAGGACGAGACCAGGATCGACCTCCGCGAGGTGATGGACGAACTCGCCCTGCGTGACGTCACCCCTCCTGTGCTCCTCAGGTTTCCCGATATCCTCGACAACCGCATCGAGAAGACATGGAGTTGCTTCAGAAAGGCAGCCCAGGAATACGACTACAAAGGTGAGAACTATGTGGTGTATCCCATCAAGGTCAACCAGATGCAGCCCGTCGTAGAGGAGATCATCTCACACGGCAGGAAGTTCAACCTCGGACTGGAGGCAGGCTCCAAACCTGAACTCCATGCCGTCATCGCCATGCAGTGCCAGAGCGACTCCATCATTATCTGCAACGGATACAAAGACCAGAGTTATATCGAACTGGCTTTGCTCGCGCAGAAGATGGGCAAGCAGATCTTCATCGTCGTGGAGAAGATGAATGAACTGGAGATCATCGCGCGTGAGGCCAAGAAAATGGGCATCCGCCCCAATATCGGCATCCGCATCAAACTGGCGTCGAGTGGTGCCGGCAAATGGGAAGAGAGTGGGGGAGATGCCTCCAAATTCGGACTGACCAGTGCCGAACTGCTTGAGGCATTGGAGATGCTCGACAAGAAGGGCATGCGCGACTGCCTGAGGCTCATCCATTTCCATATCGGTTCGCAGATTACCAAGATCCGCCGCATCCAGACGGCGCTGCGCGAGGCATCGCAATTCTATATCCAACTCCACAAGATGGGCTACAATGTCGATTTCGTCGACTGCGGTGGCGGTCTGGGTGTCGATTACGACGGCACGCGCTCGCCCAGCAGCGAGAGTTCGGTCAACTACTCCATCCAGGAATATGTCAACGACTGTATCTATACCTTCGTAGAGGCAGCCAACAAGAACGGACTGCCACACCCCAACATCATCACGGAGAGTGGCCGCTCGCTCGCTGCACACCATTCCGTGCTGGTCATCGACGTGCTCGAAACCGCCTCGCTGCCTGAGATGGACGAGGAGTTTGAGCCCGACGAGAACTCCCACCAGTTGGTAAAGGACCTCTATGATATATGGGACAACCTGACGCCACGCAATGTGCTGGAAGACTGGCACGACGCGGAGCAGATCAGGGAAGAGGTGCTCGACCTGTTCTCTCACGGCATCGTCGACCTCAAGACCCGTGCAGAGATCGAGGCGATGTACTGGAGCGTTTGTCATGAGATCCATGCGCTGGCCAAAGGGTTGAAGCACATCCCCGAGGAACTGATGAAGATCGACAAGTTGCTGGCAGACAAATATTTCTGCAATTTCTCGCTGTTCCAGAGCCTGAGCGACTCATGGGCCATCGACCAGATATTCCCCATCGTGCCCATCCAGCGTCTCAACGAGCGGCCGACACGGAATGCCACCATCCAGGACATCACCTGCGACAGCGATGGCAAGATTGCCAACTTCACCACCAACCGCCACAACTCACACTCGCTGCCGGTGCATGCCCTGAAGAAGAACGAGCCTTACTATCTCGGCGTGTTCCTCGTGGGTGCCTATCAGGAGATTCTCGGCGACATGCACAATCTCTTCGGCGACACCAATGCCGTGCATATCTCGGTGAAAGACCATTCCTACCACATCGACCAGATCATCGACGGCGAGACGGTGGAGGAGGTGCTCGAATACGTGCAGTACAATCCCAAGAAACTCGTCCGCCAACTCGAGGTGTGGGTGGCCAAGAGCGTCAAGCAGGGTAAGATCTCGCTGGAGGAAGGCAAGGAATTTTTGAGCAATTACCGCAGCGGACTTTACGGCTACACCTATCTGGAATAAGGATACTACTTAACTACTTGCAAGTTGAGCAAATGTGAAACTTGAATGAAGGCTTATGAGAGAGAAACTGGTTGTTGTTAAGGTAGGGGGTGCCGTCGTTGAGGACGAGGCGCAGTTGGCGCAGTTGCTCAAAGATTTCGCCGCCATCCCCGACAAGAAAGTGCTCGTGCATGGCGGTGGGCGCAGGGCCACCAAAGTGGCTGAGGCACTGGGTATTGAGACAAGGATGGTGAACGGGCGCCGCATCACGGATGCCGATATGCTGAGTGTCGTCACCATGGTCTATGGCGGACTGGTGAACAAGAATGTGGTGGCACGTCTGCAGGCATGTGGCGTGAACGCCCTTGGACTGACCGGTGCCGACATGGATGTGATACGCTCGCACCGCCGTCCCCTGAAGGACGGCATCGATTTCGGTTTTGTGGGCGATGTCGACAAAGTCGATGGTCAGATGCTCTCCGCACTCATCAGTCAGGGTGTGACACCGGTGATGGCACCGCTCACCCATGACGGAGAGGGCTGTCTGCTCAACACCAATGCCGACACCATCGCTTCCGAGACCGCCAAGGCCCTTGCCCAATACTATGACGTGACGCTGATCTACTCCTTTGAGAAAAAAGGCGTGCTCGCCAACCCCGATGACGACAACAGCCTCATTCCCACCATCACCCATCAGGACTTCATCCAACTGAAGGCCGACGGCACCATCTCGGGCGGTATGATTCCAAAGATCGAAAACGCCCTCGCCGCCATCGACGCCGGTGTCTCAAAGGTCATCATCACCCTCGTCACCGCCATCGACGGCACGCAGGGAACGATGATTAGGGAGTGAAGAGTGAAGAATGAAGAGTGAAGAGTGAAGAGTGAAGAGTGAAGAATCTCTTCTCCGTATGTTGCGTTTTTGACGCAACCCTCAAAAAAGGACTATTCTCCCACCCCTCGCCTTTCGCCTCTCACCTCTCAGTTCGGGCGGATTTGCAATCATGGGTGGTCGAAAAATTTGCAAGTCAAGCAAATCGTTAAATAATCATAATGAAAAAATCGACATGGTTTCACTCGCGTTATTTCATCATTCACGA
>JAEEGL014044204.1_pt1 | contig 19337 bp, 15 predicted proteins | sample 9134231 | NCBI WGS metagenome assembly JAEEGL01 (sample SAMN16246548, study PRJNA631951) | gut metagenome | biome: gut microbiome; feature: rumen; material: fiber-attached | host: Bos | place: Iran: Karaj | collected 2018-10
AAGCTGTTTGAGGAGGTCGTCACGGACAACGGCGTCATTATCATGTCCGGCGATTTTCTTGAGCGTCAGGTGCCGTTTGATGCATCGAAGATGCTCTCGGGCAACTTCACGGCGTTTCTCACGCATTTCTATAATAAGGAACAGGGCGAATTTGTCGTCAATCTCGAGGATGAGATCATGCGCGGATGTCTGCTGACGCAGGGCGGAAAGATCATCCACGAACGGTTTAAGGAGGCATAATATGGGCGAGATTATGTTACTCATTTTTGTATTTGTCATTGCGGGATTCTTAGGCGTTGAGCTGATCTCCAAGGTTCCCTCGCAGCTGCATACGCCGCTGATGTCCGGTACGAACGCAATCTCCGGCATCACGGTCGTCGGCGCGATGTCCGCAACGGCTGTTGCAGTTCTGGCACCGAGCAGCAAGATCGGAATGATTTTCGGCATCATTGCGATTGTGCTCGCCGCGATCAATGTCGTCGGCGGTTATCTTGTCACCGACAGAATGCTCGGCATGTTCAAGAAGAAGGGGGATAAAAAGTGAGAGACGTTATCATCACCGTTCTGTATATGGTCTCGGCGGTGCTGTTTATCCGCGGCATCAAGCTGCTCGGCAAGGCGGATACCGCGCGGAAGGGCAACGGTCTTTCCGCAGTCGGCATGCTGATCGCCGTGATCACGGTCTTATTTGAAAAGCAGGTCATGGACGCAGGCTTGACGAGCTATCTGATGATCGCCGGTGCGGTGATCGTCGGCAGCATCATCGGTGCAGTCTGGGCGAAAAAGGTCGAGATGACCGGTATGCCGCAGCTCGTTGCACTGTTCAACGGTTTCGGCGGTCTGTCTTCGCTGCTGGTCGCACTGGCTCAGTATGCAAACTATCGCACAATCAATGCGGATGCTGTCCCGTTTGAGGGCGTTACCATGGGTCTGACGATCGCAATCGGCGCGATTGCATTCACTGGTTCCGTCGTTGCTTGGGGCAAGCTCAGCGGAAAAATGTTCAAGAAATCCGTGACGATTCCGGCAAAAAATGCGCTCAATGCAGTGCTTGCGATTGCCGGTCTTGCAGGCGTATGTCTCTATGCGTTCAGCGGCAGCAATACGCAGCTCGGCTTCATCGGCATCATTGCTGTCACGGCTGCCTACCTGATTCTCGGCTTCACCATGGTCGTTACCATCGGCGGCGGCGATATGCCGGTTATTATCTCCCTGCTGAATGCATTTTCGGGTCTAGCAGCAGCATTTGCCGGTCTCGCGCTCAATAATTCCGTGCTCGTTGTCTCGGGCTGTCTGGTCGGTACATCCGGTCTGATCCTGACGCTCATCATGTGCAAGGCGATGAACCGCACGCTCTATGCGCTGCTGTTCAGCAGCTTCGGCGCAAAGAAATCAAAGGGCGGAGACGGCAGCGGCAAGGAGCCGAAGTCGATGTCCGTCGAGGATGCATACCTGATTCTCGAGGCAGCTTCCTCTGTTGTATTTATCCCGGGCTACGGCATGGCGGTTGCACAGGCGCAGCACGCTGTCAAGGAGCTCTGTGATAAGCTCGAGGAAAACGGTGCAGAGGTCAGCTTTGCAATTCATCCGGTTGCAGGACGTATGCCGGGTCATATGAACGTGCTGCTCGCAGAGGCAAATGTGCCGTATGAACAGCTCAAAACCGCGGATGAAATGAATCCGCAGATGCCGAATACAGACGTCGCAATCGTCATCGGCGCAAATGACGTTGTCAATCCTGCCGCACAGACCGACGAATCCTCGCCGCTCTACGGTATGCCGATTATCAATGCATATGAGGCACGCACAGTCTTCGTATTGAAGCGCGGCAAGGGCGCCGGCTTCTCCGGCGTGGAAAATCCGCTGTTTACGAACGATAATACCGTCATGATCTACGGCGATGCAAAGCAGACGGTCTCCTCGCTCGTCAGCGAATTTGATGACAAATGATCTGAATGTCGAAAATTGTCTGAAACAGATCAAAAATATTTATACGACATTCCGAAATGCAGAAAAGGACTTGACAAATCTTTCACAATGTGCTATACTACATACAGAACAGCAAAGGGGCTGCGGAAAACAACAAATTCCGCAGCCCGTTCTGTTTTTGCAAAGCGCGTTGCAAATGAATATGAAACGCACAATGGGGTGCATGATGCTGAAAGACACAGCTCATGTACCCTTTTTCGTTTCAAATAAGGAGAGAGTATTATGGCAAATGAATTGCTGCAAGCTGTTGACAGCGAAGTGTTTGCGATCTGGTTTCTGATCGGCGCAGCACTGGTATTCTTCATGCAGGCAGGCTTTGCAATGGTGGAAACGGGCTTTACCCGAGCAAAGAATGCCGCGAACATCATCATGAAAAACCTCATGGACTTCTGTATCGGCACCCCGATGTTCGTGCTGATCGGTTTCGGACTGTTCCTCGGCGAGGACCTCTGCGGACTGATCGGCAAGCCGGGATTCGATGTTTTCACTGCATATGAGAACTTCGACTGGTCCAATTTCGTGTTCAATCTGGTCTTCTGCGCAACTGCCGCGACGATTGTTTCCGGCGCAATGGCAGAGCGTACCAAGTTCCTTTCCTACTGCGTATACTCCGGCGTCATCAGCGCGCTGGTTTATCCGATTGAAGCGCACTGGATCTGGGGCGGCGGTTGGCTCGCACAGCTCGGCTTCCACGATTTCGCAGGCTCCTGCGCGATCCACATGGTCGGCGGTATCGCCGCGCTGGTCGGCGCAAAGATCCTCGGACCGCGTATCGGCAAGTTCAGCAAGAAGGCTGACGGCAGCATTCAGCCGAATGCGATCCCCGGTCATAACCTGACACTCGGCGCACTGGGCTGCTTCATCCTCTGGTTCGGCTGGTACGGCTTCAACGGTGCGGCATGTACGAGCACAGGTCAGCTCGCATCCGTCTTCGTTACCACGACAGTCGCTCCGGCAATCGCAACTGTCACCTGCATGATCTTCACATGGATCAAGTACGGCAAGCCTGATGTTTCGATGTGCCTGAACGCATCGCTGGCTGGTCTGGTCGGCATCACCGCAGGCTGCGACGTCATGGACGTTGCAGGCGCAGGCATCGTCGGTATTGTTTCCGGTCTGCTCGTCTGCTTCGGCGTCTGGCTGCTCGACTATGTACTGCATATCGACGATCCGGTCGGTGCAGTCGCAGTTCACATGATGAACGGTATCTGGGGCACGATTGCAGTCGGTCTCTTCGCAACAACCTCTGCTCCGGGCAATGATACGATGAACGGTCTGTTCTACGGCGGCGGATTTGATCTGCTCGGCAAGCAGCTCCTCGGTTTTGTCTCGGTTGCCGCATGGACAACTGTGACAATGACGATTGTATTCTTTGCAATTAAGAAGACGCTCGGTCTGCGTGCTTCTGAGCAGGAGGAAATCCTCGGCATGGATGCAACAGAGCACGGTCTGGTCAGCTCCTATGCAGACTTTATGCCTGCCATGAGCGAAAGCTCGATTGCCGGCTATCTCAAGGATGACGCCAAGAGCGTAAAGCCGGCTGAGAAGGTTCCGGTTGCTGAGGCAGTTCCGGTCGAGAACAATATCCCGAACGATATCAAGACCCCGAAGATGACAAAGATCGCGGTCGTCTTCAATCAGGAAAAGCTGCACCACTTCATTCACGCAATGGAACGCATCGGCATCACCGGCGTAACTGTTACGAATGTTATGGGCTGCGGCATCCAGAAGTCGAACAACTACTACCGCGGCGCCAAGATGAGCACAACACTTCATCCGAAGGTCAAGGCAGAAATCGTCGTCTGCAAGGTGCCGGTCGAGCAGGTTATCAAGACAACACGCGAAGTCCTGTATACCGGTCAGTTCGGCGACGGCAAGATCTTTACGTATCCGGTCGAGCAGGTCGTCAAGGTGCGTACCGGTTCTGTGAACTATGACGCACTCCAGAATGAGGAGCTTCCGGAAAAAGAATAAGACATCTTCTAACATCTCATTTCCTTACAAAACGACAAGGGCACGGTGCAAAAACCGTGCCTTTGCCGTTTATACAGAAAAAAGAGTACAGAAAGTGAAAATCATCCGCAATTCTGCAATGTGCCTGTGAATGCAGAATTTTCAAGTGTGAGGGTTGCTTTTTTTATCATAATGTGTTATAATGGGAAAAATGCAGAGACAGTATTTTTATTGTACATTGCGCATTTTTGTATTTTGAAGGTATCTATTGATCGGTGACGACACGGGACATGATTGATCTGCAAAGCAGTCAATCGGCAAATAATAACGATGATTCAGCATCTGAGCCTGTAGTAAGCTGCATTTCTCTTGTTCAGGAGGCTGTTTTTTTATGTATAGATATTTTTCCGCATGGAGGAGAATGTGTCTTCTAAGGCTGTGAAGATCATTCAGAGCTATACTGAAATAAATCAATCAAAAGGTTGGGAGAAAAATATGACGAAACGCAGACTGTCATTCAAACGAGTCATTTTTGTGATGATCATCTCATTGATATTGAGCTTATTGATCGAGGCTGTGATTAACGACAGTCTTCAGGCAAAAACTCTGCAAACCGAGCAAACCGGAGAGATAAACTCCTTGCTTGAAAAGAGTGAACTGACTTACAGTGATTATGATGACGGGTACTACAGCGAGGCAAAAGCCTTTAACCATGTCTATAAAAAGAACGAGCTGGTTTGTTTGGATTTTGAGAATACACAGATCGGCTCAGTGGCGATTGAATTTGACAGTCCTTTGACTGCCGACAGTCTTGTTGTTCTCAACTGGAATAAAAATCCTGTTTCAGATTATATGAAAAACGAAAAAGATGAAGAAGCAGATGAATTACCAGATGAAGAACATCCCGAAAACGAATATTCCCCTTATAAAACGACGCGTTTATGGGCAGATGCCGGATCGCGGAAATTCGTTTTTTCTTTGCCGGATGGGCAGTATACGCATTTGGATTTTTTTATCAAAGAGAATTATTCATTAAAAGATGTTACATACAGCACAGAGCCGCTGCGGGTAACTTCAAGAGCATATAATTGGTTGGATGTATTGTTGGCTTTCTTTGCAGTAACGGCATTACTGCTTATTATTTGCTTTATTTTTCCTGCTGCGGCAAATAAGTTTTTCTGTTCCGTTAAGAAGCATTTAACGCATATGTATTCTTTGCGAAAGGCGATTCTCCGTTGGTTTTTGATAATTGTCGGCTGCGTCGGTATTACTGCAATATATGAATTTGCCGACTATCTTTCCAATGACTGTTTCAGTTTACAAAGATCTGTTTTATGCTTTTCTCTACTCATGATCACCTCGATATTGTGGTTTAACAGATATCATTTTGTTGAAAATGTTGACAAGATTATGCTTGGTCTGATCTTGTCTTTGGGATTTATGATGGCTGGAACGTGCCCGAACAGTAATATTTGTTTTGACGGCGATGTTCACTATCGGCGTGCGCTGAAAAGCTCTTATTTTTTCTCAGATACTGCTGTAATTACACAGGCAGATGCTTTTTACATTGACTGCGGAGAAGTGTATATTGACAGTGAAAGTGATAATGATTATTATCCTTTGGTCAATTACCGTGTAACTTCAACCTCTAAAAATCTTGAAGAAGGACGAAAGCTCTTAAATCAGGCATATAAAAGCGGTAATTATTACTTGACTGATTCTATGCATCATATAATGGGTATCGCATATTTACCGTGTTCATTTCTGATTTTTTTATGCCGAAGTTTAAAGCTGCCGTTTACTGTAACGTATCTTATTTCCAAATGCGGAAATCTTTTGATCTATGCATTTGCAATGTATTTTGCCTGTAAACGCCTTTCAAGCAGAAAGCTCTTGTTTGCGGTTTTTGCACTGCTGCCAATGCACATTTTCATGGCAGGTAATTATTCCTACGATGCATTTATAACCGGACTTGCATCACTCGGATTTGTATATATGTTTGAAGAGATCAGAAAACCGGATGTTCCTCTTTCAAACCGTAATGCTGTAATTATTTATCTGTCATTTATCATTGGCATTTTACCGAAACCGATCTATTTTCCCTTGCTTTTCATCCTGTATTTCTTCCCGAAAACAAAATTCAGATCAGAAAAGCACCGCAAAGCGATTCTCTGCTGCACAACAGTTATGATTCTTATGATAATCGCTCTGCTTGGCGTAACTATGGGCGGTGCAATAGAAGGAGCTGCCGGAAGCAAGGGCGGCGATATTCATGATTATGCAAATGCAGGTATCATTCCGATTGAGCAAATGAAATATGTTCTTACACATCCGATTTCATATATCGTCATATGGTTCAGACATATTATTTATTTCTTTTCACCCTCTCAGCTACAGAAAATATTCGGAGATTGGAAGACCCTTGGACTTCTTCCGCCTGCAAACTGTGCGATTTCGGTATTGCTGGTAGTATTAACAGCTATGATCGAAATGAATGATAATATATTTGTTTCTTTAACTTCCAAAAACAGAACCGCAGTCAAATCAACTCTTATATTGTCAATCGTATTTTCCGCTCTGCTTATTTGTACTGCTCTTTATTGCGGAGATACACCTGTAGGCTCCAAAGCGATCAACGGTGTACAGCCGCGTTACTATATTCCTCTGATGTTCCCGCTTACTTGTGCTGTAACCAATACAGGAATCATAAAAACAACGAAAAAGCCTGTATTTGAAATCATACTTATAACCGGTGCGGTATTGAACACCGTAATGTCTATCAATGACATGATCATCAGTAATATTTTATAAGCAGGCAATATATGAAACAAATAGACTCTGGTTTTTCAAAAAATCTGATCTGGAATGCTTTCGGAAATCTGGTATATCTTGGTTCGCAGTGGCTATTGACTGTGCTTGTAACAAGAAAACTGGGCTTTGAGCAAGCCGGCGTTTTTTCTTTGGCTTTATCTGTTTCAGCAATTTTTCAGGCACTTGCACTTTTTGGAACAAGAAATTTCCAGGTATCCGATCTGAAAGCTGAATTTTCAGACCGCAGCTATATAACCGCACGGTTACTGACTTGTGCGGCAGCATTGCTGCTGTGCACTGCGTTTTGCGCTGTAAACGGCTATCCCTCTGCTGTATTTGTGGCTGTTTGCGGAATGATGCTTTTCCGAACGGCGGAATGTTTTTCTGATGTTCTGCATGGGATACTTCAAAAAAATGAACGCCTTTATTTAGCCGGAATATCCTTTACAATACGCGGAACGATTTGCTTTATAGGTTTTTTGACCGGTGTGCTCCTGTGGAACACAATCGGCTTAGCGGTCTGGATCATGGCACTGGTCTCTGTTGCCGTAACATTGGGATTTGATCTCAGAAAAACATCCCGTTTCTGGATCATGCCCTCTTCAAAAGAACCGTTCGCGCAAATTACACAGTTATTTATAAAAACATTTCCCTTATGCTTGTATCAGTTTTTCAGCTCAGCACTGGTATCTGTTCCAAAATATATGCTGGAGAGAATCCTCGATGAAACTGCACTGGGAATCTATTCGGCTGTTTTCACGCCTGTTATGCTGATTCAGGCTGTTTCGGGTTATCTTTTTTTACCTTTTGCCGGAAAACTCACCGCATCCTGGAAAAACAGCGACAAACGAACTTTCCTGAAAACGATCGGCTGGATATTGCTGGTTATCTGTGCTTTCAGCGCGGTCGTTCTGGTTGCAGCTTATCTTGGAAAAGACCTTCTTGTATTACTGTTCGGAGAAAAAATTGCCGGTCATACAGGACTGCTTGTTCCGGCTGTGATATGCAGCCTGCTCGTGTCTGTCTTTAATCTGTTCGGCATGATAGAAACGATTCTTCGAGATCAGATTTTCTTATTGATCTCCAGTGCATCGGGTCTGATCATAAGCTGTGTGCTTCTGCCGGTTATGATCCGCAGTCATGGCATCGGCGGTGCCAATACCGGACAGATTCTGGGACTAACGGCTGCACTGCTGTTTATGACCCTGCGTTTATATTATAAAATGAAGAAAGTATGATAAATCATGAAGCTCTTGGTTGTCTGCCAGCATTTTTGGCCGGAAAACTTCAGAATCAATGACCTTTGTGAAGGCATGTCAGAGGCAGGAATCGAAATTGATGTTCTTTGCGGAGAACCGAATTATCCAAAAGGCGAATGGTATAAGGGTTACGGAGCTTTCAGGCGCCGGCGCGAGCGCCATGGAAAAATAAACATATACAGATGCTTTGAAATACCCAGAAAAAACAATACGAATCTGCGTATCTTTGCCAATTACATGAGCTTTCCTTTTTCAAGTCTGTTTCATATTCCTGAACGAATGCGGAAAAAATATGACCGGATTCTGATCTATCAGCTGTCCCCTGTATATATGGCATGGGCAGGCATACTGATCGGCAAGCTGACCAAAACGCCTGTCATAACCTATATAATGGATTTATGGCCGGACAATCTTTATTCCGTCATACCGGTTCAGAATCCATTGATCAGAGCAGGCTTGCTTTCGACTTCAACATGGTGCTATAAGAACTCTGACAAGCTGATCTGTCTGACAGAAACCGCCGCAAGGATCGTTAAAAAGAGAACCGGAAAGGCTTCATCTGATATTTGCATCATTCCGCAATGCTGTGAAAAGCTCTATGAAACACCTGTTTATGACCCGAAATTGCATCAGCGTTTTCCTGAACGGTTTAATCTGGTCTATACGGGGAATATCAGTCCGGCGCAGGATTATCCGCTGATGCTGCGTGCTGCAAAGCTGCTGCACAGCAAAGGATATCAGATAAACTGGATTATTGTCGGAGACGGAATGTCTCGGAAAGATTTTCAGAACGATGTCAAAAAAGCCGGATTGGAGCCGTACTTTTTCTTTGAGGGTATGCAGCCGATGGAATCTATCCCTGCTTACACAGAGCTTGCAGACGGTCTGATCGCCTGCCTGTGTAAAAGCGAATTGCTTGAATGTACCATTCCTGCAAAGGTTATGTCATATCTGGCGTCCGGAAAACCGCTTATCCTTGCTATGAACGGCGAAGCACAGGGCCTTGTCAACAACAATCACTGCGGATTTGCCGGAAATTCCGGAGATCTGAAAGCACTGGTTCAAAATATCGCCAAGCTGTACCGCATGAAAGACGCGCAAAGGCAAACGCTGGGTGAAAACAGCCGTAAACTTCATTTTAATTCTTTTGAACGCAACGATAATCTAAGGAGGATGATCCGGTTTGTTTTCAATCAATGAAACAGCGCCAAAGGAACTCCGTATCATTCTACTTATTCCGGCTTATAATGAAGAAAAATGTATTGTAAGCACTGTTGAAAATCTGCGTGAAAACTATCCGCAGTATGACTTCATCATAATAAATGACGGTTCAACAGACTCGACAGAAGCTATCATCCGCGAGCATTGTTATCCGTATCTTTCGCTGTGCACAAATCTCGGCATTGGCGGCGCGATGCAGACCGGCTATAAATATGCTGCCGAACATTTTTATGATATTGCAATACAGTTTGACGGCGACGGTCAGCATGATCCCGCATACATTGAAAAGCTGATCGAGCCTATCATAAACGGCAAGGCAGATTTTTCAATCGGCTCACGGTTTATTGAGAAGCTCGGTTTTCAGACGACAGTCATGCGCAGAGTCGGAAATCGTATGATTGCTGCAATGATACGATTGTGCTGCGGTGTTTCGGTAACAGATTCCACAAGCGGATTCAGGGCTGCAAATTTCAAAGCGATCAAGCTGTTCGCTTATGATTATGCACATGATTATCCGGAGCCCGAGGCAATCGTTACGGCAAGTCTGAACGGGCTCAGGATATGCGACTGCGCAGTACAAATGAAGGAGCGCAGCAGCGGAGTATCTTCTATCAATTTTACACGTTCCGTTTATTATATGATAAAGGTATCTATCGCACTTGTGCTTTGCCGTATCAGAAACAGGAGGCAAAAATGAACAGAACATTACAGTTGTTTTTTATCTCCGTCCTGCTGATCTTCGGATTGATCCTTTTCAGATGCTTAAAGCACAGAAAGCTCAATTTGAAGTATTCGCTTACATGGCTGTTCAGTCTTGTATGTCTTATTATTCTTACCCTGTGCCCTCCGCTTGTTGATTTTATCGGTTCAGTTGTCGGCATTGCCGCGCCTGCCAGTACAACCTTTGTCTTTAGCGGGCTCTTTATGATGATCATTATTTTCACATTGACGGTCATCGTATCTGAACTGACGAACAAGATATACGCCTTGACCCAGCGGATCGCCTTACTGCAAAACCGCATATCTGTTCTGGAAAACATGTGCGGCGCAGACAAGGCGGGCAAAACCGAGGAAACATCCTGCATGCCGCAGAAAGACAGCGACGAGAGTTTATGAGCTGTGTAAATTCATACGAACATCATTCGTTTTTACTGCTTACCCATGCCTTTGCAGCGCCGTTTGGCGAGCTGCATTTCTTCAGTGCATTCCTTGATCGTGCGCAATTTGACCGGCGTTATTTCGTAAGCGGAAAATAAGCGTCTGCCTTCCGAATGTCCAATGGAGTACAGCAGAAAAATAAAGAAGAAGCGTCAGCCGACTCTGTACGAATTTCCCGTATGATCATCCGGCATATTTTATCCGTGAGGTGTAAACCGTGATCACAGTTCTTCTTTTGGATTTGATTTTTGCCTTCGCTGCGCTTGGCTGTGCAGCAATATTCCGGACAAGGTTTGAGGATAGCTTACCGCTGCTGTGCAGCGGTATAGTGATTCTGCTGTTTTTGACTGGACTTGCAGATCTGCTTTCTACAGGAGTCATACTTGTAAATCTGGCTGCCGCAGCAATGGGAACAGCAGGCGTCATCACAATGTGTCGCCGGCGTTCATTCAAACAAGTAAGCAGCTTGGTACTGACCCCGCCGTTTTTCGTATTCCTGCTGCTGACCCTGAGCTTTGGATACATGTATCAGGGAATACAGGCAATCCATTGGGATGAATTCTCCTATTGGATTGATGTCGTAAAAGTTATGACTGATAAGGATGCATTCGGAACAACACCATCCTATGATGTTGTTATCCCGTCTTATCTGCCCGGGATGGCGCTGTTCCAATATTACGGTGCAGAGCTCGCCACTCGCCTGCGTCCTGATGACGGCTTTCCGGAATGGGTATGTTATTATTGCTATCAGGTGCTGTCTCTATCATTCTTCCTGCCGCTTCTTGGGAATGCGGTAAAGCAGAAGCGCGCAGACGAACCGAGAAAAGCTGTTTTCGCATCTCTTGCAAAGATAATTGCGATTACTTTTTTCTACATGATTGCGCCGATGCTTTATTTTGAAACTGCCTATGTATCATGCTATATAGATCCCTTCGTAGCAATGTTAGCCGGAATGGGGTTTGTACGGATCATAACAGAACGTCAGAAAGGTCTCTGCTATCAGCTGAGCATTCTCGCGCAGTGCATGATGCTGGTGCTGGCAAAAAGCATCGGAATGCTGTATGCAGCATTTATTGCAATCGCTTTTATGACAGATATGATATGTTTTCATCGACCGGAGCGCGGAGCTTCAAAAACTACATGGAGCATATTCTTTATTTCATCACTCATGCCCATGACAGGCAGTATCCTTTGTAAGCTGCTCTGGAAGTGGGAACTGCATGCAAAGCATACGCAGCTCTTGTTTCATCATCACATTGATTATTTGCATTATATCCGAATATTTTTTGCAGGTGGAGATCCGACATATCGACAGCAGGTAGCCGACAATTACAAGCATGCACTTCTGTATGACATTCACTTGCCTTTCGGCGTATCCTATCTTCTGGAACTGGTGATCCTGACCGTAACAACCGTATTGCTGTTATTTCTCCTGAGAAGGAGAAAAGTCAAAATTGCACAATGCGCAGTTGTGAGTGGCTTATGTTTACTTTGCACAGTGTTGTATGTATTCCTGCTGGGCGCGGTTTATATGTACAATTTTAGTGAGTATGAAGCCGTTCATCTGGCAAGCATTGACCGCTATCTATCCATTTCATTTTTGACACTGGCAATCGTTCTTGTTACGATGGCTATGATGCTTTGGGAAACATTCTCGCATCCTCTCAAATGGGTTGTGCTTGCTGCGGCAATGTTTTATTTTTCGCTCAGCATTACCAGTCATTTTAGTTTGCTCCTGAAAGGAGAATATGTCACAGATACGCAGCAGCGCCGCAAGCCCTATGATACATTTGCAGATAAGATGCAGGAATTCTGTACGCCCGATGATAAAATCCTGTTTATTTCACAAGGGGATCTGGGATATGATTACTATGTGCTTCATTTTGCCGCCCGTCCGCTTCTGATCTCGCAGGATCCCTCATGGAGTCTTGTAAATGAAAGTTCGGATCAGAATATCACAGCAGCGAAAATTACGCCTGAAGAATGGCGTTTGAAGGTTCAGGACTATGCATATATTGTGATTTACAAAACAGACGAATTATTTATGGAACAATATGCTGTAATTTTTAATAATCCGGAGGTAATTTCGGATTACAGTTTTTATCGGATTCACCATGACAGCATGCGTCTTGAACAGTTATTCTGACACTCACCACGGCTTGAAGGAACGATCCGTTACATGAAACCGAGCAGCAGCGAAACGAAACCGACGATACCAACAAAGGCACGGTGCAAAAACCGTGCCTTTGCCGTTTATACAGAAAAAAGCCGCACCGCCCGATGCAGCATCAGGCGGTGCGGAACTTTGTTCATTCAGGCAGGGGTATCATCTGTAAAATATTCGTCATAGCCTTCCCAGCCGTTGACATAGCGCGTAATGATCATTGCGTCACGCACGCCGACCTCGCCGTCCTGATCCAGATCGGCAAGCGTCAGGTCAATCGCAACGCCTTCCCAGCCGTTGACATAGCGTGTCAGGAGCATTGCATCTGCCGTATCAATGATGCCGTCACTGCCGCTGACATCGCCGCGCATACGGATCGGCGGTCCCCAGATCGCAGTGAGGGTCATATTCTGCTTCACAGTGATCACCGCACCCGGCATATATTTCATATCATTGTCCGCTTCTTTCACTGCCCAGCCCTTGAAGACTTTGCCGTTCGGCGGCATAAACGTGCATTCCGGAACAACAAATTCCGTATCCTCATCAACCTCGACGGGCTGCATGGTTCCGGAACCGTAGCCTGCATCAAAGCTGACCGTATACTTCTCCGGCGCAAACGCCTCGAAGCGGTAGCCGTATGTCTGTGCATATTCATGTGCGGTCGAGTTCTTGTAGCCGTGCACGATGCCGTCAAAAACCATTTCCTTGCTGTTCGGCGATTTCGGATCCTTCGGTCCGGAGAATGTTCTGTCATTATCCGGCAGCACAGTCTCTCTGCCCATAAAGATAATATCATCGAGCGTGGTGCCGAAGAACGCCTGATCCCCGACAGACAGGACGCCTGCCGGAATCTTCACCGAAATGAGACCGTCTGCGAAGCTGAATGCATCCGCACCGATCCGCCGTACCGTTTCCGGAATCTGAATCTCGCTGATGCCGGTCTGGCAGAAGGCTGCAATGCCGATGCCTGTCAGACCCTCGGGCAGCTCAATCTTTTTGATCTCGGCGCGGTTCTCGATGAACTGGTACGAGTCATACATATCGCCCTCGCCCTTGATTGTCAGCGTTTTTGTGCTCTTATCATAATACCACCAGAGATGATCGCCGCACATACCGTCCGGCTTTTTGCCGAGCGAGCGGAAGGCACGGTTGTTTGCCTCTGCGTAAGCCTGTGCCGTGGAGCCCTCCCAGCCGACGATGACGCCGGGGAACAGCACACCGTTATTGCTGATTGTCGATGCATCGTCAGCAATCTTGGTATCCGGATTCCAGAAGGTAATCTCAGTCAGTGCGCGGCAGTCCGCAAACGCATTTTTGCCGATCTTCGTTACGCTGTAGGGAATCTCAACGGATTTCAGCAGCGCTGCATCGGCAAATGCTGAATCACCGATGCTCTTGAGACTGCGCGGAAGCTGTACGCTTTCCAGGCTGCGGGTCTGATAGAATGCATAGTCACCGATATGCGTCAGCGCATCCGGGAAGGAAATCGACACTGCATATTTATTCACTTCATATGTATCCGTTGCCCACGGAGAAAGCTGTGTCTTTGTATAGTCATACATATCGCCGGAGCCCCTGATCATCAGCTCTCTGCCGGTCTCTATGCCGTCAATCTCCATGCTGGGACGATAGCCCCATGTCAGCTTGTCGCCGCATTTCTGCGGATCATCCGGATAAATCACCGGCGAGACCCAGCTGTCAGTGACGGTCCTTTTTTCGAGGTCGATCCGATATGCACCCTCAGACTGCGCGAAGGTATCCAGCGTGCGCATTTCCAGACCGTCCGCAGAAGACGTAATGGATTCCTCGCAGAAATCAAAGCCGTGATCGTAGAAGCCGAGCAGCGCCTCCTGCGCAACAGCATCCGAAAGCGTCAGCCGGAAACCAAAGTAATATTCGCAGCCTGCACGGAATACATCGCCCTTTTGCATCTCGCGCGTCACAATATGCTTTGTATCACGCTCGGTGATTTTGATATAGTTGTCGGTTGTGCCGTTGAGCACGAAATCGCCTGTATCTATGGAGTTGAGGATATCCTCATATTTGTCATCTGCCTTCGGGCGGCGCATGATAATCTGATGACTTACCGTATCACCGCACAGATGGAGATGGAACCGCTGAATGCGCAGGGTACCTTCCTTTTCGGTCCATGCTCTGCACTCAACCCATGCACCGTCATAAGCATTTGTCAGCCCCGACGGATCCGGAGAGGTCGCAATCATGCTGCGCGCATGGTGATTGATCGAACCGGTATAGAATTTATCCTCGTCCGTATATTCTGCAATGGTATAGCCGGTTCTCCAGTCGCCGCGATGATACAGATTGCCCGTCCATGTATAAATGACATCGGTCTTATCCTTGATTTTCGTGCTGGTGAGAGTCAGCGATTTGCCGACCTCAAAATACACATCCGTACCGCCGAAGGAATCCGCCGTAAAGGTGCGGCAGAATGCAGCACAGCTCACTGCCGTACCGTCCTCGCGCTTGAACTGCTCCGACTCGACGCGGCATTTCACGCCGTTGATCGTGCCGGTCTGCGTTTTCAGATCGAAAACATAGCCGTAGGAAGGCGAAACCGTAATGCGGACCGTATACTTGCGGGAAGACTTGAACAGCTCGTCTGCTCCGAGGACATGCCCGTCGCTCTCATCCACCCACGAAATCTTCTCAATCGTGCCGAAGGGTTCATCGGGAAGATAGGTCACAGGATGCTCCTCTGCAACCGGCTGGCGCAGATTGTCAAACTCAAATACACGGTCAATCGTTGTCGCAGTTTTCGTGTCAAGCACTGCATCGACGCAGATATCGCCGCTCCGCATGAGATCGGCAATCTCCTGCCCCCACTGCTTTGCGGTATCGTCTTTGTTATAAACAGAGACAGAATTTGCAGCAGTGACCTCCACCTTCGTTGTCGGTGTCTTCTCGGTCGCATGGAACAGGAACGAATATCCGACATACGGCTTTACCGTGAACACCGCATGATACTTCTCGCCGGAAACGAATTTTCCGGTGACCTGTTTCTTCGTTTTGTCACTGAACCAGAAAACATTGTGTACACTGTATTTGCCGCTTTCCTTTGTGCGGAAGGCAGAAGTCCTTGTATTCGGATACGCTCCGACGACCGGAGCAGGGATACTTGTGAACTGAATCTCCTCGAGCGGCTCCGTGATGCGGTTCGTGAAAAGATAGAGAACGCGCATCGTTTTTCCGTCACTGCTCACACTCAGCGACTGAGTCTTCGGTTCTGTCTCGAATGTACCGTCAAGCGTAACGGTAAGACCGCTTTCCTTCTGCTTAAAATAATAGCCTTCGTGCGCAGTCAGCATGAACTCTGCATAAGAATAGGACGCGCCGAAATAGCTTTCTGCGGTCATCTCTTTGCCTTCATAATCATACCATGTGACACTGGTAATGTCTGCATCCGCAGTCGTGCTGTAAGCAGAGGGTTCCAGCGCCGGCTGACCGCCCAGCATCGGCTCTGTCAGACCGGAAATTTTTACGGAACGGATAGCCGGATTGATGACATAGTGTTCGTAGCCAAAAATCATATCACAAGCCGGATAATCAACACCGTATTCCTGCAAGAACTCTGCATAATCCGATTTCAGCATATTTTTCATGCTGTCGGCGCTGTCCTTGAAGACTGCAACTGTATCAGAAATAAAATATCCCTGTTTTCTGTTCACGCCGATCAATAAAGCCGGAACGCTCGCGCTGTCAGTATAAAATGTATCCTGATACATGATTGCATCGAGAGAACTGACTTTTTTCGATGACAAATCCGAGGGATTGAGTTTCACCCATTTTGCCCATGCAATCTCTGCCTTCGCCGGAATATCCAGCGTATAGGCTGCCGGATCGTTGACAGGCTTTTCCCCCAGAACCGGATCCGTGATCCCGCTGACGACGATGCGCGTAATCATATCGGATGCATGCGCTGCAAGCGATTCCGGCATCACGGAGCAGAAGACCATGACTGCCGCTGCGAAAACGCTCATCAGCCGGTTTCGCATGTGCGTTGATCCGAACAAACTTCGTGTTCGATGCTGACTGAATTGTTCCATTGTTATACCTCCCTGTATGTTGAAATGTGCAGTGAATATTCAAATACTTCACCATTATCTATTATAACCCAAATTTGCAGTGAAGTCAATGTATTTCCGGAAATATTGCAGCAATCCGCTGTCAGCAGAATGTACAAATCCGATATGCCGGAATTGAAGAATCCGACAATTCAGAAAGCGGCTCTTGACGGTTTTTTCCGGATTTGCTATAATAAATGTATCAGATAGAACCATACATCTTTTCGGGAGGGACATCGCACACAAACAGAAAAATGACTGTGTATTCCGCGCTGCTGCTGACCTGCTGTACGGCTGCCGGACTGACTTCCCCTGCGGTGCAGACAGGTGCCTATGAAGCGGCATCCGGCGATGCTGACGGCATGGTCGGCACGTTCCCCGAGCAGTACCACGATCTGTTCACGAAAAACAATACCGATCATATCTGGATTTCCGTCCCGGGCGGCGGGCATGACGGTACGGTCGGCATCCCGCTCTTTTACAATTTCATCCGCGCACTGTTCAAGGCATAAAAATCGCTGCAATTTTACAGAGTAAGGAGTTATTATGGTACCGCAGAATCAGGTTCGCACGGTCAGCATTCAGGATATCGAATTTCAGCAGCCCCTGCCGGATGCATACAAGCTGATCCGGAAAAAACACATCGGCAGTTCCATGATCGGCGTCATCATCTCAGGCGTCTTTGCCGTCGGCGGCATCTGGTCCATCGCCCATACAGAAGATGCCGCGGTCATTGTGATCTCTGCGCTGCTGATTGCGCTGTTCTGCTTTCTGGTTCTGCGGATGCTCCAGCCGGTGGAATGCGAGGTGCGGTTCGGCACGGTCACAGATGATTATTCGCGGACAACCGGCTCCGGCGACGATACGACCACGGATTATTACGTCACGATCCGGTTCGACGATACCGGCGAGATCATTCACAATCTCCGGATCGTGCCGCATCTTTCGATCAGGCAGCTGACGAACAGGCAGGTCATGCTCAGCCGTCAGAAGAAGCGCTTTCATCTCTATGATGCATCGAATCTGGAGCATCCTGTCTGGAATCCGTCTTCTGCCGCACAGGCAGCATATCCGAACTATGATGCAGACGGCAGACCCCTGCCGCAAGCCGCACCGGAGCCTGCGGTCTTCTCCCCCGCTGCCAATGAGGTGACGATTCAGGATATCCGGTTCCATGATCTCCCGCCGGAGCTCTATGAACACATTGTCAAATCGAAAAATACGCTGACATGGATTGCAGCGGCGGTCGTCATTTGCATGCTGGTGCCGTTTATCGGCTTCGTCATCATGTCAATCGGCAGGGAGATGCTCGAATACTGGTTCATCACGCTGCCGGTTCTCGCCGTCATTGCCATCCTGTTCATCATTGTCGGGCGGAATGAAAAGAAAAACCGGACGCAGCCCGTGCTCGAATGCGTACAGGTGCAGATCATTGACTGCAAGACAAACTATGCACCGATCCGCATTACGTTTACCGTTCCGGAGGCCGGTCAGACCGTTGTGGATCAGCGCATCGACTTATCCTACTGCGGATTGCAGCTCAGCGGCATGACCGTCATGCTGGTGCGCAATGAGCAGAATATCTATTCGATTTATCCGCCGGATTACCGTCACCGGTAATGCCGTATAAACTGGAAACACCCCCTTTTACCGGGTTCCCGCTTACGATTGCGAAGCGGATGCATCCGGTAAAAGGGGGTTTTATGCGATTGATAAAGATTGCAGTTCAGCAGGAATCAGCGTTCACGGCGGAACAGGAGCCTGCGGAGGAGCTGCTGTACGGGACGCGGCGGCGCGGTCTTTTTGCCGGTCAGATCGTCCCATGTGACGGACTCGCCGGAAAGCGTATTGCTGACGTAGTAGATCAGGATATTCTGCGCATCGTCCACAGAGACATCCCTGTCGCCGTTGATATCGCCTGCGAGCTTCTGCTTCTCGGTGAAGCTGCCTTCCAGACCGCTCATCACTTCGACATATTCCAGCAGTGTGAGCTGTGCATCGTCCACGCTGACCTCACCGTCATCATTGACGTCGCCGAGCAGGAACTCAGGCTGCGCCGGCTGTGTTTCGGTCGTCGTCACGGTTGTCTCCGTTGCAGAAGACTGCGTGGTCGAGGTACTGGTGACAGTCTCAGAGGAAACCGTTTCGGTCGGCTGCGATGCAGTCGATGTGCTGACCGTGGTCGTCGGCTTTGCGGTCGTCGAGGTGCTGACCGTTGTCGTCGGCTTTGCGGTCGTCGAGGTGCTGACGGTGGTCGTCGGCTTTGCGGTGGTCGATGTGCTGACGGTGGTCGTCGGCTTTGCGGTGGTCGATGTGCTGACAGTGGTCGTCGGCTTTGCGGTGGTCGATGTGCTGACGGTCGTCGTCGGCTTTGCGGTCGTCGATGTGCTGACGGTCGTCGTCGGCTTTGCAGTGGTCGATGTGCTGACGGTGGTCGTCGGTTTTGCAGTGGTCGAAGTCTTGACGGTCGTCGTCGGCTTTGCAGTGGTTGATGTGCTGACGGTGGTCGTCGGCTTTGCGGTGGTTGATATGCTGACGGTGGTCGTCGGCTTTGCAGTGGTCGAGGTGCTGACCGTTGTCGTCGGCTTTGCAGTCGTCGAAGTCTTGACCGTTGTCGTCGGCTTTGCAGTCGTCGAAGTCTTGACTGTTGTCGTCGGCTTTGCAGTCGTCGAGGTGCTGACGGTGGTCGTCGGCGTTGCA
>JAEEGL010767442.1_pt1 | contig 19336 bp, 21 predicted proteins | sample 9134231 | NCBI WGS metagenome assembly JAEEGL01 (sample SAMN16246548, study PRJNA631951) | gut metagenome | biome: gut microbiome; feature: rumen; material: fiber-attached | host: Bos | place: Iran: Karaj | collected 2018-10
AAACTGGTAGCGCACCACGAAGCCGCTTTTGGCGAGCCCGCGCACGGCGGCCTCGCGCATCATGTTTTCGAGCAGCTCGCCCGTGCCGATGCTGTCGAGGTTGTCGGTGTCGTCAATGCAGACAAACAGGTTCATGCTATTCCTCCTTCGAATTCGTCTTCGGCGTGCGCATCTCGCTGCCGTCCATGATTGCCGCCACCCAGTCGTCGCTGAGCGTGAAGCCGAAAAACGTCTGATAGAAATCCCGGAGCTCCGCGTCAAAATCGACCTCGAACGTATCGGGATACAGCAGCTTCATCAGCCAGAGCAGCGCCAGCGGGGTTTCAAAGCTCGTGGGGTGGCCCATGCGCGTGACGCCGATCGGGATCTGATAGACGCGCCCATTCTGCACGGCGGACAGGCCCGTCCATTTTTCATCGGAAAGGATATAGTCGTCGACCTGCGCTTCGTTGCAGATGATCAGGTCTGGATCCCAGGCATAGATCTGTTCCAGCGTGGTATAGGCCTTGCTGCCCTCCATGTTCAGGCTGCCGCTTTCCGGCGAGACGTTCGCCGCGCCGGTGCGCGCAATCCATTCGGCGCAGTAGCTGCCCTTGTAATCGGTGCGCACGGCCTCGTTGACGGCATGATAGAGCCGCGCGGGGGTTCCGGTTTTCTCCGCCGCGTCCACGCGGTCAAGCACGGATCGGAACCAGCGGATATACCGCCCGGCCTTTTCGCTTTGCTGCAGCGTTTCGCCCAGCACGCGCACGGCCTCAAGCTGCTCTTCCATCGTCTGAAACTCAATCACGACGTAGGGAATGCCCATCGCGTCGAGCTTGTCGCGCTCGGCGGGGGTTTCATAGACGCCGGCGTCCGTGATAATCAGGTCGGTGCCCCGCGCCATGATCTCTTCGGCGTTGATTGCGCCGCTGTTCTTGACCACCGCGGCTTGCTCCAGCGCGGGGCAGATCTCCAGCAGCAGTCTGCTGCGCGCGGCGTTGTTGACGGTGCCGGTGATCCTGTCGCCGCAGCCGAACATGACGACCATCGGCCCGGAAAACGGGCAGAGCACGCCGATTGACTGCGGGTCGGCGGGCACGGTCACGGTGCGGCCCGCACAGTCGGTAACGGTGACGCCGGCTGCGGGCGCAGGCGTCTGCCCGGCGCAGCCGCAAAGCAGCGCAAGCGTCAGAAGCAGCGCAAGCAACACGGAAACGCGTTTCTTCATCGTGTCACATCCTTTGGTTCACTGCCGAGCACGGCAATCGTTTTGACGGTGTTGCCCGCTCCGTCGGGCACCTCCTGCACAACGGCGCGCACGCCGTAGACGTCCAGCAGGGTCTGGGGCGTCAGCAGCTCGGTCGGCGTGCCGGTCCGGGCGGGTTCTCCCCTGCGCAGCATGACGGCTTTGACCGGCAGACGCTTCGTTTCAAAATAGAAGGGATGCTGCAGGGCGTGGGTCGCCATGAGCACGCCGATGCCGTCGGTTTTCACAAGGTCGGCCAGCGTTTCCAGAAACAGCAGTTCGTTTTTGAAGTCCAGCGAGCTTGTCGGCTCGTCCAGCACGATCAGCGGCGTTTGCTGCGCCAGCGCGCGCGCCAGCAGCACGAGCTTCAGCTCGCCGCCGGAAAGCGAGGTGTAGGGGCGGTCGGCAAGCGCTTCGATTCCGACGCGCCGCAGCGCCGCGTCGCACCGGGCATAGTCTTCCCTGCCCGGAGCGCCGAACAGCCCCGCGTGCGCCGTGCGGCCCATCAGCACCGCCTCGCGCACCGTATAGGGAAACGCGGGCCGGTGGAGCTGCGGCACGTAGGCGACCTTCGCGGCAAGCTGCGGACGGGAACAGGCGCTCACGTCCTTGCCGCAAAGCGTAATGCTGCCGGAATACGAGCGGTGAAAACCCAGCGCGCAGTCGAGCAGCGTCGTTTTGCCGCTGCCGTTCGGCCCGAGCAGGCAGACGATTTCGCCCGCGTCCACCGAAAGCGACAGATCGCGCAGCAGCGGCGCTTCGCCGAAGGAGAAGGAAAAGTCCCGGATCTCCAGAATCACGTCCAGTCCCCTCCCCTCGTCTTTTTGAGCAGATAGACAAAGAAGGGCGTCCCGATCAGCGCGCAGAGGATGCCGATGGGGATCTCCGCGCCGGTCAGCGTGCGCGACAGCAGATCCACGAGCACCATGAAGCAGGCGCCGAGCGAAAGGCTGACGGGAATCAGCCTCTGGTTATTGTTGCCGACCAGCATCCGCCCGATATGCGGAATCACCAGCCCGACCCAGCCGATCGTGCCGCTGATGCAGACCGCGGCGGCCGTGCAGAGCGACGCCCCGCCGATCACCAGAAACCGGCAGCGGCGCACGTCCAGCCCGAGGGCGGCCGCCTCGCGTTCGCCCATGGAAAGCACGTTGAGCCGCCAGCGCGACAGAACGACAAGACTCATGCCGAGCGTCATGGGAATCAGCGCCGGCAGCTGGGAACAGCCCACCGAGGCAAAGGAGCCCATGAACCAGAAGGTGATGCTCGGCAACTGGCTGTAGGGGTCGGCGATATATTTCATGATTGACACCAGCGCGCTGAAGAACGCGCCGACAATCGTGCCGCCGAGAATCATTGTGATGGTCGTGGTCACGCGGGAGATGCGCCCGGCGAACCAGCTGAGCACCACCGCCGCAAGAGCGAACACGAACGAGAGCAGATAGGTCCAGACCCCGCCGCCGAGGCAGACGATGGCGACGCAGGCGCCGAAGCCCGCGCCGTTGGAAACGCCGAGAATGCCGGAGCTGACGAGCGGGTTGCGGAACACGCTTTGAAACGCCGCGCCGGACACCGCCAGCGACGCGCCGACGAACGCGGCGGCCAGCGCCCGCGGCAAACGCAGCTGCCACACGGCGACCCTCGCCGCGGGCGGCACGCTTTGCGGGTGAAACACTGCCGCCAGCACGTCGCGCGCAGGCAGCGGGTAGCGCCCAAAGAACAGCGAGAGCAGCACGAACAAAACCGGCGGCACAACAAGCGCCGCAAGCAAGGCGGCGCGCATCGGCGGTGCGGTTTCGTTTCGTTTCATCTGCTGTTCTCCTGCCGGGCGTGGTTGGGGTTCCCGCGCGGTGCGGGAAGGGTCTGCGGACCGGGGCTCAAAGAACAAGGATTTCGTCTCCGACCCGGACCTTGCCGCCGGTGATGACGCGGGCAAAAACGCCCTCTTTGGGCATGATGCACTGTCCGACCAGTGCGCGGATCGCGCAGCCGTCGTGGCATTCCTTGCCGATCTGTGAAATCTCGATCACGGCTTCTTCGCCGATCTTCAGTCTGGTACCCACGGGAAGCGTGTGGAGCACGATGCCCTCGGTCGTGATGTTTTCCGCAAACATGCCGTGACACAGGCCGTCCGTCCGCATCCCCTTTGCTTTTTCAATGCTTTCCCTTGCGAGAAGGCTCACCTGACGGTGCCACTTCCCGGCATGCGCGTCGCCCGCAAAGCCGAAATCGACAAGAAGCGTTCCTTCGGTGATGTTTTGTTTGGGCGTGCCCTTCTTTTCGCTGATGTTGACCGCAATGACCTTTGCCATGTTATCCTCCCTGAAAAACAATGCGTTCGTGAATCAACCGACGGCCGGGATCAACCGCCCGTTCTGTTGAGTCCGTGAACCGTGTTATGATTCTCAAAGCTGTGCCCCGCGGGCTTTTCAAAAATGATGCGCCTGATCTCCCGCAGGAGCGTTTCTCTGTCGTCAAGATACGGCAGAATGTCGTACGCCGCGTCGCAGCCCAGGCAGGGCTTGACCTTTCCGTCCGAAAGAAGCCGCACCCGGTTGCAGTCCCCGCAGAACTTGCGGCTGACCGGGCTGATGAAGCCGACCCGCCCGCAGAAGCCGTCGGCGGAGTAATAGGCCGCGGTTGATTTTTCTTCGCTTTCAAGCGGCGTGAGAAACGGAAAGCGCGCCAGCAGTTCGTCCGTCGTGATGCGCTTGTCCACGGCTTCGCCGAGGTCGGAAAAGGGCATCAGCTCGATGAAGCGAACGTCGATCGGGTTGTTTTGCGCAATGCGGATCAGGCCCTCGGCCTGCGCGTCGTTGACGCCTCTGATCAGCACGGCGTTGATCTTGATCTTCGTGATGCCTTCCTGCTGCGCCGCGCCGATTCCCGCGATGACTCTTTCCAGAACGTCCGCGCCCGTCAGCTTGCGGTAGGTGCTTCCGTCCGTGCTGTCAAGGCTGATGTTGATGCTGTCCACGCCCGCTTCGGCAAGACCGCGCGCATATTGCCGCAGCAGCACGGCGTTGGTCGTCAGCGCAAGCGTTTCAACGCCCGGAACGGCCCGGATACCGGCGGCAATGTCGCAGATATCGCTTCTCACAAGCGGTTCCCCGCCGGTGAGGCGCACCTTTCTGATGCCGCAGGCCGCAAACGCTTCCACCGCTCTGACGATCGTTTCCACGGGCAGCTCGCTTTCCTTCTTGCCGCAGTCGGCTTTGCCGCAGTAGACGCAGTTGAGGTTGCACCTTTGCGTAACCGAGACCCGCAGATAGTCGATCTCGCGCCCGTATTTATCCTTCATAACGATACGCTCCGCTTTTTCCGCCCGTTTTTTCGAGCAGTCTGATCTCTTCGATGACCATGCCGCGGTCAACCGCCTTGCACATATCGTAGACGGTCAGCGCCGCAACGCTGACGGCGGTCAGCGCCTCCATCTCGACGCCGGTTTTATAGCTGCACTTCGCGTCCGCATAGACGGCAAGGACGCAGTCGCTCTTCTTTTCAAAGCGGACGTTGAGCTGATCCAGAGGAATGTTGTGACACAGCGGGATCAGCTCGGCGGTTTTCTTTCCGCCCATGATGCCGGCGATGCGGGCGGCCGCAAGGCCGTCGCCCTTTTTGAGCTGCGCGGAAAGAAGAAGCTCCAGCGTTTCGGGCTTCATGCGCACGCTCGCGCAGGCACTCGCCGTACGGACGGTGATTTCCTTTCCGCCCACGTCGACCATGTTCGCTTCGCCGTTTTGGTTGAGATGTGTAAGCATATCATGACCTCTGTTCGTTGTTTTCTTCGTCGGCCTGCGCTTTACCGGCTTTTTCAGACCGTATAGCCGCCCATCTGTTCCAGCCGCGCCCGGAACGCAGCCGAAGCCAGAACGTCAAGGAATGCCCGGACCTTCGGATCGTCCGCATACGCTTTCTCTATCAGGAAATCGTACTGCTCCGTGCAGATGGGAATGAAGTCCAGATCGTAGATTCTTGCCGCGGAAAGGATGCCGAGGCCCGTGTCGGCGTTTCCGGCCGCAATGAGCGCCGCAACGGCCGTGTGCGTGAACTCTTCGTTCCGGTAGCCGTCGACCTCCTCGGGCGAAATGCCGTTTTGCTCCAGCAGATAGTCGCAAAGGATTCTCGTGCCCGCGCCGCGCTGGCGGTTGACGTATCTCACACGGCGGACGTCGGCGAACGAGCGGATGCCGCAGGGGTTGCCCTTTTTGACCATCAGGCCCTGCACGCGCCCGACGCCCTTCACCGTAAACGCGCTCCCGTCGGGGAAGTATTTTTCCACGTAGCTCCTGTTGTACTCGCCCGTGGCGGTGTCAAGCAAATGGATGCCGCCGAGGTGGGCCGTTTTATTCTGAAGCGCGCGGATCGCGCCCATACTGCCCGCATGGGTGGAGCAGACGCGGAACGGACAGCCCGCCGCTGCAAGCAGGTCCGCAATCTCGTCGATCAGCGGATCGTGGCTTCCCGTTACGACAAGGGCGTTTTCAATTTCGCGCATGGGACGCAGCAGGCGGACCCGGACCGTTTCGCCCGCCTCGATCCCTTCGCAGTTCTGGTCGATGACGAGCAGACCGTCCGCCTTTGTGAAGCTGCCGATGACGCCCGCGCCTCTGGCCAGCGGGGCGGCGACGACTCTGCCGCCGATTTTGCCCAGGCTGACGCGCACGTACTCGCGGTATTTCAGCGAGGAAACAAGCTTTTTCCCGAGCACGGCGTCCGTGTATTCCCGGGCCGGCGCGGGTTCGCCGCCGAACGCAAAGCAGAGGTCTCTGACGATCTCCTCCATGATGACGATGGCGGAGATCGGATAGCCGGGCAGGCCGACGACGGGTTTTCCGCCCGCTTCGCCGAGAACGGCGGGCTTGCCGGGCTTGATCGCGATTCCGTGCACGAGCACCGTGCCGAGCGAGGCGATGATTTCCGAGGTGTAATCGTCTCTTCCCGCGGACGAGCCCGCGGAAACGAGCACGATATCGCAGTCCGCGAGTGATTCTTCCACGACGGATCTGATTTGTTCCTTTTTGTCCGGGGTGATCGGATAGACCCTGACGCGCGCACCCCAGCTCTCCAGCATGCCGCGGAAGATCGTCGAGTTGAATTCGATGATGTCGCCGGGCTTCGGGTCGCTTGTCGGAGCGACGATCTCATCCCCCGTCGGAATGATGCCGACCGTGGGACGGGCGCAGACCTCCGCCTCGGTGACGCCGCCCGCAAGCAGCGCGCCGCAGAGCGCGGGTGTGAGAACGGCGCCGGAAGGCGCGATCATGTCGCCCATGCAAAGATCCTCGCCGACCTGGCGGACGTTCTGCCACGGCCGGACGGACGCCATGATTTCCACGCTTTCGCCGCCCGCTTCAATCAGATCCTCCACCATGATCACGGCGTCGGTTCCGGGCGGAAGCGGGTCGCCGGTGTCAACCACGGCGTAATCCTCCTTTTGCAGAACGATCGGCGCGTTCTCGCTTGCGCCGAAGGTCTTTTCGGCCTTAACGGCGGCGCCGTCCATCGCCGACGCGTTGTAGTGCGGCGAACAGATGCGCGCGTAAACGGCGTGCTTCAGTCTTCTGCCGCACGCTTCGCGGACGGGCACCGCCTCGGACGCGTTGCCGAAACCCGCCCGTTCAAGATGTGAAAGGTAGGCTGCTTTTGCCTCAGCAAGAGGAAGATTTTCCAGATAATTGTGCTTCATATTCATAACCTGTACAGTTCAACTGTATCGCCCTTTTTCAGGCCCTCGGTGTTTCTTGCAATTCTGATGAATCCGTCCGCCTCGGAAAGGACCGAGATCAGGCCGGATTTTGTGTGGAGCGGAACCGCCTCGCCGGTTTCGGAACGCCGGACGCAAAGGTATTCCTCCCGCCCGTGGTTCGACGGAACGTTGAACGCGGCCGGCGCTTTTGCAAACGGCTGATCCGCCGGCAGACCGAGCATGGTCCGTATCGCTTCGCTGACGATGAGACGGAACACAAAATAGGCCGCCAGCGGGTGCCCCGGCAGGCCGAAGATGAGCTTTCCTCCGGCAGTTCCGAAAATCGTCGGCTTGCCGGGCTTCATCGCAATCCCGTGGAAATGCACGGCGCCGAGCGAATCGATGATCTCCGCGGTCATGTCTCTCGTCCCCGCGGAGGAGCCGCCCGAAATCAGAACAAGGTCGGAGCGCTCCAGACAGCTTTCAAGCGCCGCCCGGATCTGCTCCCGGTCGTCCCTGACCGCACCGTACCGGATCGCCTCGCAGCCCATGTTCCCGCAGAGCGCGGAAAGCAGAAAGCTGTTGACGTCGCGCATCTCTCCGGGCCGCGGCGTGCCGGTGACGATCTCGTCGCCGGTGGAGATGACGGAAACGACCGGCTTTTTGAAGACGGGGATTTCGTAAACGCCGAGCGCCGCGAGCGCAGCGATTTCCGGCACGCCGATTTCGGTTCCCTTGCGGACGACGGCCTCCCCTTTTGAAATGTCGTCGCCCTGTCTGACGACGTTTGCGCCGGGCGACACCCCGGCATAAACGAGGCACAGTTCGCCGTCCCGCTCGGTGTGTTCCACCATAACGACGGCGTCGGCGCCCCGCGGAAGCATGCCCCCGGTCGGGATGGCGGCGCACTGCCCGCGCCCGATGGAGAACGGCGGCAGCTCGCCCATCCGGCATTCGCCGGCAACCGTGAGCTCGGCGGGAATCGCGTCGCCGCTGCCGAAGGTGTCCGCGGCGACCACCGCGAACCCGTCCACGGTCGACCGGTCAAACGGCGGCAGGCTTTCCGCCGCGCGCACGTCTTCGGCGGCAATTCTGCCCGCGGCGTCCGGCAGGCTGACGGTTTCCGTTTTGATTTTTGCTTTCGCGGCCGCCCCGGCAACGCAGGCAACGGCTTCCTCCTTTGAGATGACGTTCAGCATTCTATCTTCCACCCCGCAACAAAGCTCTTTGCCCATTCGGTTCCGGGATGCGCCAGAAGCGTCTTCGGCGGCCCGTCGCTTTCGATTCTCCCGTTGTTGAAAATAATCAGCCGGTCGGCGGTCTGCAGCGCCAGCGAAGGCGAATGCGTGCTCAGCAGCACGGTGCAGCCGCACTGTTTTTGATAGTCCCGGATCGCCGCGACCACGAGCTCCGCGCCCTTTGCGTCGCAGGCAGAGGTCGGCTCGTCAAGCAAAAGCAGGTCGCAGGGCTTTGAAAGCACCCGGCAAAGAGAAAGCCGCTGCAGCTCGCCGCCGGAAAGCGAAGACGCCTGCTTGCCCGCAAGATGCGCGAGCGCAACCTTTTCAAGAAGCGCGCCCGTCTCGGCTTTTTCCGCGCCGCCGATCGTCAGATTCCGGATCAGGTCGCCGCGGAACGCATAGGACTGCTGCGGCATGTAGCGCACGCTTTTGGGCTTTTTGATCTCGCCCGCCGCGCCGAGCGTGCCCGCGAGGATCTTGAGCAGCGTTGTTTTTCCGCTGCCGTTGGCGCCCGCGAACGCGACGATGCACCCGTCCGCAACGGTAAGCTGCGGAATGTCCAGCACCGTCCGTTCGCCGTATGTTTTTTTCAGATTCTTCAGTTCAATCATCGGCAGGCTCCTTCACGACAAACGACGCCAGCGCGTTCACAAGAAAGGCGATCAACAAAAGAATGATGCCCAATGCAAGCGCAAACGAAAACTTGCCCTTGTTCGTTTCCAGCATGATCGCGGTCGTCATGACCCGTGTCTTCCATTGGATGTTGCCGCCGACGATGCTGACCGCGCCGACCTCCGCAATGGAGCGCCCGAACGCGTTGAGAACAACGGAAAAAAGAGAAGCCCGGCCCTCGCTGATGCAAAGGCGCGCCGTTTTCGGCCCCGAAAAGCCGAGGCCCCGCGCCGTTTCGATCACGGGTCTGGACGTACTTTCGATAAAGGCCGAGGAAAGGCCGGTCACCACCGGGGTAATGAGCATGACCTGCGCAATCACCATGACCTCGACCGTAAACAGAAGATTGAGCCTCCCGAAGGGGCCGTAATGGGTAAAAAGCGTATACACGATAAGGCCTGCCACCACCGGCGGCAAGCCCATCAATGTATGCTGAAGCTTTTTCAGAAACGATTTTCCCCGAAAGCGCTTCGAGCCGATCAGCGCGCCGAGCGGCAGGCCGATCAGGCAGGAAACGAGGGTGCTGCAAAGGGACATCCTCAGCGTGACGCCGATGATCTGCAGCAGCTCCTTATCCGGCGGAAAGATCAGGTGAAACGCCTGAACAAAGCTTTCCATCGGCCTTATTTTTCAATCAGGGTAAACAGAGCCGAGCCGTATTCCGCTTCGCCGTATTTGGCGATCAGGGCGCCGGCCTCTTCGCCGAGCATCCAGTCGATGAACGCTTTTGCGCCTTCGGTGTTCAGGCCCTCGATCTTTTCGGGATTGACGGCGATCAGGGAATAGGTGTTCTTCATATCTTCGCCTTCGGCAAGAACGATGTCAAGATCGAGCGTGTCCTTCATGGAAAGGAAGGTCGCCTTGTCGGTGAGGCAATAGGCCTGCTGCTCGCTCGCCATGGTCAGGCACGCGCCCATACCCTGGCCGGCGCTGATATACCACTTGTCGGTCTCGGGGTCGGGCTGATTCCCTTCGCCCCAGATCTTGAGCTCGGCCTTGTGGGTGCCGCTTTCGTCGCCGCGGGAAACGAATTTCGCTTCCGCCGCCTTGATCTTTCCGAACGCCTCGGCCGCGTCGGCGCTGCCGTTCACGCCCGCGGGATCATCCTTCGGACCGACGATGACGAAATAGTTGAACATGAACGGAAGTCTTTCCACGCCGTAGCCGCCCGCAATGAATTCTTCCTCGGAGGCCTTTGCGTGAACAAGGATCACGTCCGCGTTGCCGTCGATGGCCTTCTGAATGGCCGCGCCCGTACCGGCGGACTGGACTTCGACCTGATAGCCGGTTTCGCTTTCAAACGTCGGCAGAAGATAGGGAAGCAGGCCGGAATCGTTGACGGAGGTGGTTGTGGACAGACGGATCACCTTGTTTTCGGGCGCCGAGGGGGTTTCCGGCTTGCCGCCGCATGCCGCAAGGGTCAGGACAAGGATTGCCGCCAACAGGAGTGCCAGGATCTTTTTCATGATAATTGCTCCTTTTCAAACGCGGAAGGCGCCGCCGTTTCCCGCGACACCCTTCAGCCGTTGAGATAAATTTCGGCTGCGCTCCGATGTCCTTATGCCTTGAAAACGCACTTAGGTCAAGGGAGTCGGGCATTATCACGCTGCTATTATAACACATCTTTTATAAAAAAGGAATAACATTTCATTCTCTTTGCACTTTTTTTACATAAATTGTTGAAGAATCCTCTCTTTCGTGCTATGATAATACTGGGTGGTTACAGTATGAAATTCGGAATAATCTGTGTCAGCGACCGCTGCTTTCGCGGCGAATGTGAAGACAAAAGCGGTCCCGTTATTGCGGCGTGCGTAAGCGGCCTTTCGGAAGAGAACGCATACCGTCTGGTTCCGGACGAAAAGGAACGGATCTCCGCGGCGATTACGGAGCTGGCGGACGACTTCGGCGCCGACGTTGTTTTCACCACCGGCGGCACCGGCTTTGCGCCGAGAGACGTTACGCCCGAAGCGACGAAAGCGGTAATCGAAAAGGACGTGCCCGGCGTCAGCGAAGCCATCCGGGCCAAAAGCCTTGCCATCACCGACAGGGCGATGCTCTCGCGCGCCGTTTCCGGCATCAGGGGCAAAACGCTCGTCATCAACCTGCCCGGCAGCCCGAAGGCTGTCAGGGAAAGCATTGCGGTCGTGCTCCCCGTTCTGGAGCACGCGGTTGAAACACTGAGCGGCAATACGCTCAACTGCGGAGGCAACTACGGAAAATGAGCTTGAAAGCAGACTTGCAGGGCTTTGACATTTCAAAAAACAGCGCCGTCATCGTCGGCTGCGGCGGCCTCGGCACAAACGCCGCCGTCCATCTTGCGGGCGCGGGCATCGGGCGTCTGCTTCTCGTCGATTACGACACGGTGGAGGAACGGAACCTGAACCGGCAGTTCTTCTATACGAAAGACGACGTCGGCAGCCCCAAGAGCCGCCTGCTGGCCGAACGGCTGCGCGCCTACGCGCCGGAAACCGACATTGATTGTTTCGTCGGGGCGTTTGACGCGGAAGCCTCGACGGGTTACGACATCATCGTCATCGCCGTTGACAATATCGGAACCAGAAGAGAAATCAACGCTTTTTGCAGAAAGAGCGGAACGCCCTGCGTCAACGGCAGCATCAACGGCTTTTTCGGCACCGCCTACCTGTTCATTCCGGGCAAAACGCCGGATCTCGAGGCCGCGGGCTGCCTGGTTGAGCCGCCGCAGAAGCCCCTTTCGCCGAGCTCGACCGCCGCAATCATCGGCGCCGCCGAAGCAAAGCTTGCAACGGACTTCTTTTTGAACGACACCCGAAGCGCAGGCGTGCTTTATATATACGACAACAATGAAATCAGTTCGTTACCCATTAAGGAGGGATCAACTTGACCGAATACTGCGGATACATGGGCAAGGTGCTCTTCGTTGATCTGACGGAGCAGACCTGGCGGGAGTTCCCGTGGACAGACAAGGACAGAGAACGCACCCTCGGCGGAAAGATCATGGCGGCGGATATTCTGCTGCACCATATCACGCCGGAGATGCGGGCCTTTGACGCCGACAACTGGCTCGTTGTTTCAACGGGGCCGCTCACCGGCTGCGGCTGTCCCAACACCTCCCGCTTCAACATTTCAACGATCTCGCCGCTGACGAACATCGTCACGTCCTCCAACTGCGGCGGAGATTTCGGGCTTTCGCTCAAGCGCGCGGGATATGACGCCGTCATCTTCTCGGGCAAAAGCGAACAGCCGGTCACCGTCCACATTGAGGAAGACGCCGTCACCTTTGAAAGTGCGGAAGACCTTTGGGGTCTCACCACGGGCGAGGCGCAGGAAAAGCTGCTCGACTATCCCGGCAGACTCGTGATCGGCCCCGCGGGTGAAAACAAGGTGCTTTACGCGTGCGTCTTTTCCAACGAGCGGACCGCCGGCAGAGGCGGCGTCGGCGCCGTCTTCGGCGACAAGAAGCTGAAGGCCGTCACCGCAAGGGGCACGAAGCTGCCGAAGATCTTCAACGAAGAAAAGCTCCGGGAGCTGAACATCAAGTGGACGAAGCTGCTGCACACCCATCCGCTGACGGGCCGGCAGCTGCCGAAGCTGGGCAGCGCGGGTCTCGTCGCGCCCATGCAGGCGCACTCCATCCTTGCGACCAAAAACTTTTCCGCCGGCCGGTTCGACGGCTTTGAAAAGATCTCGGGCGAAGAGCTGGCCGAAAACCACCTGGTTTCCAACGGCGCCTGCACGGGCTGCGTCATCCGCTGCGCCAGGCGCGTCAAGGTCGACGGCAAGGTGGTCAAGGGGCCCGAGCTGGAAACGCTCGGCCTTCTGGGCGCGAACATCCTCAACGACGACATTGAAAAGATTCTCAAATGGAACTACGAGCTGGATGAGCTCGGCATGGATTCGATCTCCTGCGCCGGCTCGGTCGCCTTCGCGATGGAACTCGCCGAAAAGGGCATCCACGACTTCGGCATTCACTTCGGCGAAACGGACAATCTTTCGCAGATGTTCGAGGATATCGCCCACCGCAGAGGCGAGGGCAACGAGCTTGCCGACGGCACGAAGCGCATGAGCGACAAATTCGGCGGCAAGGAGTTTGCAATCAACGCCAAGGGCATGGAGCTCGCGGCCTATGAGCCGCGCCACGCCGTCGGTCAGGGTCTCGGCTACGCAACCTCCAACCGCGGCGGCTGCCACCTCAACGCCGGCTATATGGTCGTGGTGGAGGGCCTCGGCCTCGACGTCAATTCCCTGACGCCGCACGGCAAGGCCGCAATCGCGATCATGTTTCAGAACCTGATGGAATCGGTTTCCGCCGGCGGCAGCTGCATGTTCACCAGCTACGCCGTGCTCCCGGGCTTTCTGATCGGCAAGCCGAACATGCTCCTGACGAAGGTCGTTCTCGCGGCGTTCCCGTATGTCGGCCCGGTCGTCAATCTGCTCAGCCACTTCACCAAGGTGCCGCAGCTGAACATCCCGCTTTTGCCGCACGCGATTGCCGTCAAGCACGCGACCGGCATGAAGTCGAACATGGCGAAGTACCTCACCTGGGGCGCCTACGGCTGGAATACGGAACGGATTGCAAACGTCATCCTCGGCCAGAAGGCGGGCGCCGACAAGCTGCCGAAGCGCCTGACAGACGAGCTGCAGGATCCGAACAATCCCAAAACCAAGGTGCCGCTCGAGCAGATGAAGAAGGTCTTCTACAGAGCCCGCGGCTGGAAGGACGGCATTCCCACCTGGCACAGGCTGAAAACCCTCGGCGTTCAGATCGACAAAGCGCTTTATGATTCTGCGGTCGCGGCCGCAAAGAAACCGTAAAAGGAGAAGAGATATGGCAAAGGTTAAAGTCAAGCTGTTCGGCGTCTACAGAGTTGACACGCATCTTTCGGATCTTGAGCTTGAGGCCGAGCGCCTTTCAGATCTGCTCGATGCGCTGAACGAAATCGCCGTCGGCGAACACAAGAGCAGCCTCGCCTTCACCGATGCGACTGTTTTCATCAACGGCGAGCACTGCAAAAAGAAAAAGCAGAAGCTGGCGGACGGCGACGAGCTCTGGCTGCTTTCGCCCGCCTCGGGAGGTTGAGTATGGCTTTCAGAATCGATGAATCAAGATGCGTCGGGTGCGGCGGCTGCGCGTTCACCTGTCTGTTCGACGCGATCTCGCCGGTCAATGACGACGCCTCGCTCTATGCGATTGACAACGCCAAATGCGTCGAGTGCTCCCAGTGCTCGCACGTTTGCCCGAACGGAGCGATCTCCGCGCCGGCGGGCTGGAAGAAGATCAAAAGAGTCTTTATCGTTCCGGAAAAGTGCAAAGGCTGCTCGCTGTGCAGCCGCGTCTGCAAGGCAAAGGCCCCCTTCGGAAAGATCAAGGAGCCGTTTGAGATCAATCAGGACAAGTGCTTCCGGTGCGGCCTGTGCGCCTCAAAGTGCAAATTTGAAGCGATCGAAGTGGAATACGAATAACGGCGTTTTCCGGCTTCCCGCAAAGCGGCTCTTTTCCGCGATCACTGCTTTAAAAATCCGCGCAAGGCGTCAGCCTTGCGCGGATTTTGTGTATTGTTCTCACGAAAAACAGTTCGCTTTGCGGCCGCAAGGCCCAAAGAGAGCTGCGCCCCCGGGCAGCCGGATTATTTGATTCCGAGCAGTTTGAAGATTTTCAGGAAGAAGCGGACGATGGGCTCCCAGATCGTTTTTTCCAGATCCCAGAGCTTTTCGTTGTTTCGTTTCAGGGCCGCGGTCGTTGCCGCCTGCTGCAGGTCGGCGTCGGCTGCGGCGTTCTTTCTTTGCACTTCGTCCTGACGGAACAGGCCGTCTTCGGTGTACTTCAGGAAGACGAACCGGTCGGCGAAGAAGCGGATAGCGCCCATGGAAAGGACGTTGGTGGACGTTTCGGTCTGGTTGTTCTTGCTGTAGCCGATATAGCCGCAGTTCGTGTAGGTGAAGTTCAGCGTTTCTTCCAGGTAGTTGTCTTCGCCCCGCTTTTCGGGGTTGGGGATGCGGACGGTGTCGCCGGGCGCCATGAAGTTGACGGAGCCACCGATATAGTCGTCGTAATCGCCGGAATGGTTATGGGCAAACAGGAAGATCACGTCGAGCGTCTTTGCGGCCTCGTTGATGACGTCGAAGAGGTAGAACGAATACATGTTGTCTCCCCCGCCGCCGCGTACCGTGTGGTGCAGCGGCACGTGGGTGATGAAGATCACCGGACGGGTGTCGCCCGCGGCGATCATCTGATCGAGGGCGGCCTTGACGTTCTGCGCCGTCTTCTGCACGGTCTTTTTCGCTTGGGTTCTCAGGTACTGCAGCCACGGATAATCGTCTTCGTTGATCAGATAGAAGCAATAGGTGCCCATGTCGTACATACCCGTCGGATAGAACGCAGGAATGCGCGAGTCGTGGTTGCCCTGGGCCGTGATGATGTCGTCGGGGTCGCCGTTTTCATAGACCGCCGTATACTGGTCGCGCAGCTGGATGATTCCCGGGGTCGCGTAGTCGTTGAGCAGACGGGAATAGTCGCCGCCGACCAGCAGCGCGTCGGGCTCGGGCAGGCCGTCGTCGCGCATGACGCGCAGGACGCTGCCGAAGTTGTTGAACGCGCCGGGGCCGAAGCTCTGGCAGTCGGAGAAGGTCACGAGATTGGTGTAGGCCCGGTCGGCGAACGCACCGCTTTCGGCAAAGGCGACAACCGCCGAGAAGACCAGCGTCAGCGACAAAAGCAGGGCGAGAAGCGTAACGGACAGGCGTCTGATTCTTTGTTTCATAGGTTTTCTCCGTTTCCGCGATACCGGTCTTGCTGATATGGTATCGCTTTCTTTTATTGTACTGATTCCGAAAGCTAAAATCAAGCGGTTCCGGAAAAATAGTTCCGCCGCGCGCGGGGTGCTTTGCTCCGTGCCGAAGCCGTGCGGGTACAGTCGCCCGGACTGTTTCTCTGTGCCGCGGCGCCTTCAAATTCCGTTGCTCTCAACGCTGAAAGCAGAAGACGAGTGCTCTTTCGAACACTCGTCTTCCCGGTGCAATGACCCACAAGGGATTTACACAAACATAACGATTTGTCTTTTGGCAGCGAAGAAACGCATATCCCAACCTGCGCTCCCCAAAGTAGGCGGGAGACCCCGAAGGTTTGTGCTATGGACAATCAAACACCTTGCGGCAGCTTTCACAAACCGAACCCGGTTTATGCAGGGCAGAAGCAGACGCCGCCCGCTTCACGGCTGCAGGAATTCTGCAGTTTCAAGCAGTTCGGCGTTCCCCGCCAAATCAGCATATACGACAGCAATCACATATTTGCTTTCGGATGACGGGACCGAGGGCGTGGACGTGCAAAGAATGCGGTAGTTTGTACCCGCGACGATCTGCGTTGCAAGAAGCGCAACAGGCGTGTATGCAGCGCCGGTCAGCGTCTCGCACGCTTTTTCAAGCGCCTTCTTCGCTTCGTCTGTCATGACGGGAGACTCCGTTTCCGTCCAGCCGCCGACGACGTCTTCTGCAGCCCCCTGTGCGTCCGCTTCGCTTGAAACGATTTCGGTGATCGTTGCATTGCCTTCCGGATCCTCGTAAATGTAAACAATGGAATAGGTCGTTTTTGTGTCGGGAACAACGGGCGTCGCTTTGCAGAGAACGCAGTGATTGGTCCCTGCCACCACCTGACTTGCAAGATAAGACGAATTAATGGTCCTTCAAATACTTGGATTAAACTGTATAGCTCACCAATATCGGAAAAATTGTTTTGAATAGCAATATGCTCTCCTTTACTGTTTTTTAGCCGAAAAGATATTGTTGGAATAATCTTATTGAACGAAAAATAGTTTAATATCTTTGCTTCATCAGGAGAAAGTTGTTTAATAACTTCTATAAACCCAGGATGAACCCCATTCTTTACAACAGCAGTCATAGAGTTTGCCAAAAGATTGGCATACATATTTCTTAAAACTTGGTTATCCATACAATAACTAATATACTGCAATGCAGGGACTGCAATATAGGCTTCTGGTGGCTGAATCTGCTCGGGAGAAGTATCCTTTAGCTTTTCTTCCAGCAGTTTTCTAGTTTCCTCAACATTATACTCTTTTGTAAGTATCCACTTTTCCAATCCAGAGAGAGCTGCTTTTATTGTTCTAGGAACTAAACCTAATAGTTCTCCTGACGGTTTGATAATAGGCTTTGCTGCATCGTTATATACATCTTTTGCTATTTCTTTAGTAGCTTCTTTGGTAATCTCTTTAATTATCTCTTTACCCATTTGATATCTCAGATGCCTCTTGCCTTGAAATATAGTTGTTGCAGAACGAAAGATACATATTGCCCGCCAAAACGTTGTTAGAAATATCTCCAACCTTATAGAATGGCAACTCTCCGTATCCTTTTCCTTGGTAAACAACAGGAAAACCAGTTCCTGAATAAAAGAAACAAACTTCTCCTAGTGTTCTATTCATAATACAATCCTCACACTTTCAATCAAGTCCCAACAAGCCCCGCAGCGCTTCCATCTCTTTGCCGATCTCCAGCTCGAGTTCGTCCAGCTCCGCCAGGATCTCGCTTGTCGGCGGGTACTCCACGGGCTTGTATTCCGTCTGCTTGTATTTGTTGATGGAAAGGTCGTAGTCATTGCCGACGATCTCCTCCTTCGGCACAAAGAACGACTGCGCGGTGCGCTTGCGGTCGGCTTCACTCCCTCCGTCACCGCCTGCGGCGGCGCCACCTCCCTCAGCGAGGGAGGCAAGATGATTCTCTAACTGAGAGGTTGTGCCTTGGCTCCCCCCTTGGGGGAGCTGGCGCGCAGCGCCTGAGAGGGTGCGGAACCGCGCCACGATGTCGGGAATGTCGTTTTCCTTGACGGGCGTGCGCTTGTCGTCCAGCGAAAAACCGTCGGCGTGCATGTCATAGAACCAGACGTTGTCGGTGCCGCCGTGCCCCGTTTTGGTGAATACCAATACCGCCGTGGACACGCCCGCATAGGGCTTGAACACGCCGGAGGGCATGGAGATGACGGCTTCGAGCCGGTTGTTTTCAATCAGTTCTTTGCGGATCGCCTTGTGCGCGGTGGACGAGCCGAAGAGCACCCCGTCCGGCACGATGCACGCGCAGCGCCCGCCCACGCGCAGCATCCGCAGAAACAGAGCGAGGAAGAGCAGCTCGGTCTTTTTGGTCTTGCAGACCTTGAGCAGGTCGGGCGAAACCGTGTCGGCGTCAAGGCTGCCCTTGAATGGCGGATTGGCAAGAATCAGGGAATACTTGCCGCTGTCGGGGTTCTGGTCGGAAAGGCTGTCGCGGTATTCGATGAAGGGGTTGTCGATCCCGTGCGTCATCATGTTCATCGCGCCGATGCGCAGCATGGTACGATCCATGTCGTAGCCGTGGAACATATGGTTCATGTAGTGGTCTTTCTTCTGGCGGTTGAAGAAGATCTCCTCTTTGCGGTGCTCCTTGAGGTACTCCCCTGCCGTGACAAGGAAGCCGGATGTGCCGCACGCCGGATCGCAGATCACGTCGTCGGCGCCGGGGTCCATCAGCTCGACCATCATGCGGATGATGTGCCGCGGGGTGCGGAACTGGCCGTTGACGCCCGCCGTGGCGATCTTGGCGAGCAGATATTCATAGACGTCGCCGCGCACGTCGGCGATTTGTGACGCGCTCATCAGATCGTAGATTGCGTCGAGGGCATCCACGACTTTGGAGAGCATAAGGGGCGTGGGCAGCTTGAAGATCGCGTCACCCATGTATTTGGAATAGGCGCTGTTCTTGTCGCCGTGCAGATCTTTTATGAACGGAAAGACCAGCTCCTGCACAACGGAATACATTCTGCCGGCCGGGAAGTCATGGAACACCGACCATTTGAGCTGCTTGCCGTCAACGGTGCGCTCGCCGATCTGTACCTCGTCGGCAAACACGCTCTGATACGGCAGGCCGAGCATCGCGCTCTCCTTGGCGCGCAGGTTGTCGCTGTCATCAAGGTCGTGGATAAACATCAGATAGGTGATCTGCTCGATCACGTCCAGCGGGTTGGTCAGGCCGCCCGTCCAGAAGATCTCCCATAGTGCGTCGATTTTGTTTTTCAGTTCGCCGGTAATCATAAGTCGCTGCGCTCCTTTACAATTATGAATTAAGAATTATGAATTATGAAGTTTGGTGGTTTTGATGATGCTGACAAGCAACTTGATGAGTTCTTCGCTGTCGGCGTAGATGCTGCGAAACTGTTCGGTTGAGAGGTAATCGGTTTCCGCCAAGAGTTCAAGCCAGTAGGCGGATTCCTCTGCTTCTTTCAGCGCAATGCCGAGTTTCGCCGTGAAATCGGCCGGGCTCTGCGCACGATATGCTTCGCGGCAATTGGCGCCGATGCTTGTCCCGCTACGCAATAGCTGTTTGGAAAGAACAAACTCTTTTTTCTCATCTTTCAAGTATTGATAAAGCCTGATGATTCTGATTGCAAAACCTTTACTTTTATTCAACACCGCATTTTCCATCTGCGCTTCCCCCTACTTCTTAATTCTTAATTCCTAATTCTTAATTCTTCTCGTGGTTCCAGGTGTA
>JAEEGL010856654.1_pt1 | contig 19336 bp, 24 predicted proteins | sample 9134231 | NCBI WGS metagenome assembly JAEEGL01 (sample SAMN16246548, study PRJNA631951) | gut metagenome | biome: gut microbiome; feature: rumen; material: fiber-attached | host: Bos | place: Iran: Karaj | collected 2018-10
AATGGTTATGAAGATTAATTAATATAAATACAGTCAGCCAGGGAGACTATAAAATCTGTACTGATGAGACCTGGACGAAATATCCCCGATACGATCCAAATTGATATTTCAAGTACAGAGTCAGCCAGGGAGACTATAAAATCTGTACTGATGAGACCTGGACGAAACTTGATTCTTTGAATGCATCTACTTCGAAGTAGATGCATTTTTTATATGGAAACTACGTAATCATTTAAAGTATATATTCATTCGTATTATAATTATTTTTAAAAAAATACAGATAAATATATATGTGAAAACTTGTATATTTGTAGTTATAAAAGATGAACAAGAATATTTAGATGATTTTATTAAATATCATTTAAATTTAGGAATAGATCATATATTTATATTTGAAGATAAAAATAGTCTATCACATAAAGAAATAACTGATAAATATAATAAAGTAACTCTTAATTCGATAAATATATTAAATCCTATTGAATATCAACAAAAAGAATATATTAAGAAAGGATTAATATGGATAAGAGATCATTTTGATTATGATTGGTGTTTTTCTATTGATTGCGATGAATTTATAACCGTAGAAGATAAATTTCCTGAATTATTAAATAATTATACTAAACATGATGCTATAATGCTTCATTGGAAAAATTATGGGTGTTCAGGATATATAAAAAAACCAAAATATGATAAACCAATATGGGAAATATATACTGAAGAATGTGGTTATTCGTATTTAGATAAGAAGTTATGTAATTGCACAAAAATGTGTTTTAATATGAAGAAATTACAAGAACGATTTATATTTGGTAGTCATACTGCACTTTGTAATTATGTAAAACCTGATTTTACATGGGATAGAACAAAACCAGTATTTGGAAAAATTTATCTTAAACATTATATAACAAAATCATTTGAAGAATATATTTGGAAATTAAATAAACGAGGAATGTTGCATCCTGAACATCGTAAAATAGATGATTTCTTTGAGATGCATCCACATTTACAAAAATATAAAAATAAATTATTAAAAAATAATTATGAAGCATCTTAAAATATTTGGAACTGTTGCTGCATTTGAAGCAGCACAAGCAACATTAGATTTGCCTAATGTAAGTTTAATAGAAGCAACTAATGGAATTAACTATTTACCTTATGTTGAACCGGAAACTAGAGTAATTGTTAAATATAATGTAACTGATACTGAAGAAGATACACCTTTATTCTTTGCAGATTATCCTGACAATATTGCTGCTCTTGAAATTGATGGTGTTGAACAAAATGAAGTTATATCATCATATAGATTTAATACAACAGGAGAACATGTTGTTAAGTTTACATTACCAGATAATGAAGACATAATATATAGCTACACATTTGCATATGTAAAAAGTATTACCGAAGTTATAATACCTAGCACAGTAACAGGACTTGGGGCAGTTGCATTTGGACATTGTGAAAATCTCTCAAAAATAACATGTAATGCAATGGTCGCACCAACAACAGCTACTGAGTATGATACTAATTCTATAAGTAATGTTGCCACAACTGGTACTTTATATGTTCCAACAGGATCAACAGGGTATGATGCATGGATGGCAATATTGGGTAATGGCTGGACTAAAGTTGAATTTTAATATAAATTATAATTAATATTTTACAAACCCGCTTCGGCGGGTTTTTTAATGCATAAATATTTTTATATAATATTTGAAATTTTTATAAAAATTACTATATTATATTTGTAATTAATTAATAATTAAAGAATATGAATACAGAGAATACAGCTACACCGCGTCAAAGATGGGCTCTATATTGTATTACTAAGAAGGATTATCGTAATGAAATTCTTTCGAAAGAAGAGGCTGCTCGTTTGATCAAGGAGCTTGGAGATCCTAATTATAAGAAAGCTTCTAAAGTTAATAAAACTCTTTCTGATGAACTTCTTGATTATATGAAGGATCACATTGATGAACTTTATCAAGCATGTCTTGGTGAAATGAATTATAAATCAATCGTTGAAGACGATATTCATATTCCTGAGAATAAAAGAAAGAGGTTTGCTTTTGTTGGTTGCGGATGTGGAATTACTTGGCTTAAGTATCGTAAATCAAAGAGAGCTGAAGAAATTGATAAAGCTGCTCGTAAGTTCCGTGGAGAGGAAGTTCTCAATATGTTAATTAAGAAACTACCGAAAAAAGATTATAATTATTTCAAGTCTATTGGTTGTCCGTTTGAAGCTATTTGGTATCAGATGCAGAATCTCCAGACGAAATATTACTCTTTGGTTATTAAGTTTGCAGAAAGTAAAGGAATTGAAATGAGAATTGAATCACGTATTGATTAATTTAAATATTTATTAACGATATAAATTGGTAATTATGACAATATTTTTTGATATAGATAATTTTGAGATATTGGAGTTTTATTCTTATCCAACAACAATTGTGCATCGTATGGTTGAATATGATGAGGGTTTTCATAAAAATTCTCCCGATAATGTAGAGGATGTTAAAGATTTCTTTAATGATGTTCTAAAATATGCAGAGAATAAACTTGGAAAATCATTAATGGATAATAAGGTTGCATTTAAGATTTTATATAAACCAACAAATACTATTATGTATGTTGGATATAAAGATTGGAATTGGACTATTGGACTTGGTCTGAATAAATATATGATTGGCAACGTAACAAAAATTAAATAATATGAAGTCAGCAACAAATTCAATAAAGTGTGGTCCTTATGTATTTCAGCCGACAAAATATAATGAAAACGGTGATCTCTATTGTATGATTGTCAAACGTCATACATACAAGAAATTTGTAAATGATAAATGTAAGTTAACTGGGTTATATCATTTTGATACAGACACATTCGATATTATTTATACTTCTCCTGAATTTATGAATCGTAGTCATCAAAAGATGCTTAAATGGTTTTTAAAACAATATGAATGGTGCTTATGACTTTAGAATATTTAGTTAGAGAAAGTTATTATTGGGATTGGATAATGGCGTTTCTTGTAGCTTCATGCTGTGTACTTTTTAATAGATTAGCAGGAAGAAAAGAAGAATCTTGTCCTACTTGGAAAGATAAATTACAAATGTCTTTAATATATTTAGCTTGTTTATTTGCAAATATGTTTTTTATTTGGCTTCTTATGATGGCTCAAGAAGCTTGGTTAATTGAACGTTGGGGTATAAAATTATAATTATAAATATTTAAATACTATATTGTTTTAAAATATTTGATTTAATTAAATGTCCGATGCAAATTCAGTTTTAAGACAATTAAGACCAGATGAAATTATTAAAGATTACTTAAAAGATAATTTAAAAATAGAACTTGAATATTGTTCTCCAGTAGGATTAAATGATGGTTTTATTAAAGCCACTATTAAACTTGATGGAGAAATTATAGATTCTGATAAAAAAACAATTGTAAAAACATTTTTTTAATATGAGAGAATTTTATGAAGTAATTAATGAATATCCTTGGACAACATTCTTTTTATTTATTATGGTAACAACAATTTTGTCTGAGATTGCTTGCATTGTTCATCGTGATAAATAATAAATAATTAATATGAATAATAGAAAACTATTAGAAAAAACATGCGTCTGTATTGAAAATTATGAAATTGAAGATTTAATTTTTCATAAAGGCAGAGAATACCAAGTAGATATTTTTCCATTATATTATCAAGTATACCAAAATGGTGGTTGGGATGATTATATATACATGGAAGATGAAGATTTTAATAAAAATTTTAAGTTGATAGATTAATGATTACAGATATTGAAATATTAAATGAAATAATATCAATTAGAAAGAAAACAGAATTGATAGCTAATCCATTATATAATGATTTTTGTGGATCTCATTTTTGGGGTGATATTGATAGACGTTTACAACAGATTGAACAAGATATAAAAGATAATTTAGAATTATTTGGAATTATTAAAGATGAATAAAGAATATGTAGATAATGATGTATTCAGATTTAGAATCTCATTAAAAAATGAATTAGATTTAGATGATATAACTATTTATACTAAACCATTTCCAGATTTTCCTATTGGTGAATATAAATCAAATGAACAAGTACAAAAATTTTATGATGACCAAGAAGATTTAGTACAAGAAAAATATTTTACACAACAAAAAATTGATGAATTAAAACTTAAATTAGTTCAAAAAATTCAAGAATGTAAAAACCCATTTTATATATGTTGTGTAGATAGAGATGGTGGTTATAATGTAACTGAAGATGATCTTTTTAATTTAGATTAATTTTGCCAATTATGATGTAATTAAATTTTAAAATTTAACACATATTAACTATATTGAATATTGGAAAAATATTAACATTTTATATGACAGAATCATTAGTAGCTATAAATATTATATGTAACGATAAACTTATTAATAAAAACGGTACTCCATTACTTTTTTATTGGGACGGACAACAAGATATTTATGATGCATTTAAATCAAGTAATGAATTTATAGATTATCTTTATCATACTGTAATGACGAAGGATAATTATATAAATTCATATTTTGCATTTTTTAAGTATTATTTAGACGAAGAAGGAGTTGAAAATTATCAAGAAAATAAATGCATTATTCAAGATTTTATAACGTTTCAAAATATGAGAGAAGATCGTAGATCTTTTTATAAAGAATATTTATCAGATCTTTTTCTTTATTTATATAAAAGTGCATATCATGAAGATTATAATCAAGATATATCAATAATTGGTATAGATGAATCAATATTGGATATATATGATAAAATTCAAGAGAAGTATCCTAAGAAGGTAATTAAAAGCACTGTTATAAATTATATTAGAAGTGAATTGCTTCAATCAAATAAGTTATCAATACCTAATACTGATTGGATTATTGAACAATTAGAAGATTTACTTAGTGAAAGAGAATAAATTTATTTAATTAAAATATTATGAATTATGAATTAGATTTGGCAATAAATTATCAAATTTTTACAAACTTTAAGCAAAAACCTGCAGCAATATTAATTAATTTATTTAATGGTGGCCGTATAATTGATTATGCTCGTTTTTCAGGTTATGGATTAATTACATCATTAAATGAAAGAAACAATAAAATAATTATTGAGGAACAAGATCGTTTTAATAGAGCAAAAACAAATTGTTTAATATTTGATTTAACTTATAATAAGTATAACCCAGGACGTTTCGATAAATTATTTATATATTATTCAATTACATCAAGAGATAATGGTTGGTATGGATATGTATTATATAATACTGAAACTGGTGAAACACGAAATAAATATTGTTTACCATACGCTGATGATAAGTTATATCAATATATTTATGTACATCTTATAGAATTACCAAATGATAAAAAATGGGAATATTTTAGTTCAAGATATGATGCATTAAAAAATAAAGATACTAAAAATATTAAAACGATTTCTGATTATCGAGAAATGAAACAATATTATGAAGATTTTAAGAAACTAAAATTTAACCCATTAGAAAAATTTGTTGAAGATTAATATTTTTATATAAAATATATAATTAATTATTATGGTAATAATTGATGGTGCTGCAGCAGGAGGTACATCAGATGCTGCATCAGGGGGTGCTGCAGCTGGAACCGATATGACTGAAACTAATGAAAAATTAGGAGAAATCGTAGAAGCGTTATCAGTAAATGACAAAGCAATACTTAGAGATATTGCAATAAAATTATATTCAAACTGTGATTTTGATCATACATCAGAATCTGCAGATCAAATTGCAATTAAATGTATAGAGAGAGCTAGAATATTACTAAAAAGATTATCTTAATACTTATGAAAAAATTATATATTATTATAATTGCATTTATTATGATGTTTACATTTAATTCATGCGATACATATAACTATGCAACAACTCAAGATGATGTTCATATTGAATATGAAGAATATGCTGTTAGACCTTCAGTATCATTTGATATTGTAATTTCAAATGGTACTCCATATTATATGAATGGAAGATTATTATATTATATGTATGAAGGTTTATATTATTACCCTTACTATTATAATAATTATTTATATGTAAGAACATATAATAGGCCATTCAAACATATTCATAGTCGTCCATATTTTAGACCTCATAAATATGATTATAAATTTAGACATGACCAATATAGAAGATTTTATCCACATAAACCATATATACATGAACGTCCATTATATAATCATAATAGGCCTAATATAAATCATAGACATTATAAAAATGGTAATTCTAATATGAATAGATTTGGTCACCAAAACAGAACAAATAATAGAAAATTTGGTGGAAGAAGATAAAAATATTGAATTATTTGTTATACGTAACTATTTTATATAAGTTATATGTTTATAACAAAAAATTTTATTATTAACTTAAATAAATATAAAAAAAGATGAGAAAGACAATTTTTGCTTTAATTTTTGCAATGATGTTTAGCTTTTCTGTTATGAGCTGCGGAAGCTGCTCAACAGGGGCAACTACAGATGCAGATAGCACAAAGGTTGATACTGTACTTGTAGATAGCACAGCAGTAGACTCAGTTGTAGCTGACACAGTTGCAGTAGATACTACAGTAGTTGCTGAGTAATTAAGATTATTCAACAAAGTAGTATAAGCAGGTAGAGATACCTGCATTTTTTATCTTAATAAAATTTGAATATTATTTATTTTTTACTATATTATATTTGTAATCAATAATAATTTGAATATGAACAAACTGATAAATAAAATTAAAGAAATCGTTCTTATAATAATTGCGATTCTTTGTTTAGCTGGTTTTTTATATGGATTTGGTTACGATTTAATTACAAATCAACATAATATAGAAATGAGTCAAGAAGATGCTGAAGATATTATAATGTCACAGCAAGTAATTGATATGTATTATTAAATATTTGAATTATGAATAAACTCCCATACAATTGTTATGTTGACCGCAAAGGTTATGTAATGCCAAAGAGCGCAGTAATCAAACTTAATCCAGATCTTATTGAATGGCTTAGCACTGATGATGCTGTTCGTTTTCTTTTTACAGATAAACCAAATTCTTTAAAGTTAAATAAAGAGTGGCTTACTATAGGAATTAGTCATTCTTGGGTTGGAAATATTTATGCATATGCTGCTGATGAATCAAAAGAAGTAATTGATAAATATTTTATTGATAATCCTTACGTTAAAATTTTTGATGAAGATGATGAGGCATTTATGAAATATATGAAGTGGGTTGCTAAACTCGGTCCTTGGTTTACAAAACAAAGATTTAAGAAAAATTAATAAATGTTAAATTTAAATAGTAAATTTGTTTTATTATATAAGACAGATTTACTATTTTTATATAAATATATACTTACGAAATATGCCAAAAAGTAAATTAACATTAATTGTTGATGGAAACTGGCTTTTGATGAGTAGACTTTCAGTATTAAATTCTAAATATGTTGATGATTTTGAATTAGCACAAGAACTTAAATTAATGCTTATTAAATCTATTAATGTTGTTCTTAGAACATTTGTAGATATTGATAATGTAATTGTTGTAGCCGATGGTGGGTCATGGAGAAATTCAGTTCATATTCCAGAATTTTTATATGATGAAAAAACATCAGAAGACCAATCAGTAGAATATAAAGGAAATCGTGTTAGATCTGCAGATATTAATTGGGAAGTTATTTTCTCTGCATACGAAGATTTTTTAACAACATTACAAAGTTGCGGAATAACAACATGTAAAGAAAATAATATAGAAGGTGACGATTGGTGTTATCATTGGTCTACATACTTAAATTCACAAGGTACTAATTGTATTATTTGGACAAAAGATAATGACTTAAAGCAATTAGTAAATATTGATTCAAATAAATGTTTTACAGTTTGGTGGAATGCTAACAATGGAATATTTATTAAAGATTTTCCAGAAGAAGATTTTAATTTTTTATTTAATACTGAATTTAATGTTAATGAATCTTTATTAAATAATCTTATTAAAAAATGTAAAGATGTTGAAAAGATTAATCCATCTGCAATAGTTGTTGATAAGATTATTAAAGGAGATGCGGGAGATAATGTATATCCTATTATAACACGAAAGTCAAAAAACAATACATCATCAAGAGTATTTAAAGTTACTACAAAAGATATTGATTATAATCTTAATTATAAAGATCAAAACGCTGTAAGAAATTATATTCATAATCTTATTAATTCAAAAAACTATGTAGGACGAATTACTAAATCTGAACATGATATATTAGAGCATTTTAATTATAATAGAAAGCTTGTAGCTCTTGAGAAAGAATCATATCCACAAGAAATTTTAGATAAATTTGATCAATATCATGATTATAATATTTCAAAAGATCTATCAATTGCCGAAAGTCAAATTCAAGCAGCATCTAATAAATTAATGGGTATTCTTGATATTATTTAACATTAGTTAAAATACTATACTATAATAGCTAGGAAATATCTTCCTAGCTATTGTTATTCTTTCCTCTAGCATCCTATAACAATATGTTAAATGAAATATATTATAATCACTTACTATATGATGCTAGATGTTCTTTTTACTGCTTCATCCCATAAATGACATTAACAAATTCGCTTCCAATATTTTCTTCAATATATTCTCTCGCAGAAGCTAAACTTAAACTTTCATTTACATTAGTTGACCATATATAAATAATATCGTTTTCATTATCATATTCACTATTTATATGATAATTTTCTTTGATATATTTTTGAGCTTTTGAAATATTGTCATCTAAGTTGATAATTGATTCCACAAGTAATTTTTCATTTTCTTTATTCATTAGTTTCTTCTTCGATATTTTTTTTATCTTTTATATCATTTTCCCTATGTAACTTAATATTTAACATATCAGTTAATTCTACAGATAGTGATTCTATATTTACATAGTTCTTTATAATATATGCGGATATATCTTTTATATCAACATCGAGGAAATCTACTAATGTATTGATTTGTGCTTCTGGAAAATTATCCCATTTAATGTCAATATCAATAGTTGGCTTCGAACTAATTTTATCAAATACCTTTTTAATTATTGATTCATTATTAACAAATTGTTGTTGCTGTGGTGATTGTTCTGGAATTAATGGATCTACTCCATACATTTTTTCATATTCTTCAATTGATCCAACATCTCCACTTGTTGCTTGCTCGGTACCGATAATTTTTCCTGATTCATCATATATGTCATCAGATACTTGAATGTATTCTCTGGAAAAAACATCCATAGGTATTTGTCCTTTATCTGATATGATAATCATATTATCACCATCTTGTATTGTTTGACGAATATTTATTTGCTGACCCGTCCCTTTATTCATCCACTTTCCAGTAAGTCCCATTCCACTATCATCGCCGCCTCCTACAAATTCGCGTCCTTGAACTTTACCTTCAAAAGCAGTTGGTTGATATTCTGCCATCTATATATTAATTTTATATTTTTGTTATCTATCTAATATATAAAAATAGATAACATTATTTTTTTAATTCAATATAATATTTTAATTATTTTCTTTTAATATTAATTTTTTAGTTTCTTCATCCCCATAAATATAATTTAATATTACATTATGTATATCATTTTCGCTATCTAAAAAATAAAGATATTCATTATTGCTTATAAATGTATTGAAATAATTTATCTCTATCATATCTGTACTTGTTAATGCTTTGCTTGATTTAGAGTCTACCCATACAGTTAATACATTATGTTTCTTAAATACAATATCTGATATAATATTAAATTCTTCAATAGTTAATATACATATATCATTATTGTAAAAATCATCTATTGTTATACCTGATGATATATAATCTTTTGTTTTAATATATAATAATGCATTATTTTTATACGATAAATTTGCAACGTTTACATCTAAATAATAAATATACTTATCATTTAATTTATTCTTATATAAAGTATCAGTTGTAAACGTCGGTACTATTGATAATTCATCATTAATTGCAATCATATTTTTTGCAATATTTAATGCAGTTTCTTTGTCTAGGCATACTATAAATACTTTTAAATCCATATTTTATTTGAGAGAGATATATATATTTAATACATTACTATTTAAATTTGTACTATATGATTCATAATACATAATTGTTATAGGTTCACCGCAATAACATAAAGATCCATTAATTATATTGAAGTTTCTTGAAATTTCTGAATCTTTATTAAATAATACAATTTGTTTATTTGCTGTAGTGTCTTGTAAAACACCTATAAAATTATTATCATTATTTATTTGTATCAAAGCATTATTAATATAATCTTCAGATAATTTGAAATATTTCATTAATAATTTATTAACAACCAAACCAATTGTATTATAATTATCTAATGTCCCACTATTTAATTGTTCATCATATTTATTAAAATCAGTATTTTCTAAATTTATAAATAAATCAGAATAATCATTTCTTAAATATCCAAACATATTAAATGTTAATATATTGTATGTAATATTATCAAATGTTTGTTGTACAATATTATTTGATTTGGACATTATTTTTGAACCATTTAATACAATATTATTAAAATCTAATGATAATGTATCATGTGTTTTAAACTTATTTTTATCGGATTCGTTAAATAATGTTTCAGTACCAATATTAATATTTCTATTTGATGTACCAAGATGCAAAGTTGTTTTTAATTTTTCATCATATGATGTACCAAAATATGCATAATATGAATTTCCAGCACTATCTAATGAAATGATGTTTAATCTGTTTAACACATTAACATTTCTATTAAATACTTCTCCAAAATCTAATGTAGGTACATTTGAATTAAATATATATTCGTCATAATTACTATTTGATTTTACCAATTCCTCTATTGTTAAAGTAACTGTTGAGTCAGTAGCAACTTCAGCTAATTCTTGTTCTATTAATTGTATTGATGATTCTACATTTGTTATTTCATTACCATTTACATAAATAATTGATTCTCTTGAATAATTATTACTTTGTTGATTTATTAATTCTGTAATTACTTCATTTACTGTTGTAGATTTTGTAACTGTTGTATTATTATATTTTGGATATAATGAATTAGTTACCTGTATTTTATCAATAGACGAAATATATTTATTATTTTGTGAATATATAATGTGATTATTTTCTAATTTAACGGTATCATTAAATTGAACAATTCCATTTAAATCATTATTATAGCTATTAACAATATCTGTGTTACTTAAATACTCTTCAGAATCTTTGTTTTTAATTATTAACCAGTTATTTAAGTTAGTTAATAAATTTTCATGTCCAACATCACTAATAATAGCTTTTAATAATATTAAATCTTGATCATTTAAATTTGCTACACTATTATCGTTTGTAGCATTATATAAGTTAATATTAGAGCTTAATGATAATGCATAATCATGATCTACTTCATTAATACACTTATAATCATATGTTCCATTTTCTTCAACTAAATGCCAAATTGTTAAAATATGAGAACCTTGATATTGGCTTTTTAATTCTGAAGTATCTAAACAATCTAATGTTGATATACTTAATATAATACTATTTGCTAAATATTCTTTATTGTTATTATCAATAGTTGGAATATATGTATAACATGCTGTATTATAATTAGATGCTATATTATCAAATAATGCAGGATTTACAACAAATTTAGTCTTTACAAAATTAGAGCCATTTAATATTTGTTTATCTTTAATATTATTTAATACATTAAAGCTTTCATAAATACCATTATCATTTTTATCAACGCTAAATATAATGATTATATTTGGATTACCTGCATCTTTACCTAATGCTCCAATTTTAGTATCTGTATCATTAATACTCCAATTATAGTTTCCATTAATATAAGGCATTGTATATATATCCTTAATATCAATTGAATTAATTAATGAATCTTTATATTTATTATAATTAACAACAAAATTATATGTTTTTAATTTGCTAATTTCACTATTATAATCACATATCAAATTATCATTTTTACTAAAGAATTGATACTTATTAATATTATCTAAATTAATAAATGTAACATAATTATTTGTTGAATAATAAATATGAGAATTATCATTACTATTACATATATAATAGAATTTATAATCTAAAGGTATGTATAATGTAAAATATTCATTATCAGAAATATTAGATAATATACGTTCATATAATTTACAAAGTATACGTTTAATAAATGTTTTTGTAGAATCAAAATAATACTTATTGTTATAATAATCAAAAATATTAAAATACAAATGTATATTATCTTCATTTAATAACACCAATTCTTCTCTAAAGTTAATATTAAACTCATTGTAAAAATATGTTACTAAACTATCATAATCGTCATCTACTGATAAGAATTCATTATTATTAGTATTATACTTTAATGTAACTGTTTTGAATTTATAGAAGTTTGAATTATACTCATAGTTATTAATTAATGCTATTGGAGAACAATCTCCTACAATATTTTCATTATAAGCTAATAAATTTTTTATATTTGCATAATCAGAATTAATAATAGAAAAATCTAAATCAATATTGTTTTCATAATTTTTAAATACAAATATCTTCTTAAATTCATTATATAATTCTGGTTCATTTGTTTTTAATGAACTACCATTAAATATCTTTACATACATATGATACTCGTCATTTAGAGCACCATACACATATGTTGAATCATCAGTTATATTTTTTAATGATTCTTCATACAAACTATTAATAGTATTAATTAAACAAAACCATTCATTATTATCATTTGTATAATAATGATATAATTTTGCTGCATACTTTAACAAATTTGATTCAATATCATATTTATAATAATATAAAATAGTATTTAAGTCTTCATCATTATCAGAAGTAAATGTTTTGCCTGCAAGCATAAATGTTAATTCATTTCCATCATTAACACATATACTATTTTTAGCATATTTTTCAATATTGCCAACTGGAATTGAAAACTCTAAATTATTTGGAAAATATAAAATATTATTTATATTAACACTATTTGAGATGATATTTTCATTAAATAAATTACCATTTTCATCATATTGATATACACCAAATTTTACATTATTTTTGTTGTTTTCGTTAAAATATTGTATATAGCCAATATATTCGTTTTTATTATATGATATGTTATCACCTAATAAATCATTAAATGTAAAATATTTATATGCTAAACCATCACCCTTTATACCTATACGTTGACCTAAATTTGCTAATGCTTGTATAAGATATTCTTCTTGATATTTATCAAATTCTATAGGGTTTTGTAATTGATTAATACTTTCGACCATTTTTATATTAAAATGAATTTATATGATATTGTATATTGTTTTTTGTTGTTTAAAATACGAATGTTTTGAGTATCAATAATTAAATTACTTTCATACTTATTATATAAAAATAAAATAATATTTTCATAATCTAAACCTATTTGTTTGAAATATTTTAATAATATTTTGATTTTTTTATCTTCGATTAAATCTTTATTTTCTTGTAACTCTAATATTTCATTATATGAATATTTTCTATTATCTTTAATTTCTATTAATTCAGGTAAATTATATAATACATTATCATTAAAATGTTTATATTCATGTTGATATTCAATTGTATGATAATTCATAATCATATTACCTAATGCATCAATTTTATAATATTCATGATTTGGAGAATATATATTTCCATATAAATTCAATCCATGATATTTATATATATTGATATCTGATTTATGTAAAACATTATATTTTTTAATGTTTTTATACATATCATCATTATAAATAAAATTCAATTCCCAACAGTCATTGATAATATTTGTTTTATGCAAGAATGGTGTAATATAATTTAAGTATCTTAATAATTTAATTTTCTTAGTATTATTTAATTTTACTATATTATATAATTTATCATCATCATTAGATTTAATCATTTTATTTTGATTAATTATTTCAACATCATTAATTGCTGATGATATGTAATTGATGTTTATTTCCAGTTCATTAGGATAACTTATTGTATTAATTTTGTTTGTAAATTTATTAAATAAATTAATCTTTAAGAATGGTTCAATTAAATAGAATATTTTTTTAATATAAGATTGATCAATATTTATAACACTATGTTGATCTATTGAATCAAACTTAACATTAAAATTATAATCTTTATATATATTAAATGAATTATTTGTATTATCAAAATTAAAAGATATCCAATAAAAACCATAACGTACTCCATTATATTCATATATGTACATATTTAATATATCATCATATATTAAGTTATTGTTTTTAATGATACTATTATATGATATATTAAATGGATTACTAATTGAATATAAAGTAATTCCGTATGCATAAATTAAGTTATAATATAAATCATTAAATGAATTAATTATATCATCACTATTTATAAAATCTAAAATAATTTGTAAATATTCATTATGTAAATTATTATCTATAAATTTATAAGTATTTGTTTCATTATCAAAATATATATAATTCTCTTTATATATTTTTCCTTGACACCAATTATCCCATTTGTTACTTAAATTAGTTAATTCATTATCTGTTAAAATATTTAAAGACTTTATGTTATTAATGAAATCTAATGCAAATTGGTTTTCATATAATATATTATAAAATACATCGTCTACATTAATTTCTTTAAAATATTTATTATATGCTATTATGTATTTATTATTTTGTATTTTTCTTTTATTTAACATTTCCTGAATGTTACTAATATCCGTATCATTTACATATGCACTTGTAAATAAAGGAGTTAAATAATCTTCAACATTTATAAATGTTCCTGATAAATTTGATGATTGAATATAATTTTGTGTAGAATTGTTAGTTAAATAACAATCATCAGTAATATATAAATAAAGAAAATATTTATCATTTAATAATTGTAAAAGATTATTATCCAATAATATAACATTTTTATTAACACATAAATCTACTTCAAAAGATAAATTACTAACATTTATAACAAAGTTATTGTTTGTTGATCTTGTATCTGATAAATAGTTAATAAGATAATTTAATATTATTTCATTGTTATTTGTTAGATATATTGAGTTAATTACATCTATGATATCATTACGATTAAATTTTGTAAATGTGTTAATTAAGAATTTGTATAATGAAATATAATTATCTTTAACATCAATTTTACCTTGCTTAATAACCCAATATCTTTGTTTAACATATATTGAATCTAATAAATTTGACATTGCAGATTTATTTAATGCAATACTTGTATTATTCTTATGAAGCTTTCTAGTATATTCAATCAAATGTTCTTTATTTAATATTTGAATATAAAAATTCTTTGTATCATTTATATTATAATGTTTAATGTTACTATTATGTTTATCATTATATAAGTCAATGTAATTGTTAATATTATATGTGTCTACATAAATATCACAATAGTTTTTAGTTTTTCTTATAAAATAATCAGTTAAATCAACTCCATTAATATTACCATTTACTTCATAAGTATATGAAGGATATAATTGTAAATTACTTAATACTTTAATAATTTTTGTATTATCATCAATATATTTTCCTCCGAGTATATTAATTAAATCTGATTTATGAATAAAAGATGTTTTAATAAATATGAAAAATTTTCCATAAGTATCTTCATTATAATCTAATAAGTTATATATATCACTAACAGGATATTTATTCATATTTGTGCCTATTGATGCATAATATAATAAATTATACATCCAATAGAAATTATCATTTACTTCATTTGTACCATATAAGTTTTTATCAAATAAGAATACATTGTTATTATTATCATCTTTATAAAAGAAGTTAATATTATTATATCCATATAATATTAAATATCCATTACGAGACATATTATTTATATCATTAACTAAATTTTGATCATTTAGATAATTATTAATTATTGATATAATATCATCAGTTTTATAAAATGTATTTTCTTCTAAATAATTTTTTTCTTCAATATAAGTACCATGAATATCTTTAATCATAGTTTGATTAACACTTACATTAACTGTAGAATTATTTGACATATCAAATATTTTTTGATAATACACTATATTTCGTCCGCCTATTTCAATTGTAGATAACATATTATATGATTGGTTATAATCATATGTATTATTATCATTTGCTGAAATAACTTTAGCAGCTTTAATTAACTCATTATTTAATTTATTATCGTTAACATATGTCAAATTAACTCCTAAGAATACTCCAAATTTATCTAACTTATATTTTTCAGCATCTTTTAAGTTATACAAAATTCCATTATGATATGTATAATTATATTTTACATCACTCCAATTATCTGAATTATTAAATAAGTCATGAATAGTATTATCATTATTAAAGTCTAATATATAATCATTAATTGTATACCATGATGAAAAATAATTTGACATTAATTTATAATATTTATCATAATTTGATGAATCAGATATTAATCTGTTTCCATAATATTTTCTTGTGATGTAATAATTATCCTTTGAATATCCTATCGGCAATTTTAAATCACTATTAGATATAATTGCTTTTGGAAATATTCCTTTAAACATAGTTGGGAAATATCCATATTTTTGGTTAGGATATTGATTATATGAATAAGCATAATTTATGTTTGTAATATATGGATCATTATCATCACTTAATAGCATTTTAAACTTACAATAAAATGGCGATACTTTATTAGTATATGTATAATTAATATATTTAGAATCGTTTAATGCAGGATATCCAATGTTCATAATATCTATAACATCATCATTAGCATCACTACCATTAGTTAATTCATATGTTCCAGTGTATTTATTAAATTTTCTAAATTTATGATAAGCATGTGTATAGTTAACATCAAAATCATAAAAATCATATTTATTATTATATTTTGAACAATAAAATCCACTTATATTAAGTTTGTATCCTTTAAAGAATTGTTTTTCATAATTACTTAATATATCATTTAAGTTAAATGAAAAACTTAAAGGTATAATTTGACTCATAATTAAATTATTACGTTCAAACCCTTTACATATTGTATAATCAAAATTATGAATTGTTGTTTGGTTTTTATAAATGTTACCAATAACATTATCTTTATATTGAACTATACCACCTTTTTTAACGTCAATACCAAAATATGTTGCTTGATAAGATTCTGTTAAACAATATATAACTCTTTCATCAATTTGTTTAACAAATCTGCTTAAATATGTTTTAAGATAATTACGTTTATTGTTTTTATTAATATATATCTTAATGTTCTTTGTTAAGTGATCATTTAATTTAATTGAAATACAAAAATATTCAGGTAAGTCATTTATATTATCAACATAAATTGGAGCATAGAAATTGAATTGACTTCCATGCTGACTATATTGAATACGCTTACAACCAAATTCATAACTTTTATTACGGCTATCATTAACATAATTATACAATGAATTAAGATTTAATATCGCATAACTATTTTTGTTATAATTGAAATTAGCTTTATAAAAAACATCTGAATAATAATAATGATATTTCATTATATCATATTCATATTTACCATTTAATAAATTAACTTCAATATTTTTATTAGCTAATGAATTTTGTAATGGAATTAAATTTGCTAATCTAATATATGTTGAATAAGTATTATTGTCTTCTTTTTGAATTTCATTTACTTTACATGCAATTGTAAAGTTACCTGATAATGATGGTAAAGTTCTTAACAAAGGTTTAAACATATTTATAAACTATACTATTATTATATTTATATATAAAAATAAATGACAAAATTCTCAAAGTGAAAAAAATTTCATAAAATATTGAAAATTTTTATCCACTTTACTAAATTAGTATTATTATAATATAAATAAGTAGAATAAATAAGCATAAACGAAATTATGAAACAACTAAGTCAACATATTGAATCTATGATTAGTTCATCAGTATTTTTTGGTGAACCTTGTGGATTGGGCTTTGTACTTAGTGTAAAAAATTCCGGAGATGCTGAAATATAATTAAGTACATAAATAAGAATTAATATAAAGTAAAACTCCGGAGCTTAGGTTTCGGAGTTTTTGTTTTTTATAAAGAGTTATAAAAAATTTAGAAAAAAATATTTTGAAATTTTGAAATAATTATTTGAGTTACTATATTAAAACTGTAATGAAAAACAAATAATATTTAATAACAGATATTATATAAATTTGGCCGGTTCATCTAAGGGTCAGGATGACAGGTTTTCAACCTGTTCATAGGGGTTCGAATCCCCTACCGGCTACGAAGCTCTGTTGATGAAGGTTCAACTCCTTCAAGTGTGGCGAATAACTGCATGATAGTTCAATGGTAGAACACCGGAGTATTTTTCTCAATTTCTAAAATTGAATTAGTTCTTTGACATATTGGTACAACAAAATAAATTAAAGATGCTATGGTTGGCCCACGTAAAACAAAGTGAGTGGGCCCGGGGGTTCGAATCCCTCCATCGGTTGTAAACCGGTGTGGCAGAGTGGTTGAATGCAGACCTGTGGCATCTAATTCGGAGAGTAATGCTTGACGGTGATAGCGGCTGCCTGCTAAGCAGTGCGTTCGGCTAATACCCGGATCTGGTTCGATTCCAGTGCTCTCCGCAAGTATTCAAATATATCCTATCAGGAGTCAGAAGTTTAAATCTTTCCCTGGGTTTGAATTGCCTGGGTGGCAGAACGTTGAATGATTGCAATATTTGAATACATATTTGGAGATGTAAGCCTAATTGGTAAGGCAGTAGTCTTGAAAACTACTAGTAATCGCGAATAACGGTGTGTCGGTTCGAGTCCGGTCGTCTCCTCAAAGATTTACTGGTGTAGAATAGAGATACTTCATAAGTTTGCAAAACCGGTGGAAGTAAGTTCCTTGTCGGTTCGAGTCCGGCCCATGGTCACGAATGTGTACCGCGGTGGTGAAAGAGGTAAACACGCTGGTCCTTTATTTATTCTTTGTTCGCTAATTCCGTAAATTTTATTTTGGGCAGGTGGTGTGAATGGTTTAGCCCTCAGTCTGCAAAACTGTTGAATGCCGGTTCGAGTCCGGTCTTGCCCTCAAATTATCTGGTGTATATAAGAGTTACTTCGATTACTTTTTTAATTAAGTGGTTTTAATGCAATTTTTTCAGAATTGATTCCTCGGTTCGAATCCGAGAGAAAGTTTCATAATAATACTTTTATAGCTGTTCCGA
>JAEEGL011817695.1_pt1 | contig 19336 bp, 13 predicted proteins | sample 9134231 | NCBI WGS metagenome assembly JAEEGL01 (sample SAMN16246548, study PRJNA631951) | gut metagenome | biome: gut microbiome; feature: rumen; material: fiber-attached | host: Bos | place: Iran: Karaj | collected 2018-10
AAGTCCATCCTCAAGCAAAAAGAATCTTAAGCTAACAGGCGCGCACGCGAACAGGGTGACGCATCGCCGAAGTCAGGAAATGTATTCGACGAAACCATCGAGAGCGACGCTGGCTACGACTTCAACACCTATGGCATCAGGTAAATAATCGCCTGCCACGACATTCAGAAGGGATTTTGGCGATTAACTCATCAAGGCACGGGAGCAGTCTCGTACCTTTTTTATACAAAGTCCCTGCTGTGTACAAGGCAGAAGGAACATGGGCCCAAATTTGGGCTGATGTTCTGAACGAAGTGTCATGAAGGTCATGATGTCATGAGTGTCATTAAGCAAATGGGCAAAAAAAGTAACGGATTGAATCCGTTTGGAATCAATCCGTTATTTTAAAGTGTTGAGCGGTAGTTATACATTCTTGCTATGTTCAAGCAGTACTCAGTATAAGCCTCGCTTCTTAACCATTTGCTAATTAACTTTTTCATCTTTTTACCCTTTCTTACTTTAATTGTTATCCTTTTTGTGTTTTTTTTGCCCCTCTTTCCGATGAGGCTTTTTATCATTTTTCTCAGCCTTCGCTTAGGCTTTTCTTGTCTTTTGACGATGCAAAGGTAAGGCGTTTTTTCCATCCATGCAAGAAAAATAAGGAGTTGTTTGCGTTAACAGCCCCTTTTGTTGACGTGAATCAAGGTTTGAGGCGGGTTGTTGACGTAGGTCAATATAGGGGTATTATTGCTGCTGGTTGGTGATGGCTTCGCGCATCTCCTTCAGCAGGTCGGAGGCGAAGATGAAGTCCGTCAGGCGCTTGTTGGTCGAGTGCATGATCTGGCTGCTGACGCCCTGCCATTCCTTGCGTCCCTCGTAGATGAAGATGATGTTCTCGCCAATGCCCATGACGGAGTTCATGTCGTGGGTATTGATGATAGTGGTCATGTTGAACTCGCGGGTGATGGAGTGCAGCAGGTCGTCGATGACCAGCGAGGTCTTGGGGTCGAGACCCGAGTTAGGCTCGTCGCAGAACAGGTATTTGGGATTCAGCGCAATGGCGCGGGCAATGGCCACACGCTTCTGCATGCCGCCTGAAATCTCGCCGGGGAACTTCTCCTCGGCACCTATGAGGTTGACGCGTGCCAGGCAGTCCATAGCGCGTTTCTGGCGCTCGCGCAGGTTCATGTTGGAGAACATGTCGAGCGGGAACATGACGTTCTCGAGTACTGTCAGCGAGTCGAAGAGTGCTGCCGACTGGAATATCATGCCCATCTCGCGGCGCATGTGAACCTTTTCCTGTTTTGACATGTGTACAAAGTCGCGCCCGTCGTAGAGAATCTGCCCGCTGGTGGGGTCGAAGAGGCCGACAAGGTTTTTCATCAGCACCGTTTTTCCCGAACCGCTCTGTCCGATGATGAGGTTGGTCTTGCCATCCTCGAAAACCGTTGAGATGTCTTTCAGCACCTCGATCTGGTCGAAACTCTTATATAGATTCTTTACTTCAATCATTAACTGAGCAGTTGGGTTAGGAATACGTCAGAACAGAGGATGAGTACGCTTGACATGACGACAGCGTCAGTCGACGCCTTGCCCACATTGACGGAGCCGCCTTCGACGGTATAGCCGTAAAAGGACGGTACGGCTGAGATGATGAAGGCGAAGAAAAGGCTCTTGATAATGGACATCCACACGAACCACGATTTGAACGAGTGCTGCAGGCCCAGCGTCAGGTCGTCAGGGACGATGATGTGGGCGATGAATGCCGTGCCGTAGGCTCCCATGATGCCCATGGCCGAAGAGAAGATGACCAGCAGGGGCATGATGGTAAGCATGCCGAGAATCTTGGGCAGGATGAGGTAGCACGCCGAGTTGACCCCCATGATGTCGAGGGCGTCAATCTGCTGGGTGACGCGCATGGTGCCTATTTCGGAGGCGATGTTTGAGCCAACCTTTCCAGCCAGTATGAGACACATGATGGAGCTGGAGAACTCGAGCAGCATGATCTCGCGCGTCGTATAGCCCGAAACCCAGCGCGGCATCCAGGGCGACTGGATGTTCAGCTTCATCTGGATGCAGATGACCGCTCCGATGAAGAACGAGATGAGCAGTACGATGCCAATGGAGTCGACACCCAGCTGGGCCATCTCCTTGACGTACTGCTTCCAGAACATGCGGAAGCGTTCAGGCACAGAGAACGTGCGCCCCATGAGGATGACGAACTTGCCGAGTGTGGTAAGCCATTTATGCAATAATTTTATCATATCGGTTGCAAAGGTAATAAAAAAATGAGAAATGAGAATTGGGAATTGAGAATTTTTTGTAATTTTGCAGCCGATATGGACGAAACAATGAACAATCAGGCAGCAGAGCTGCAAGGGCAACCGGCAGAAGAGTCTTTTGTAGAGCAGCCTCAGGAACAGGCGCAGGAACAACAGCCTCAGGAGCCGGAGCGTCTGGTGCTCAGGACGGAGGGACTGGTCAAGATATACGGTAAGCGTACGGTGGTGAACGATGTGTCGTTCGACGTCAAGCAGGGCGAGATAGTAGGTCTGCTGGGCCCCAACGGTGCAGGCAAGACCACCTCGTTCTACATGACCACGGGACTCATTGTGCCCAACGGCGGCCACATCTACTTAGGCGACGAGGAGGTGACATCCTATCCTGTGTATAAGCGTGCCCGTGCCGGCATAGGCTATCTGGCACAGGAAGCTTCCGTGTTCCGTAAGATGTCTGTCGAAGACAACATCCTCAGTGTGCTCCAGATGACGGGAAAGCCGCGCGACTACCAGCTGGAGAAGCTGGAAAGCCTTATCAAGGAGTTCCGCTTGCAGAAGGTGCGCAAGAACACGGGTGACCGTCTCTCAGGCGGTGAGCGCCGAAGGACGGAGATAGCCCGCTGTCTGGCCATTGAGCCTAAGTTCATCATGCTTGACGAGCCCTTTGCCGGTGTCGACCCCATTGCCGTAGAGGACATCCAGCAAATCGTCTGGCAGCTGAAGTACCGTAACATCGGCATCCTGATTACCGACCACAACGTGCATGAGACGCTGAACATCACGGACCGCGCCTATCTGTTGTTCGAGGGCCGTATCCTGTTCAAGGGTTCGCCTGAGGAACTGGCCGTCAACCCCATTGTGAAGGAGAAATACCTGGGTTCCAACTTCGTGCTGCAGAAGAAAGACTTCGCCAAGCTTGCCGAGGAACGCCGCCGGAAGTGGCTGCTGGAAGAAGAGGAAAGCAACCTCTGAGACGCGACAGCCGTCAGGCCGTAAATGAGAATAAACATTAAAAAGTAAGCAGTTTGTTTTGTGTTTCGGGTAAATATGCGTACCTTTGCACCCAATTTTCAAGAAACGTAATAATATAATAAGGTATAAATCAAGATGAATATCACATTTGAAGCTCCAGACAAAGTGAATGGCCTGATGACCATCACGCTGGAGAATGCAGACTATCAGGGAGAGATTGACAAGAAATTGAAGGACTACCGTAAGCGTGCCAATGTTCCTGGCTTCCGTCCGGGAATGACCCCGATGAGTCTTATCAAGCGTCAGTATGGTGCAGCCATTAAGGTTGACGTGGTCAACAAGATGCTGGGCGAGAAACTGTACGAGTATGTTCACGAGAACAAGATACAGATGCTGGGCGAGCCCCTTCCAAGCGAGCAGCAGGAACCCATCGACTTCGAGGGTGAAAAGCCTTTGACCTTCAAGTTCGACATCGCTGTTGCCCCTGAGTTCAAGGCTGAGCTTACAGCCAAAGACAAGGTCGACTACTACAATATCACCGTCGACGACAAGCTGGTGGACCAGCAGGTGGAGATGTATCAGGCCCGTTCAGGCCGCTATGACAAGGTGGAGAAATATGACGCTACGCTTCGCGACATGCTGAAAGGCGATCTGCGTGAGTTGGACGAGAAAGGCAATGTGAAGGAGGGTGGTATCGAGGTTGCTGATGCCGTGTTGATGCCCCAGTATATGAAGGTTGACGACCAGAAGAAGCTGTTTGACGGTTCGAAGTTGGGCGACATCATCACCTGGAATCCCCGCAAGGCTTATCCGGAGAATGATGTAGAGCTCAGTTCCCTGCTGAAGATAGAGAAAGACCAGGTGGCAGAGCACACGGGTGACTTCACCTACCAGATAACGGAAATCTCGCGTTTTGTGAAAGCCGAGGTGAATCAGGAGCTGTTCGACCAGGTATTTGGTGAGGGAGCTGTCAAGGATGAGAAGGAATTCCGCCAGAGAATCAGCGATATGATCAGCCAGCAGTTCAAGTCAGACTCAGACTTCAGATTCCTGCAGGACGTTCGTGCCTACATGGAGAAGAAGGTGGGCAAGCTGGAGTTCCCCGAGGCTCTGCTGAAGCGTGTGATGAAGCAGAACAACAAGGATCGTAAGGATGTTGACGAGTTCGTGGAGAAGAACTTCGAGGCCAGCATCAAGGAGCTCGGCTGGCACCTCATCAAGGAGCAGCTGGTTGCCGCACACCAGATCAAGGTGGAGGAAGACGACCTGAAGAGTGCAGCCAAAGAGGCTGCCCGTGCCCAGTTTGCCCAGTATGGCATGTCGAATGTGCCCGATGAGTATCTGGACAACTACGCCCAGGATATGCTGAAGAAGCGCGAGAACATTGATGGTCTGGTGGACCGTGTTGTCGACGTGAAGCTGACGGCTGCCCTAAAGCAGGTAGTGAAGATGAACGAGAAGAAGGTCACGATGGAAGAGTTCCAGAAGATGGTGAACGAAAAGTGATGTCTTTTCGACAATTATAATTCTTTAACCAAAAAAATAGGTCGGAATGTGTGGCATTCCGACTTTTTTTTGTAATTTTGTGTCTACGTTTTGGTAAAAGAGCAGTTTTTCCTGCTTTTTTAAACATGAAATAGGAAAGAAATATGAATAACGATTTTAGGAAATATGCTACGAAGCATTTAGGAATTAACGGCCTCGTACTCGACGAGGTGATGAGTGCCCAGGCACAGTATCTGAATCCATACATCCTTGAGGAGCGTCAGCTGAATGTGACTCAGATGGACGTCTTTTCGCGACTGATGATGGACCGTATTATCTTCCTGGGAACCCAGATTGACGACTATACAGCCAATACGCTGCAGGCCCAGCTGCTGTATCTGGACTCTGTGGACTCAGGCAAGGACATCAGTATCTACCTGAACTCGCCAGGCGGCAGTGTGACAGCCGGTCTGGGTATCTATGACACCATGCAGTTCATTTCGAGCGACGTTGCCACCATTTGCACAGGAATGGCGGCATCGATGGCTGCCGTACTGCTGGTTGCAGGTACGGAAGGCAAGCGCTCGGCACTGCCTCACAGCCGTGTGATGATTCACCAGCCTCTGGGCGGCGTACAGGGACAGGCCTCAGACATCGAGATTGAGGCCAAGGAAATCATGAAGTTCAAGAAAGAGCTCTACACCATCATCAGTGAGCACTCGCATACGCCTTACGACAAGGTTTGGAACGACTCCGACCGCAACTACTGGATGACGGCCGAGGAAGCTAAGGAGTATGGCATGATAGACCAGGTGTTGAAGAAAAAGTGATAGCAACGGATAATGGCAAAGAAATGTAATTTCTGTGGACGGACGGAGCGGCAGGTAAAGCTCCTGATAACGGGTGTGGACGGTTGCATCTGTGAAGACTGTGCCGTGCAGGCCTATCAGGTGGCAACAGCCAACGGCTATGGCCCTGATGCCAAGAAGAGCAGTAAGGGATTCAACCTGAAGCGAGTACCCAAGCCCAAGGAAATCAAGGCTTATCTGGACCAGTATGTCATAGGCCAGGACGAGGCCAAGCGCTATCTCTGCGTAGCCGTCTACAATCACTACAAGCGACTGCAGCAGCCTGACACGAAGAATGAGGTGGAGATAGAGAAGTCGAACATCATATTGGTAGGTTCGACTGGTACGGGAAAGACGCTTCTGGCACGTACCATCGCCAAGTTGCTTGATGTGCCCTTTACGATAGTTGATGCCACTGTATTCACCGAAGCAGGCTATGTCGGCGAGGATGTGGAGAGCATCCTGACACGTCTGTTGCAGGTGGCAGACTATAATGTGGAGGCAGCCCAGCGAGGCATTGTCTTCATTGACGAGATTGACAAGATAGCGCGTAAGTCCGACAATCCGTCCATTACCCGTGACGTGAGTGGCGAGGGCGTGCAGCAGGGATTGCTGAAACTGCTGGAAGGCACCAATGTCAACGTTCCCCCCAAGGGTGGACGCAAGCATCCTGACCAGGACTATATATCAGTGGACACGCGAAATATCCTGTTTATATGCGGCGGTGCCTTCGATGGCATTGAGCGCAAGATTGCCCAGCGTATGAACACCCATGTGGTGGGTTATAACTCTGTGCAGAATGTGCGCAAGATAGACAAGGAGAACCTGATGCAGTATATCGCGCCCCAGGACTTGAAGTCGTTCGGACTGATTCCTGAAATCATAGGCCGTCTGCCCGTGCTGACTTATCTGAACCCGCTTGACCGCGATGCACTGACCAAGATACTGGTTGAACCCAAGAACTCCATTGTCAAACAGTATGAGAAGCTGTTCGAGATGGACGGAATCCAACTGACATTCACGCCTGAGGCCTTGAAGCTGATTGTCGATAAGGCCGTGGAATACAAATTGGGTGCCCGCGGGTTGCGCTCCATTGTGGAGAACATTATGATGGACGCCATGTTTGAAATGCCGTCAAAACGTATGAAATCCTTTGAAGTGACTGCCGAATTTGCACAGCAACAACTCGACAAGTCACATCTGCAATAATACCTAAAAAAGTCTATGGCAAGAAAGAAACAAAATCTGACAGAAGCGCTAAAGAAATATTTCGGCTTCGACAAGTTCAAGGGTGATCAGGAAGATATCGTGCAAAACGTGCTCAATGGTAAGGACACCTTTGTGCTGATGCCTACTGGTGGCGGAAAGTCGCTCTGCTACCAGTTGCCTTCGCTGTTGATGGACGGTACGGCTATTGTCATATCGCCGTTGATAGCCCTGATGAAGAATCAGGTGGACGTCATCAGTTCCATGAGCGAAGAGGGTACGGCCCACTATCTGAACTCGTCGCTCAACAAGTCGTCAATCGACCAAGTGAAGGCTGACATCCTGGCAGGTAAAACAAAGCTGCTCTATGTGGCGCCAGAATCCCTGACGAAGGAGGAGAATGTGGAATTCCTGAAGCAGGCAAAGATATCGTTTTATGCTATCGACGAGGCTCATTGCATATCAGAGTGGGGACATGACTTCCGTCCTGAGTACCGCCGTATCAGGCCTATCATCAACGAGATAGGCAATGCTCCCGTGATAGCCCTGACAGCTACCGCAACAGACAAAGTGCGTACGGACATCAAGAAGAACCTGGGCATCATGGATGCAACGGAGTTCAAGAGCTCGTTCAACCGTCCGAATCTGTACTATGAAATACGTCACAAGACAGTAGAGGTAGATAAGGACATTATCCGCTTCATCAAGCAGCATCCAGGCAAGAGCGGCATCATCTACTGTCTCTCGCGCAAGAAGGTGGAGGAACTGGCAGAGATACTGAAAGCCAACGACATCAAGGCGGCTCCATACCATGCCGGCTTGGAGTCAACGCTGCGCTCGCAGACGCAGGATGATTTCCTGATGGAGAAAATTGATGTCATTGTGGCAACCATAGCCTTTGGCATGGGTATCGACAAGCCTGACGTCCGCTTTGTGATTCATTATGATATTCCCAAGTCGCTGGAAGGATACTATCAGGAAACAGGGCGCGCAGGACGCGACGGCGGTGAGGGCGTGTGTATCACGTTCTATGCCCAGAAAGACTTGCAGAAACTGGATAAGTTCATGGAAGGCAAGCCTGTGGCCGAGCAGGACATTGGCCGCCAGCTCCTGGCAGAGACCGCAGCCTATGCGGAAAGCTCTGTCTGCCGCCGCAAGCTTTTGCTGCATTATTTCGGTGAGGAGTACCATGAGGACAATTGCCACAACTGCGATAACTGCCTGCATCCCAAGACTGAGATAGATGCTACCAAGCAGTTGGTCATTGTGCTAAGTGCCGTTCATGCCCTGAAGGAGAATTTCCGCTCGGATCATGTAATAGACTTTGTTACCGGGCGGGAGACGGAAGAAATACTGGCGCACAAGCATCAGAACCACGATCTCTTCGGCGCTGGTGAAGAATTCGAGAAAAAACTGTGGAACCCCGTTATCCGTCAGGCCTTGTTGGCAGGCTATCTGAAGAAGGACGTAGAGAATTATGGCTTGTTGAAGCTTACCTCTGCCGGCAAGAAGTTCATGAAGAATCCTCAGACGTTTATGATTGTCGAGGACAACGAGTTCAGCGATGACTATGACTCTGCTGCAGAGCACGAGGCCACGATCAGTGCACTTGACCAGACGCTGAGTGCCATGCTGAAAGACCTGCGCAGGAAAGTAAGCAAGAAACTGGACCGTCCGCCCTATGTCATTTTCCAGGACGTCAGCATCGAGCAGATGGCTACGGACTTCCCGATCACGCTGGAGGAACTGAAAAACATCCAGGGTGTTGGCGAAGGCAAGGTGAAACAGCCCTATGCCAAAGATTTTGTTGACCTCATCAAGCGCTATTGCGAGGAGAACGAAATAGAACGACAGGCAGACATGCGTGTCCGTACTGTGGCCAAGAAATCAATCCTGAAAGTGAAGATCATCCAGGCCATTGACCGCCAGATAGCCCTCGACGACATTGCTACGGCACAGGGACTGGATTTCGAGGAACTGCTGGACGAGGTGGAGGCTATCGTCTATAGCGGTACGAAACTGAACATTGACTATTTCCTGGACGAGGTGATGGACGAAGACCATGTTGACGACATCTATGACTACTTTGCTGAGAGTGAGACTGACTCGCTGGAAGATGCCATACAGGAACTTGGTGCTGAGTGTACGGAAGACGAAATAAGGCTCGTGCGCATCAAGTTTATCAGTGAAATGGCGAACTAATGGAAAAGTAAATAGTGTAGGGTGAAAAGTTAAAAAATAACAAGGAGAGAGAAAATTCTTCTCTCTTCACTTTTCACTCTACACTAAATTTTGTACCTTTGCACGCAATATAAAATAAGGAGAAATATTTATGTCATCATTTATTGCAGACAAGATTGTCATGGACGGCTTGACTTTTGACGACGTCCTTTTAATTCCCGCCTATTCTGAAGTGCTGCCCAAGACGGTAGAGTTGCGTACCCGTTTCTCGCGTAACATAGAGCTGAACGTACCTTTCGTAACTGCTGCGATGGATACGGTTACGGAGAGTCAGATGGCTATTGCCATAGCCCGTGAAGGCGGTATTGGTGTCGTACACAAGAATATGTCGATAGAGAATCAGGCTCGTGAGGTTGCTATCGTAAAAAGAGCAGAGAATGGTATGATCTATGACCCCATAACCATTCCCCTGGGATCAACAGTCGCACAAGCACTTGACATCATGGCAGAGTACCATATTGGCGGTATTCCCGTGGTGGATGACGACCGTCATCTGGTAGGCATCGTCACCAATCGTGACCTGCGATTTGAACGTCGGCTGGATCGTCCTGTGGAGGAAATCATGTCGAAGGACAACCTCGTAACAACCCATCAGCAGACAGACCTGACGGCAGCTGCTGACATTCTGCAGAAGAACAAAATAGAAAAGCTTCCTGTGGTGGATAAGGATAACCACCTGGTAGGCTTGATAACCTATAAGGACATCACGAAGGCAAAGGACAAGCCTATGGCCTGTAAGGACGAGAAAGGCCGTCTGCGCGTTGCTGCCGGCGTTGGCGTCACTTACGACACCCTTGACCGTATGCAGGCTCTGGTCAATGCCGGTGTTGACGCTATCGTCATCGATACGGCTCATGGCCACTCCAAGAGCGTTATCGAGAAACTTCGCGAAGCCAAGATGTCATTCCCACAGATTGACATCGTCGTAGGTAACATTGCTACAGGCGAGGCAGCCAAGATGCTGGCCGAGAATGGTGCTGATGCCGTGAAGGTTGGTATTGGTCCTGGCTCCATCTGCACAACTCGCGTGGTGGCTGGTGTCGGTGTTCCCCAGCTGAGTGCGGTATATGATGTCTATAGTGCTTTGAAAGGTACGGATGTGCCTCTGATAGCCGATGGTGGTCTTCGCTATTCTGGCGATATTGTCAAGGCACTAGCTGCCGGAGGTTCAAGTGTCATGATCGGTTCGTTGGTGGCTGGTACCGAAGAGAGTCCTGGCGATACCATTATTTATAACGGACGTAAGTTCAAGAGCTATCGTGGCATGGGTTCGCTGGAGGCAATGGAGCACGGTTCGAAGGACCGTTATTTCCAGGCTGATACGAAGGACGTGAAGAAACTGGTGCCCGAGGGTATTGCAGGTCGCGTACCTTATAAGGGAACGGTGCAGGAGGTGATTTACCAGATGGTTGGTGGATTGCGCTCAGGTATGGGCTATTGCGGCGCTGCTACGATAGAGAAACTGCACGATGCTAAGTTCACACGTATAACAAATGCTGGTGTCAACGAGAGCCATCCACACGACATAACCATTACAAGCGAGGCTCCTAACTATTCAAGACCTAACGATTGAGATGAAGAAAACACTGATTAGCATGCTGCTGTTAATGGCAACGGCTTTGCAGGCTCAGACCGATGACCCTGTGGTTATGACCATTGCAGGAGAGAATGTACCCCGTTCAGAATTTGAGTATTCTTATAATAAGAACAATACTGATGGTGTCATTGACAAGAAAACGGTTGAGGAATATGTTGATTTGTTTGTAAACTATAAGCTGAAGGTGCGGGCTGCGCTGGATGCGCGTATTGATACGACCACAGCCTATAGGAAGGAATTTGCACAGTATCGCGACCAGCAGGTGCTGCCCAGCTTCGTTACTGACGACGACATGTTGGCTGAAGCCCATCAGGTGTATGACCAAACAGTGCGCAACATCGGTCCTGACGGACTGGTGATGGCAGGACATATCCTGATTAGGATTCCCCAGAAAGCCACCGATGCCCAGCAAAAGGATGCCAGGCGTCGCATAGATTCCGTCTATACCGCTTTGCAGGCTGGTGCTGATTTTGAGGCATTGGCTAAGCAGGTGTCACAAGACCCAGGCTCAGCTGCACGTGGTGGCATGTTGGGCTGGTTTTCGCGTAACCAGATGGTTAAGGAGTTCGAGGATGCGGCTTTTGCCCTACAGCCAGGTGAAATCAGCAAACCTGTGCAGTCGCCCTTTGGCTGGCACATCATCAAGATGAAGGAGCGCAAGCAGTTAGAGCCTTTCGATGTTCACAAGGAAAGCATTCTTCGCTTTATGGAACAGCGTGGAGCCCGTAATGCCATCTCTGAGCGTAAGATTGATGCCATTGTTAAGGCATCCGATGGCAGCATTACCAGAGAACAGCTGATGGAGGAGAAAACTGACTCGCTGGCATCAGTTGATCCTGCCCTCCGCTACCTGATCAAGGAATATCATGATGGTTTGCTGCTCTACGAAATTAGCAATCGCACCATTTGGGACAAGGCTGCCAAGGACGATGAAGCATTGGCCTTGTATTTCAAGAAAAACAAAAAGAAATACAATTGGGACGAGCCACGTTTCAAGGGTATAGCCTATCATGTAAAGCAGCAGTCTGATGTAAAGGCAGTCGCTAAGTGCGTGAAAAAACTGAAGTTCGACGAATGGAACGAAGCGTTGCGAAAGACCTTTAACAACGATTCCATTATCCGCATCCGTGTGGAAAAAGGAGTGTTCAAGAAGGGTGATAATGCACTCGTTGACCGTGAGGAGTTCAAGGTAAAGGACGTCAAAGTGGACAGCGTCAAAGGTTATCCCATTGATGCCACTTATGGGAAGATGCTGAAGAAGCCTCAGGATTATACCGATGTGCGTGGTCTCGTTGTTGCCGACCTGCAAGACGAAATGGAACGTCTTTGGGTGGCTGATTTACGGAAAAAGTATCCTGTAACCATTAACGAGGAAGTGCTCAAGACTATCAATAAACATTGATGGCTGCTTGGTGCTAAGGAATAGTGATGAGTGAGTAATGAATAATAGAAATATCATAGCAAGTACGACGAAAAAAACAGGAGTTCTCTTCTTTCTCCTTACATTTTTATTCATCAGTCAGGCTGTGGCGCAGTCAGATTCTATAGGTACCGTTGTTGACGAGGTGATTTGGGTTGTTGGCGACGAGGCTATTCTCAAGTCGGACGTAGAGGCACTGCGCATACAAGGCCAACAAGAGGGTATGCACTGGAAGGGAGATCCGGACTGTTCCATTCCCGAGCAGATTGCAGTACAAAAGCTGTATCTCAACCAAGCCATCATTGACAGTGTCGAGGTGACAGAGGCTGATATTACCCGAGGCGTGGAACAGTACATTGACAACATGATTTCGGTCATTGGTTCGCGTGAGAAACTGGAGGAATACCAGAAAAAGAATCTGAGCCAGATTCGTGCCGACCTGCGTGAGTCTTATCGTGAACGTTCGATGGTACAGGGTATGCAGCAGAAGTTGGTAAAAGACATTACTGTCACTCCGGCAGAGGTGCGCCGCTATTTCCAGAACGTGCCTCAGGACAGTCTGCCCTTTGTTCCTACAGAAGTTGAAGTGCAGATCATCACCCAGCAGCCTCGAATCGATCAGGAGGAAATCAATCGCATAAAAGAGGAATTGCGTGACTATACCGAACGTGTTAATAAAGGCGAGACAAGTTTCCAGACTTTGGCCCGAATGTATTCTGAAGATCCGGGATCAGCACGTCGTGGCGGAGAGCTCGACTATACTGGTCGTGGCATGCTCGATCCCGCATTTGCCAATGTGGCTTTCGGCTTGACAGACCCCAAGCGTGTTTCGAAGATTGTAGAGTCTGAGTTTGGCTTTCATATTATCCAACTCATTGACAAACGTGGCGATAAAATCAAGGTCCGTCATATTTTGAGAAAGCCAGTAGTCAGTGATGAGGCTGTTCAGAAATCCCTGAGTCGTTTGGACTCTATCCGGACTGACATCGTGGAAGGAAAGTTCCCTTTCGAGGCTGCTGCTTCTGTCATTTCTGACGATAAGGACACTCGTAACAATAATGGCTTGATGGCCAATTTCACGGAGGAAGGCCGTACCTCACGCTTCAAGTTAGCCGACTTGCCTCCTGAAGTAGCCAAGGCAGTAGATGTGTTGCAGGTGGGCGAAATATCCAAGCCATTCCAAATGGTCAACGAACGTGGTAAGACCGTTTGCGCCATCGTGAAGCTGAAAAGCCGTTCGGAGGGTCACAAAGCGACTATTACGGAGGATTTCCAGGTGATGAAGAATGTTGTGTTAGAGAAGCGTCGCGAGGAATGCCTGCACCAGTGGGTGGTCAATCGCATCAAGTCTACTTACGTGCGTGTGAATGACCGTTATCGTAATTGTCAGTTTGAATACGAAGGCTGGATGAGATAACAAGTCCTTTAGCGTATAATAACAATGAAGAGGTTCCTATTTGTTGTCATGGGGCTGGTTGTGCTGAGCATGGTGTTTGCTATGCAGCCTACGCGCAAGAAACGCAGTACTCGTAAAAAAGCGAAGACTGTGCAGCAGGACAAGCGTATCTATCTGGTCCATGCTGACAATTTGCATTACGACCAGTATCGCAATGACGGAGCCCAGGTATTGCATGGTAAGGTTCATTTCCGCCATGTTGGTGCCAATCTCTATTGTGACAGTGCCCACTTCTATGAGCCGACTAATTCGTTCGAGGCATTTGGACATGTACGAATGGTGCAAGGCGATACATTAAGTCTGGTAAGTGATTATGCATACTATGATGGCGATGCCCAGTTGGCTCGGGCGCGTCATAATGTGGTGCTGAAGCATCGGAAGACCACTCTGTACACAGACTCGTTGGACTACGACCGAATGTACAATTTCGGAAACTTTTTCGAAGGTGGTAAGATGATAGACGGTAAGTCGACCCTGACGAGTGACTGGGGTGAGTATCATACCGATACAAAGATGGCCATGTTCTATTTTGACGTACGGCTAAAGGATGAAAACATGTTTTTGACAACAGACTCGCTATATTGCGATACGCGAACGTCCAGGGCACATATTGTAGGTCCTTCAAATATCACTTCGGGTTCCAGCCATATTTATAGCGAGGATGGTTACTACAATACCAGAACGGAGGAGTCTGAACTTTTTGGACGCTCGGTCATCAAGGATCAGGGACGTACCATCGTGGGTGACAGCGTGTTTAGAGATGCCCGTACAGGTTTAAACCATGCCTATATGAATGTGGTTCTTACCGACTCAATCAATAAGAATCGGTTGATTGGTGACTATATGGAGTATGATGACTCGACAGGTTATGCAATGGCCACAGACAATGCAATGGCAGTGGATTTCTCGCAGAAAGACACGCTATATATGCATGCTGATACACTTAAGATCTTTAGCTTCAACTACAATACTGACTCAGTCTATCGTAAAATGCATGCCTATCATAAGGTGCGAGCCTATCGGATTGACGTTCAGGCTGTTTGCGATTCGCTGGTGTATAACTCCAAGGATTCTGTCATGACGATGTATCGCGATCCCATTGTGTGGAACGAGGGCCAGCAGCTTTTTGGAGAGGAAATACGTGTATATATGAACGATTCCACTATCGACTGGGCGCATGTTACAAAGCAGGCTTTCTCAATAGAGCAGATGCCAGACTCAACTCACTTTAATCAGGTGTCATCGAATGAGATGAAAGCTTATTTTCGTCAAGGTGAGATTCGGGAAACGCAGGCTATTGACAATGTGTTAGTGGTATATTATCCTGTTGATGAGTCTGACAGTGTACTCATAGGCTTGAACTATACAGAAACACCGTTGTTGAAGATGTTTCTGGAGAATAGGAAGATGAAGCGCATCTGGATGGAGAAGCCCAAAGGTACACTCTATCCCATGACGCAGATACCCTCTGACAAGTACTACCTGCCCAACTTTGCTTGGTTCGACTATGTCCGTCCTCTCAATAAGCAGGATATTTTTAATTGGAGACCAAAGAAGGAGGGAACGGAACTGAAAGAGCAGAAACAGCGTGAAGCCCCCAAAAATAAGGTAAATAAATGACAGACGTCATACAGCTTCTTCCAGATAGCGTGGCCAACCAGATAGCAGCTGGTGAGGTCATACAACGACCAGCATCTGTTATCAAGGAGTTGGTGGAGAATGCTGTCGATGCCGGCGCCAAGACTATTCATGTGCTGGTGGTTGATGCGGGACGTACGTCTATTCAGGTTATTGACGATGGTTGTGGTATGTCCGAAACAGATGCACGTCTGGCTTTCGAACGTCATGCAACCTCCAAGATACGTCAGGCTGATGATCTTTTTGCTCTTCACACAATGGGTTTTCGTGGCGAGGCATTGCCCTCCATTGCGGCAGTATCGCAGGTGGAGCTGCGTACCCGCCGTACGACTGACGAGGTTGGTACCTGTCTAATCCTTTCAGGATCGCATGTCGAGAGTCAGGAAGTCTGTTCCTGCCCTGTGGGCAGTCGATTTACAGTCAGCAACTTGTTCTTTAATGTTCCGGCACGAAGGAAATTCCTCAAGACAAATACCACTGAGCTGAATAACATTCTGACCGCCTTTGAACGCATCGTCTTGGTCTATCCCGATGTCAGTTTTACCTTTCATAGTAATGGGCAGGAACTTATGAATCTGCGTGCGGGTTCACAGTTACAACGTATTACTGATGTTTACGGGCGACGATATGCGCAGGAATTGTTACCCGTTCAGGTCAATACGACCTTGTGTCGTGTTGCTGGATATGTTGCCAAACCTGAGTCTGCCCGTAAGAAGGGAGCTCCGGAGTATTTTTTCGTAAACGGACGCTTCATGAAACATCCTTATTTCCATAAGGCTGTGCAACAAGCCTACGAACGTTTGATACCAGCAGGCACTCACGTACCTTATTTTATATATTTTGAAGTAAACCCTGCCGACATAGATGTTAATATCCATCCCACCAAGACGGAGATTAAATTCGAGAATGAGAATGCTATCTGGCAGTTGCTCATAGCAGCGGTAAAAGATGCGATAGGACAATTCTGTGAGATTCCAAAATTAGACTTTGACACAGAAGGTAAGCCTGATATCCCAGCTTATGATCCAAGTCAGACCTTTTCGCCACAGCAGTCATCCATGGCAGGTTTGTCTCATAATCCCCAGTACAACCCTTTCAATGCTACAAAGCACAAGGCGTCCACTGCTGTGGGATGGGAAAAACTATATGCGGACTTACCCGTGTCCCATGCTGGGACAGAACAGTCAGCCCCTATGCTCTTTGATTCCACGGAGTCATCAGACTCTGGCATGATGGATTCTTCTGGTTCGGCAGGACGTAATGCCATCGTTGCAGAAAAGTCACCAGTCCACTATCAGTACAAAGGCCGATACATCATGACAGCCGTCAAGTCTGGTCTCATGGTTATAGACCAGTATAGGGCTGATGTGCGCATACGTTATGAACAGTATCTGGCACAATTGCAGATGCGTAACGCTAATACCCAACAGATGCTTTTTCCGGAGGTTATCCAGTTTTTGCCAGTTGAAACACAAGTGCTTGAGAAAGTGTTGCCTCGTTTGTCGGCAATGGGATTTGAACTAACCAATCTTGGTCAGGGTAGCTATGCCGTCAACGGTATTCCTGCTGGCATTGAGGGGCTGGACTATGTGCAGCTGCTGCATAATATGGTCGACGAGGCCATTCATCACGACGGTGACTCTGCTGAGGAATTAGAAAAAAACATGGCTCTCACAATGGCTCGACATGCTGCCATTCCACTGGGACAGGTGCTTAACAATGACGAGATGGAAAATCTGGTCAATGAACTCTTTGCATGCAGTAACGTCAATTACACTCCTGATGGGCGCGCCATTCTGGCCATCTTGCCACAACACGATATAGAGCAGTTGCTGGGTTAACTAAAAGGCCGTAGGATATTCAACAAAGAGTAATGAACAAGATAAAAAAGTAAGTTATGAAAAAAACAAGTGTCATGACAAGTAGAACGGGGAAGATAGTGATTGTGTTTTTTGTCCTTTCTTCTTTGTTTATTAGCCACGCTGTGGCGCAGGAAACTATCTCAGACGAGAAACATAGTGTTTCCACCAATTCTTTCTGGGCCAACTGGTTTGTTCAGGCTAATGTTGTAGGAACTTCTTTTTGGGGTAGTCAGGAAAATACTTCTGTCACTTTCAATAAAATGTTCAAGGGGTATCGTACTAACATGGGATTCTCATTTGCTGTGGGCAAGTGGTTTACGCCAGGGATAGGACTACGTACCAAATTCAATGGTGTTTGGGGACGTACCGTCTTCTCAGAAGACAAAGACCTTAATGCCAATAAGTATTGGACGCTCCAAGAACAGGCTCTTTTTAACCTCAGCAATATGCTGATGGGATATAACGAACAACGCGTGTGGAATTTTATTCCCTACTTTGGAGCAGGGATAGGGCATAGCATGTCGTATGGTACTTATGGTATGGGCCTTTCTGTTGGACTACTCAACACTTTCAGGATTAGCCCTAAGTTTGCACTTAACCTCGATATCAATTGGGGTGGTTATGAACCAGGTTTCGATGGCTATAACCTGAAACTTAACGAGAAGTCCACATGGAAGAATAAAGACCGCATGGTAAGTGTTGAGATTGGTCTGACATACCGCTTAGGAAAGTCTACATGGAAACCAACTGTTGCACAGGATGCCATGAATGCTTTGACAGAAGGCGAACTCGATGCGCTCAATGGACAGTTGGCAGATATGCAGGCTGAAAACGACAGACTTTCCGAACTTTTGGCCAACCAGCAGCCTACGCAGGTTCAGCCGGAACGAATCGTCGAGGAAAACATAGTCAGTGCACCTGTCTCAGTCTTTTTCAACCTTAACAAGGCAGAAATTGCTTCAAGACGTGAGTTGCAGAATGTGAAAGAACTCGTTAACCTCGCTAAGAAACAAGATTCCAAACTCCGTGTCACGGGTTATGCTGACAGTCAGACTGGCAATGCTGTGTACAATCAGCAGCTTTCACAGCGGCGTGCCGATGCTGTGGTGGATGAAATTGTCAAGATGGGCTTTGACCGCAATCAGATAGAGGTGGTTGCTGCAGGTGGTGTTGATACCCTTACTCCTCAGCCTTACAATCGTCGGGTTACCATTGAAATGAAGTGAAAATTTCTTGCTTATTGGGAGAAAAGTAATAAATTTAAGGAAAAAGAGAAAAAAGTGGTGCAAAAGTTTGGCGGTTTCAAAAAATCTCCGTACCTTTGCACCGCTTTTCAAGAGAAAGGGCGTTTAGCTCAGCTGGTTTAGAGCATCTGCCTTACAAGCAGAGGGTCGGCGGTTCGAATCCGTCAACGCCCACAAAACGAGAGGTAGCCAAATAGGTTGCCTCTCTTTCTTTTTCCGAAAATATTTCTTAATTTATTTTGTATTTTCCACACTAATTAGTAACTTTGCAGCGAAATTGAGCTGATATTGTAAAAGATTGTATAAACAAGGTATTTAGAGAAAGTCATGGAATTAGATTTACTAACAGCCATCTCGCCTATTGATGGCCGTTACAGGAGTAAAACACAGCAATTGGCAGATTATTTTTCGGAATATGCATTGATTCGCTATCGCGTTCGCGTGGAGATTGAATATTTCATCACCTTGTGTGAACTTCCTTTGCCCCAACTTGAGGGTTTTAACCGTAACCTTTTTGACTCTTTGCGTGACATCTACCGTCATTTCACAGAGAAGGATGCTTCTCGGGTGAAAGAAATAGAGCAGACCACGAATCACGATGTTAAGGCAGTAGAATACTTCATCAAGGAAAAGATAGATGTGATTGGTGGCTTTCCCGCCAATGCCAAGGAGTTTATTCATTTCGGACTGACATCGCAGGACATTAACAATACAAGTGTTCCATTAAGTATCAAGGAGGCGTTGGAACAGGTGTATTATCCACTGGTGGAAGAATTGATAGAGCAGTTAAACGACTATGCAGAACAGTGGAAGAATGTTCCTATGCTTGCCAAGACTCATGGACAGCCAGCTTCTCCTACCCGTTTGGGTAAAGAGGTAATGGTGTATGTGTACCGTTTGGAAGAGCAGTTGCGTGGACTGAAAGATACTCCTCTGACAGCAAAGTTCGGTGGAGCAACAGGTAACTTTAACGCTCATCATGTGGCATATCCTCAGTACGATTGGCGCGATTTTGGCAATAGCTTCGTATCAGACAAGTTAGGTTTGGAGCGTGAACAATGGACGACTCAGATATCAAACTATGACTGGCTAGGCGCAATCTTTGATGC
>JAEEGL013425626.1_pt1 | contig 19336 bp, 16 predicted proteins | sample 9134231 | NCBI WGS metagenome assembly JAEEGL01 (sample SAMN16246548, study PRJNA631951) | gut metagenome | biome: gut microbiome; feature: rumen; material: fiber-attached | host: Bos | place: Iran: Karaj | collected 2018-10
CGCTTGACGTCGACGGCTCCATTGACATCGAGTGCGAGGTGCGCACGGGTCGCGGCTTCTGCCTTGCCGACGGCAACAAGTCGGCAGAGCAGGAGATAGGGAAGATCGCCATCGACTCCATCTTCTCGCCCGTGACGAGGGTGAACTTCCTCGTGGAGAACACCCGCGTGGGCCAGCGCACCGACTACGAGAAGCTCGTGCTCGACATCTGGACGGACGGCCGCACTTCGCCCGAGGAGGCCCTCAAGACGGCATCCGCCGTGCTGCGTAGCCATCTCGACGTCTTCGTCGGCCACGCCGGCGACGACATCATCGAGTTCGAGGACGTCGCCCGCAAGGAGGTCGAGGAGCGCGAGAAGATGCGCAAGCTCCTCAACACGTCGGTCAACGAGATTGAGCTTTCCGTCCGTGCGACGAACTGTCTCAACACCGCGAACATCACCACCGTCGGGCAGCTCATCTCCAAGACCGAGGCCGACATGCTGAAATACCGCAACTTCGGCACGAAGTCCCTCAACGAGATCAAGGCCAAGCTCAGCGACATGGGGCTCTCGCTCGGCTACAAGTTCAATCCTGAGCTCATAGAGAAGAAAAACTGAAGGAGCCAAAAATGCGTCACCAGAGAGTAGTGAAGAAATTCGGCCGTTCGACGGGGCATCGCAGGATGCTCATGAAGGGCCTTGTCACAAACCTTATCCTCGCAGAATCGATCAAGACGACCCTGCCCAAGGCCAAGGAGGCCCGCAAGTACGCCGACAAGATCGTGACGATTGCCAAGAAGGGCGACCTCGCGGCGCGCAGGCTTGCCTCGTCCAGGTTGCTCGACCCTGAGGCGGTGAAGAAGCTCTTCGACAAGATCGCCCCCGCGATGAAGGATCGCAAGGGCGGCTACACCCGCATCGTCAAGCTCGGCACCCGCCGGGGCGACTCCGCGGAGATGTGCGTCCTCCAGTACCTGACGGCGGCCGAGCCCGCCGAGGCCGCCGAGGGTGCGAAAGAGCCCGAAAAGGAGGTGAAGTGATGGCTATCGTGCTCAAGCTCAAGAAGGGCGAATCGGTGGAGCGCGGCCTTAAGCGCATGAAGAAGATCCTCGACAAGGAGGGCCTCCTGAAGACGCTCCGCGACCAGCGCTATTTCGAAAAGCCCTGCGTCAAGGCCCGCAAGAAGTCGCAGCGCGCGCGCATCCGCATGCGCAGCCGCCGCGGCCGCATGGAGCTCAACTAACACCCCCCTTGCGCTACAAGGGTCAAATATGATATAATGCTCTCGCATTTGAAAAACAAAGGAGTAAAAAACCATGGCAGGAAAGCTTGAAGACCGCGTTAGAGACATCATCGTCGAGCAGCTTGGCGTCAACGCCGAGCAGGTGACGCCGGAGGCGTCCTTCATCGACGACCTCGGGGCGGATTCGCTCGACAACGTCGAGCTCATCATGGCGTTCGAGGAGGAGTTCGGCGCCGCGATCCCGGAAGAGGACGCCGAGAAGCTCACGACCGTCGGCAAGGTGCTGGAGTACCTCAAGTCCAAGGGGTATTCTGACGAGGCCCAGGCCTAACCGCCCGGTTTCCGCACGACAAGACGGTTTCACGCCATCGGGCGCGAAGCCGTCTTCTTGTGTTTTTTGACATGAACCCCGATCTCTCGAAACTGCGCAACATCGGCATCGTCGCCCACATCGACGCTGGCAAGACGACGACGACCGAGCGAATTCTCTTCTACACCGGCAAGATCCACGCGCACGGCGACGTGCACGACGGCAACACGACGACCGACTTCATGGTGCAGGAGCGCGAACGCGGGATAACGATACAGTCCGCCGCGATATCCTGCGAGTGGAAGGGCCGCGACATAAACATAATAGACACCCCCGGCCACGTGGACTTCACCATGGAGGTCGAGCGCTCCCTGCGCGTCCTCGACGGCGCGGTGTGCGTCTTCTGCGCGGTTGGCGGCGTCCAGCCGCAGTCCGAGACGGTGTGGAGGCAGGCCGACCGCTACAACGTGCCGCGCCTTGCGTTCGTGAACAAGATGGACCGCATGGGCGCTGACTTCGCCAAGGTCGTGGAGGAGATGCGAGAGAAGCTGAAGGCCCCGGCCTGCCCCGTCGAGCTCCCGATCGGGCGCGAGGAGTCATTTGCCGGCGTTATCGACCTCGTCAACATGAAGGCCATAGTCTACGACGAGGCATCGGAGGGGAAGAACTTCGAGACGACGGAGATACCCCCTGAAACGCTCGACGAGGCAAGGCTTGCAAGGGCGGAGCTTGTCGAGCGCATTGCCGACCTCGACGAAGGGGTGATGGAGGCGTTTCTCGAGAAGGGCGACCTTTCCGCGGAGGAGCTCGTGCCCGCGATCCGCAGGCAGACCGTGGCCGGGCGGTTCATCCCCGTCCTCTGCGGCAGCGCCTTCAAGAACAAGGGCGTGCAGCCGCTTCTCGACGCGGTCTGCGACTACCTGCCTTCGCCGCTCGACCGTCCGCCAGTGGAGGCGACGGACCTAAAGAGCGGCGAGAAGGTCACGCGCTCGCCGGACGACAGCCTCCTCACGGCGCTCGTCTTCAAGATCACGACCGACCCGTACGGCAAGCTCTACTTCGTGCGCATCTACTCAGGCTCCATAAAGAAGGGCGCGAACGTCTTCAACCCGCGCACCGGCAAGCGCGAGAGGGTGATGAAGATGGTGCGCCTCTTCGCCGACGCCCGCACCGAGGTCGACGAGCTTTCGGCGGGCGACATAGGCGCAATCGTGAACCTCAAGGACGTCACCACGGGCGACACGCTCTGCGCAGAGGTGAAGCAGTGCCATCTCGAGCGCATCACCGCGCCGCAGCCCGTGATGTTCATGGCGATCGAGCCCAAGTCGAGCGCCGACAAGGACAAGCTCATCGAGTCGATGCGCGCCCTTGCCTCCGAAGACCCCACCTGCCAGTTCAGGGAAGACGAGGAGACCGGGCAGACGATCCTCTCCGGCATGGGCGAGCTCCACCTAGAGATACTCGTAGACCGCCTGAAGCGCGAGTTCAAGTGCGCGGCAAACGTCGGGAAGCCCATGGTGAGCTATCTCGAGACGGTAACCGCGTCGGCGGAGAAGTCGTTTACCTTCGACCGCGAGATATGCGGCAAGCGCCACTTCGTCACGCTTTCGATACGCGTCTCGCCGCTTGAGCGCGGCAAGGGCGTGAAGGTCTCGCTGTCGCGCGACTTCCGCATGCTCGTCGCCGACAGGCACCTTCAGGAATGCGTCGAGCAGGGCCTTGCCGACGGCGTTTCCACGGGCGTCCTCGCAAGGTACCAGATGACCGACCTCGAAGTCGAGTGCACGGGCGCCTCTGACGTCGACCCCGAGATGTCGGACGAAGTCGCCTTCCGCAGCGCGGCGATGATGGGCTTTCGCGAAGTGGCGGTTGAGTGCGCTCCGGAATTCCTGGAGCCGATCATGAAGCTCGAGATAACCGTTCCGCCGGAATCGGTGGGCGAGGTCCTAGGCGACCTCAACTCCCGGCGCGGCACGGTCCTAGACATGGGGCAGAAGGGCGACATGCAGATCGTCCATGCGAGAGTGCCGCTTTCGCGACTCTTCGGCTATTCGACCGCGATTCGCTCGCTCTCGAAGGGCAGGGCCTCGTATTCGATGGAGACAGACGCGTTCGAGATCGCCCCAAAGGCCGTGAAGGAGGAGATACTGAGCAAATGAAAAAGTGGAATTCTTCGACTGTCCGCGCCGCCAAGGGGAAGATGCGGCTTGGGTGCTGCACCGCCTACGACGCGTGCTTTGCGCGCCTTGCCGACGAGGCGGGGGTGCCGGTGATACTCGTCGGCGACTCGATGGGCAACAACGTGCTCGGCTACGAGACGACGCTGCCCGTGAACATGGAGGATTCCGTCTCCGCCGTGGCGGCCGTGGCGCGCGGCGTGAAGAACGCGATGGTTGTGGGCGACATGCCGTTTGGCTCGTACCAGTGCGGCGACGACGCGGCGATGGCTAACGCCGTGCGCCTCGTGAAGGCGGGTGCCGACGCGGTGAAGCTCGAGGGCGGCGTTCGCATTGCGGCGCTTGTAAGGCGCATGACGGAGGCCGGCATCCCCGTGCTCGGCCACGTCGGGATGACGCCGCAGAGCGTCAACGAATACGGCGGCTTCAAGAAGCAGGGCAAGACGCGTGAGTCCGCCAACGCGATCATGGCCGACGCGAAGGCCATCGAAGCGGCGGGCGCGTTCGCGATTACGCTCGAGTGCGTGCCGGCGGAGCTCGCGGCGGAAATCACCGCCGCCCTGAAGGTGCCGACCGTCGGGATAGGGGCCGGGCCGGAATGCGACGCGCAGTGGCTTGTGATGCACGACCTTCTCGGCCTCAACGACTCGTCGCCGTCGTTTGTGAAGCGCTACGCCGAACTGGGCGATGCCGCCCGCAAGGCGTTTTCGGCATACGTGCGCGAGGTGGCAGAAGGGGTGTTCCCGTGAGGAGAGCCGCGGCAGTAACGGCGGCGATTGCCCTTTTTGCGGCCGGATGCGCGACGAAGTCCTTCGACGTGGGGTTTGGCGAGGCCGAAGGCGCGCCGCAGTTCATGGTAGACGGCCGCCCGCTGCAGATACGAGCGGGCGAACTTGTGCCGCAGCGCATTCCGCGCGAGTACTGGCGGCACCGCGTGCAGATGTGCAGGGCGATGGGCCTCAACGCCGTCTCGTGCTACTTCATGTGGAACGGGTTCGAGCGCGAAGACGGCTCGTTCGACTTCAAGACGGGCTCGCGCGACGTCGCGGCGTTTCTCGAAATCTGCAAGGACGAGGGGATGTGGGTTCTCTTCCGCCCGGGGCCGTATGTCTGCTGCGAATGGGACTTCGGCGGGCTGCCGGTGCGGCTCCTCAAGGACTCCTCCATAAAGATACGCTCGTCCGACCCGAGGTACATGGCCGAGTGCCTCAGGTACCTCAATGCGATAGCAGACGTGGCCGAGCCGTATCTTGCAAAGAACGGCGGGCCGATCGTCCTTGTGCAGCTCGAGAACGAATACGGCAGCTGGGGCGACAAGGACCTCGACTACATAAGGGCGCTCAAGGCGTTCTGGAAGGGGCGCGGCTTCGGCCCGATGTACATGGCAGACGGCGCCCAGGACAAGTTCCTCAAGGACCTCGTCTACCCCGACCCGGAGATCGCGATTGGCCTTAATTCCATTACCGAAGATAACGCCCTCGCGCTTGCGAGGAAGTACAACCCCGGCGTTCCGGCGATTTCGGCCGAGACGTATCCCGGGTGGCTTACGCACTGGGGCGAGGAGGCGCAGAAGCCGAGGGACATTTCAGGCGCCTTGAAGTGGCTGATGGAGAAGCCCTGTTCGTTCAGCCTCTTCCTCGCGCACGGCGGCACGTCGTTCGGCTTCACGGCCGGCGCAAACGGCGGCGGCGAAGGGGGCTACGAGCCGGACATAACGAGCTATGACTTTGCCGCGCCAGTCGACGAGCAGGGCAACGCGACAGAGGCGTTCCACGTCTACCGCAAGCTCATCTTCGACGCGCTTGGCGAGACGCCGCCTCCCGTGCCCGAGCCCGTGCCGAACATGGAGTTCGGCGAAGTCAAGATGGAGTTCTTCGCGCCGCTTAGGGCGAACATAGCGGGCGAGACGCGCGCAGAGAGGCCGGTCTCCTTCGAGGAGATGGACCAGAACCAGGGAATGGTCTTCTACAGCACCGTCCTTCCGGCGGGCGGCGACGGGACGCTTGAGTTCGACAGGATAGGCGACAGGGCGCAGTTCTTCCTGGACGGCAGGCAGATAGCGCTTGTGGACAGGCGCTTTACGAGGCCCAAGGTCAAGGTGCCGGCAAGGAAGTCCCCTGCAGCGCTTGAGGTTGCCGTCGAGGGCATGGGGCACATAAACTTCGGGCCCCGCATGGTCGCAAGGAAGAACAGGAAGGGCATTTTCGCCCCCGTCACGCTCGACGGCAGGGAGCTTCTCGGCTGGAGGATGCGCCGGAAGCCGCTTGACGAGAAGTTCGTCATGGGAGAGCGCCGCGCAGACGACGACGGTCTGCCCGGAGGTCATTTCAAGGGGGTGCTCGTCCTCGACCGCGAGCCGGCCGACACGTTCATCGACATGAGCGGATGGACAAAGGGCGTCTTGTACGTGAACGGGCGCAATCTCGGCAGGTACTGGAACGTCGGCCCGCAGACGCGCCTCTACTGCCCCGCCTCGTGGCTCGTGAAGGGCACGAACGCCATTGATGTCGTAGATGTCGAGCAGCGCGAGCCCTCGTCTTTGCGTGGTGCCGCAGCCCCTAGATGACGGCAATGGAGATTTGAGTTTTGCGCTTGTTGCGGAAAACTGCGACTTTTGGTATAATACACAGATGTTTCGCCGCGGAGGGTAGCGCGCGTGCGCGAGAGTATGCGGAAACGGCAACAAAAGACAATAGATGGATCAGATACGCATTAAAGCGCAGCCACGCGCCGAACACGGCACGGGGGCTGTTCGCAGGTTGCGCCGCTCCGGCATGATTCCGGGCAGCGTGATGAAGATGAAGAAGGGCGGCACGGAGCTTATCAAGCTTCCGGAGCACGACTTCCTTATGGCAATACGCGGCAGGACGGGCAAGCAGCTGCTCGTCACGCTCGACATGGACGGAAGGGACGTCTCGGTGCTTCTGCGCGAGATGCAGAACGACGTCCTCAAGGGGACTCCGATACACGTTGACTTCAGCGAAGTTTCGCTTTCGGAAAAGGTCAGGGTCACGATTCCCGTGCGCCTCGTGGGCGAGGCCGTGGGCGTCAAGATCGGCGGCGGCGTTCTCGAGCAGGTGCTGCGTACGGTAGACATCGACTGCCTCCCGACCGACATCCCCGAGAAGTTTGACATCGACGTCTCTTCGCTCGGGCTCGACCAGACCATGTTCGTGCGCGATATGAAGCTCGACGACAAGTTCACCGTCGTCACGAGAGGCGAGCTTGCGCTTGCGGTCGTGAAGGCCCCTGACGACGTTCCCGCCGCTAGCGCCGCAACTGCCGCCGCAGCCGCCGAGCCCGCCGCTCCCAAGGTAATCAAGAAGGGCAAGGAGGAGGAAGCCGCAGCCGACGACAAGGACGCCAAGAAGGAGGAGAAGAAATGAAAAAGTACGACGCTCTCTACATCTTCGTAGGCATATCGAAGGACGACGCCCTCGAGGCCTGCCTCGAGAAGGCCGTGGCGGAGATCACGAAGCTCGGCGGCAACGTCGTTTCGAGCGAATCCCTCGGCAAGCGCGCTTTTTCGCGCAAGCTCTCCAAGCGCGACTCAGGGGTGTACGTGAAGGTGCGCTTCGAGATCGACCCGCTCAAGGTCAAGGAGCTTGTCAACCGCTACCGCCTCGTCGAGGAGGTGTTCAGGGTCCAGATTCTCGCCGTCGACGAACGCCGCGAGGCGAAGCTCGAGGGCGAGCGCGCCGCGCGTGCGGAGCGCCTGGCCGCGAAGGAAGCGCCCGCCGCGACGGCGGATGCGCAGTAGGTAAACGTCTTTAGCGAGGATCAACAAATGGCATTCAAGAAATCGAACAGTTCCGCCGGCGAGGAGTTCGCCGCACGCAAGCGCCCCCCGCTTGGGCCGGGCGACTCCATCGACGTCAATGACGTGGAGACGCTCAAGTACTACATCACGGACTACGGCAAGATACTGCCTGCCCGCATAACCGGCGTAACGTCGCAGCAGCAGCGGCAGATACGCCAGGGCGTAAAGCGCGCCCGCAACATGGGCCTCATGGCCTAAGGCGGAAGGAGCGTCATCATGCAGATAGAAGCATTGCTCATGGACAACGTGAAGAAGCTCGGAAAGTCCGGGCAGATCGTCAAGGTCGCGCCTGGATACTTCCGCAATTACCTTCTGCCGCAAGGTCTTGCAGCCGAGGTTACCGAGGCCGCCCGCCGCAGGCTCAAGAAGCTTGAGGCAGAGCGCGCGCTCAAGGCGGCCGAGGAGAAGAAGGCCGCCCTTGAGGTGGCCAAGAGCCTCAAGGACCTTTCCATCACCGTTTCCGCCCATACGACCGACGGAAAGCGGCTCTACGGCTCTGTCGGCGCGGGCGACATCGTTGCGGCGATCGAGGCCAACCGTGGCGTGAAGCTGAAGCGTTCGCAGCTCAGCCTCGACGACACGCTCAAGGAAGTCGGCGAATACGAGGCGTCGATTGACCTTGGCCACGACGTCGTGGTCAAGTTCAAGATAACGATTCTTGACGAGGAAGCGCCGGCGGCGTGAACCGCAGACGGGTCCACATGATGGGGATCGGCGGGGTCGGGATGTCCGGCCTCGCCGTCCTTTTGTCGCGCCGGGGCTTCGATGTGGACGGGTGCGACATCCACCGCTCGCCGAGGACGCAGTGGCTTGAGAGCGAGGGTGTCAGGTTCTTCGAGGGGCATGACCCCGCGCACCTCGCAGGGGCAGACGTTGTAATAGCCACTCCTGCCGTGCCTGCCGGCAGCCCGGAGCTGGCGGCGGCAAAAGGCCGGCTCTCGATGCGCGGGGAGGTGCTTGCCCGCATTGTTTCCGAATCGCCAGACACGATTGCCATCTGCGGCTCGCACGGCAAGACCACCACTGCCACGTACATAGCGCGGCTCCTCAAGGCGCTCGGCGAAAAGGTTGAATGGGCGATTGGCGGGGAAAGGCCGGGTTTCCCCCCGGCAGGCGGCGAGACAGGCGGGGTGCTTGTCGTCGAGGCTGACGAGTCGGACGCAACGCTCGCGCTTTACAAGGCTGGCATCCTTGTCGTCACCAATGTCGACTACGACCACCCCGACACCTTCAAGACGCGCGACGAGTACAGCGCCTGCTTCGACGCCGCGCGCGCCGCCGCGAAGACCGTTGTCGAGGGAGAGGGGCTCGCCAATGAGGAGATAGCCGTGAGGGCGGCTGTTTCGAGGGGGCATTCGCGCGAGGACGCGGAGAGGGAGATGGCGAAGATCGCGGCGGATCTCCCCGACAGGCGCTTCCAGAGGATTGCAGAGGGCGTCTATGCCGACTACGCGCATCACCCTGCAGAGATACGGTACGCCCTTTCCCGCGCAAGGAGCAGGTTCCCCGGCGGCAGGATAACGGTACTTTTCCAGCCGCACAGGTTTTCAAGGACGCTTCGCTTCCTCGACGAATTCGCCAGTTCGTTCGGCAATGCCGACGAGGTTGTGCTCATCCCGGTCTATGCCGCGTTTGAGGAACCCGTCGAAGGGGGCACGTCCGCCGACTTGTATGCGCGGATGCGCGGGGCGGGGATGGCGAACGTGCGCCTTGCGAGGAACTGTCTTGAGGCTTGGGAGCATGCCTCGCGCACGAGGAAGCCGGGCGACATCGTAATTCTTCTTGGCGCGGGCGACATAATAGACTTGAGCGAAACCGTCAAGTCTGGGATGCCCGCAGGAAAACGCGTCATCTTGACAGGTGCCGGTTCCAACACGTGGAAGAGCGATCTGGACCTCAACGTCGAGTACGTCCGCCCGTCGGGGCGCGCCGCCGAGGCGGGCGCCTCCCTCGGCATACCGTGGATGGCCGGGATTCCAGGGACGATCGGCGGCTGGGTAAAGATGAACGCTGGCGCGTTCGGCCATTCCATAGGCGAGCTTGTAGAGGCCGTGAAGGTGGATGGGCGGTGGATCGACGCGGCTGACTGCGGCTTTGGGTATCGCAGCTCGTCGATTGACGGCGAGATTGAGGACGTCCGCTTCAAGGAGCTGCCCCGTGGCGACGCCGCCCAATACCTTGCGCGCCGCCCCAAGTTCCCCCCGGGCACGAAGGGGAGCGTATTCAAGAACCCGCCTGGCGATTTCGCGGGCAGGCTTCTTGAAGAGGCCGGCTGCAAGGGGCTTCGCGTCGGCGGGGCGTATGTCTGGAACGGCCACGCCAACGTGATAGTAGCCGGAGATGGCGCGACGCCGTCAGACTTCCTTGCGCTTTCGCAGATCATGCGCGACAGGGTGCATTTCAGGTTCGGGATAGACCTCGAGCCGGAGATATCGGGACTGGAAATGCCATGAAGAGGGATGTTTTCAAGATCGAGGGCGGCAGGCGCCTTTCCGGGACGCTGAAGGTGTCCGGCAACAAGAACGCGGCGCTGCCGATGATAGCTGCTTCGCTTCTCGCTTCCGAGAAGGTCGTTCTTGAGAACGTCCCGGACATCCTCGACGTGAAGACGATGCTTGAGGTCGTGGAGGGGTTCGGCGCGAAGGTGAGCCGCGACGTCGCGGCGGGGACGGTCTCCGTCCAGGCAAGCCGCCTGCGCGGATGCTCGATCGATTCGCGGACGGCGGCAAAGATCCGCGCGAGCGTGCTTTTCGCGGGTCCGCTCCTTGCTCGGTGCGGGAAGGCGTGCCTGCCCCCGCCCGGCGGAGACGCCATCGGGCTGCGCCGCCTCGACACGCACTTTGACGGTTTCAAGGCGATGGGCGCTAAGATGCGCAGAAGACGCGACTCCCTCTCCGTCTCCGGCCCCCTGCACGGGGCGGAGATGCTTCTCGACGAGGCGTCGGTCACGGCAACCGAGAACATCCTCATGGCCTCGGTGCTTGCGAAGGGGCGCACCGTCATCTACAACGCCGCCTGCGAGCCGCACGTCGAGGACCTTGCGACGATGCTCGTCTCCATGGGAGCGAAGATCGAGGGTGCGGGCACGAACCGCATAGCGGTTGAAGGCGTCGAATCGCTTTCGGGATGCCGCGCAAGGGTAGGGTGCGACTATATCGAGGCGGGCAGCTACATTGCCGCTGCCGCCGCGACCGGAGGCGACATAACGCTCGAGAACGTCGAGCCGGGGCCGTTCAAGGTGCTTGAGCGCCAGTTTGCGAGGTTCGGCGTCAAGTGGGAGATTTCAGGCAGCACGCTGAGGTTCGCATCTCCCGCAAAGGGACGTCTCAGGATGAAATACGACCTTGGCGACGCCGTGCCGTCGATTGCCGACGGGCCGTGGCCGGCGTTCCCGTCGGACCTTGTGAGCATACTAGTGGTGCTTGCGACGCAGGCGAGGGGGACGTGCCTTTTCTTCGAGAAGATGTTCGAGTCGCGGCTCTACTTCGTCGACAAGCTGCGCCAGATGGGGGCGAGGATAATCCAGTGCGACCCGCACAGGGTGGTCGTGACAGGCCCTACGAGGCTGTCTGCCGGGGTCGTCGCCTCGCCGGACATTCGCGCCGGAATCGCCCTCATGATAGCGGCGCTTGCCGCGCGCGGCACGACCGTCATCCACAACGCCTCGATCGTCGACAGGGGCTATCCTTCCGTCGAGAAGGCGCTCGCCCGTCTCGGCGCCCGGATAGAGCGGATGTAGGCGGCGACCATCGCGCTCCGGTGAAACCGGGCACGAGTTGACATTAATGGCTTGATTTGTTAGAATACGGGCGATTTCGTCGTATAGTTGGTTTCAACAGGGGGGGTCATGAGTAAAAGGTTTCTCTGTTCGCTTCTTGCAACGTGTCTTGTGGCGCTGTTGTCCTCGGCATACGCGGCGGTTCCCGCTCGCTTTGTCGAGTATGTCAGATTTACGGGCGCAAACGACGGCACCACGGCCACTTATGTACAGCCTGTGAGCACATTGGCTTTCACAGCCCGCAACATTACGGCCTATATCGATTTTAGACCTTCCGAAACGCAGCCTACTGCCGCGTGGTCGGACGCAATACCACGCAACTTGTGCGCCGCGTATTTAATGGGCACTACGAGCGATACGGTCAACAAGCAGTCGGCGGTCGGGCTAAAGAACAGTGGAGGCCAGTGGTACCTTGCGTATTTTTCCGGCACGTCTTCCGGCGTTACAATTCCCGTCGTCCTCGGCAATCGCTACAGGGTAGGAACTGCGCCCAACTCCACGATAGGCTCTGGCTATATGCAGATGAGGGCGGAAGGCATAGACGACGGTCTTTTTGCGTACGTGCGCTCGGAGGTATCTGCCAACAGCGGGAGCGCCGGAGACATCCCGTTTCTCGCCTTCAACGCTCCCTATCGCTATTCGGGGTACTCGAACGGAATTGGCAAGTACAGCGCGAACATAGACCTTTATTCACTTAGAGTCTGGTATGATTCAGCAACGATTACATACGACCTCTACCCATGTGTCGACTCAAACGGCGACGCGGGGCTCTACAACAGGGTGAACGGAGCGATTCTGTATCCGTACACTCGTACGGTGTCAGGCGGATGGAAGGCAACTGGAGGAACCACGAACAAGTCTCTTCTTACCGCCCCGGAGGGTGTTTCAGACTCTTCTGTCGCCCGCGTCAACGACGGCGTAGTGGAGTTTGCCGTAAGGGGCGTCGCGAAAAGGGGAACGCAGGTCTCGGCGGACGGCGAGACATGGGGATCGAGCGCAGTTGTCTGGACTGCGGCAGGCGGGAACGACGTCACCATGTACTGCCGGCCCGACCCAGGCATCGGCTATATCAGGTTTCGCGGGTGGAAGCCGGAGTCGGACTCCTCCGGCGACTCGATCGACGGCGCGGCCGTCTCTGCAGACGGCACCACGCTTACCGTTCCTGCCGGTCGCCCGTTCAGCTATGTAGCCACCGCCGATTTCGACGGTCTCCCGGACGAGCTTATCCTTGACGGCGACTTCGAGGCCGCGACGACTACCTGGCGCGGCAGGCTCGGCAAGTGCGACAATACCGACACTGCCTATGTGAACAGCTCCGTCTCATCCGACGTCGTTGGCGCGAAGGTCTGGAACTACAGCGCTAAGGACTTGCGCGCCTACCAGTATGTGAGGCTTCTTCCCGGAACGTATACATTCAAGTTCGATACTGCGCTGCCGAGTTCGGTGACGGCTAAATACAGTGTGAACATGGTCGCAGAGGTGTATAGCGGGGCCACGGGCAGGCTGCTCTGCGCGACGAACCTGACGGGCAAGGCCCAGGTAAGCCCGGTTACGCGGAGCTACGACTTCACCGTTCCTTCTGCCGGGCAGTACCGCATGTCGATACTCACGGCACAAGACGTGTATTCTACCTCAAAGACATGGATCGACAACGTCTCGCTAAGGCTGAAGGAGCCGTTCGCCGGCATCGTGGTGGAGGGCAGCCCCGGCAACTACAAGACGCAGGAGACGACGCCCTACTACGGCAACTACCCGATGGCCGACGGCGAGAGCATAACGTTCGTCGCGCCCTCCGGGACGGTCGCGGTAGAAGGCGGCACGGTAAACGCGTCGGTTTCCGGCTACCGCGTCGACACGTGGGACTCGGGCGGCGGTGAATGGGTCGAGGGCGCGGTGCAGACAGGGACGAGCTACACGCACGTCCAGAGCGGAGCTGCCAAGTCGCGCCTCGTGTGGCTCTGGTCTTCCGGGATGACGGTTGACGTGCAGTCGACGGCGCAGGGGGCCTCGGTCTCCGCCGACGGCGAGACATGGCAGGACAGCCTCTCGGTAAATGCAAACGGCGGGGACGAGCTTACTTTCTTCGCAGGCCCCGATCCCTACAGGTACTACTTCTGGAGCGGCTGCCCGGAAGGCGCTGTCTTCAGCCAGAACAACACTTCCGTCACCTTCACGGTTTCCGCCGCGCACACTCCCTGCGTGCACGACGTCGCGCCGGCCGGCGCAAACGTCTGGACGGGCGCCGCGCAGGACGGCGCGTTCGAGACGGCCGGCAACTGGTCCTTTGGCGTTGCGCCCGGGCCGCGCGACAACGTCGTCATACCGAAAGGCGCGAGCGTGACCGTGAATGCCGCGCTCGACATAACCTCGCTCTCCGTTGCGGAATACGGCGACGGCGAATCGACGACGCTGACATTCAAGAACGGAACCGGCGCGAACATCGTGTCGAACGACGTCGCCGTCGGCGCGGGCGGAGTGCTTACGCACAGCGCCAATACGGGCAGCACGGCGACATACAAGCTGTATCTCAAGGTCGGCGGCAACGTGAGAATACTCGAAGGCGGCGCCATCGACGTGACGAGGACGGGCTTCTACACTTCCACTGGCCCAGGGGCTTCTGCACAGACGGTCATCGATGGAGATACGATTATGTCGTGGTACATCGGGGCGACGTTCGCCTCGCAGGGCTATATAACTACGAGACCTGATAATGCGCCTCCGAAGACCTGCCACGGCTCGGTGCTTCATCCGTATTCGATCGGCTCCGGCGGCTCTGGGTCTGTCTATGCCGGCGGCGCCGTGAGGATAGAGGCCGGCGGCACGGTGGCGATAGACGGGGAAATCCGCGCGGACGGCCCGGCTCCAAGCGAAGACAAGACGTCCGGCACAGGCGGAAGCATCTGGATCGAGGCGGCCAAGATACAGGGCTCGGGGCTTGTCTCCGCCGAGGCCAGAAAGGTTTCCTCGTGCGGGCGAATCGCCCTCTACCAGACGGCCACTTTCGGCTGGGCGGACTGGCAGGGCACGGTGTCGGTCGTATATGACTCCGGAGTTACGCATTCTCCCGGGACATACTATCGTCAGGATGCTTCGGGAGCGGGAGAACTCATTTTGAACACGGGCACGCCGGCGAACTCGGCGTTCTGCGCCACGCAGCTGCCGCTGGCGGACGACGGCGACCCGAAGAGCGCGTATTCGCATGTCGCGGTTAAACTGGGCGCGAGGCGCAGGCTCTCGCTCCTGGGGCCCATGAAGATACGAGATCTCGACATAACCTCCTCGACCTACTCGTACATCAACCTAAACGGGCACAAGCTGCGCGTTGTCTCGCGCGAGCACAAGGGCGGCAAGGGCTGGGCAGGCGGCAACTACGCCCAGCGTATTGCAAGCGGGCTTATAATACCGGGCGGAACCGCGGAGGAGCCGGGCGAGATCGTCTGGTCCACTGGCTTTACGATATCGGTGAGGTGACGGATTCGTTTGCTGAGATTATGATATAATACGCAATGTGAAAGGCTGCGAGGCGGCAGTCTGGAAATCTCTTAGGAAAGGAAGACATCATGAAAAGGGCAATTGTTGCGGCCGCGCTTGCGCTTGCGGCGGCATCTGCGGCGAAGGCGTATGCGCCCGCCGACTGGAATCTTGCGGCGCGCGAGAAGTTCGCCGACCAGCGCTTCGGCGTGTTCATACACTGGGGGCTCTACGCCAACTACGCGCAGGGCGAGTGGTACCTCCAGCAGGGCAAGCTCGACCGCGAGGCGTACGAGCGCATGATGTACGGCTTCTGCCCGTCGAAGTTCGACGCCTCCGAATGGGTGCGCGTCGTCAAGGACGCCGGGGCGAAGTACATCACGATAACCTCGCGCCACCACGACGGCTTCTCTCTCTGGCCCACCAAGGCCGACGACGGCTACAACATCATGAACACGCCCTTCAGGCGCGACATCCTCGGCGAGCTCTCGAAGGAGTGCGACAAGGCGGGCCTGCAGCTCAACTTCTACTATTCGCTCATGGACTGGCACCGCGCCGACTACCCCGCCGGCAAGGTCGCGAAGTCCGTGCTCGGCTCGCAGAAGGGCGACTACGCCTCGTACAAGAAGTTCATGCTCGCGCAGATCGGCGAGCTCATCGACTCCTACCACCCGGGCAACATCTGGTTCGACGGCGAGTGGGAGCACGTGACGCTGGAGAAGGACGGCTCGTACACGCGCGCCCTCGACTGGGAGTTCGACGACATCTACGACTTCATCCACGCGAGGAAGACGCTCGTCGCGAACAACAACCACCAGCCCATCCGCCCGAAGGAGGACATCCAGCTCTTCGAGCGCGACGCGCCCGGCGAGAACAAGACTGGCTTTTCCGAAGGCCAGAGCGTCTCCGACTCGTGCCCGCTCGAGCAGTGCGACGTAATCCAGAAGAACGTCTGGGGCTACAGGATCGGAGAGAAGAAGTTCCGCACGCCAGAGGACGTCGTGGCGATGATCGCGCGCGCCGCCGCGAAGAACGCGAACCTCCTCATGAACATCGGCCCGGACGGCTCGGGGCAGTTCCCGCGCAAGGCCGTCGAGGTGATGGCCGAGGTCGGCAAGTGGATGCGCGTCAACGGCGAGTCCATCTACGGAACGCGCGCGGGCGGCGTCTCGCTCGGCAGCCACATCGTCTCCACCAAGAAGGGCGACAAACTCTACCTCCACTTCATCGACCCCGGCTACCAGAAGGCGGTGTTCCCGATCGCGGCCGAAATCGCCTCGGCGAAGTACCTCGCTACCGGCAAGCCTGCCAAGGTCGAGCGCACGAAGTCCGGCGACGCCGTGGTGACGGTCGCGAGGGACGGCGCCGACAAGTTCGACATCGTGGTGGAGCTTGTGCTCGGGAAATGAGGCGCCTTACCCTTGCTGCGGCGCTTCTTGCCGCGTCGGCCGCGCTTGCCGCGCCGCGTCCGGTGCCTTCACCGGCGCTTGCGGCGCGCCTTGCCGACGAGTCGCTTGAGATAATGGGGATAGTCCACTTCGGGCTCAACACCTTTACTGGCAAGGAGTGGGGCTATGGCGACGAGAAGCCGAAGCTCTTCAACCCGGAGCACTTCGATGCGGGCGAGATAGTGCGCGGCTGCAAGGCCGCGGGGATCGGCGGGCTTGTCGTCGTCGCCAAGCACCACGACGGCTTCTGCCTGTGGCCGACGAAGACGACGGGCCACAACATCTCGCTTTCCCCGTGGCGCGGCGGCAAGGGCGACTATGTGCGCGAGATGGCCGAGGCCTGCCGCAAGGAAGGCCTCAAGTTCGGCGTCTACGTCTCGCCGTGGGACCGCAACAACCCCTACTACGCGCAGGAGGCGTACGTCTACATCTTCCACCGCCAGCTCAAGGAGCTTCTCACCGGCTACGGCGAGATATTCGAGGTGTGGTTCGACGGCGCGAACGGCGGCACGGGATGGTATGGCGGCGCGAAGGAGAAGCGCACGATACCGGCCGGATACTATCGCTTTCACGAAATCGGCAGGTTCGTGGCCGAGCTCCAGCCCAAGGCGTGCGCCTTCGGCGGGACAGACTGGGCCACGATGCGCTGGCCGGGCAACGAGCGCGGCATACTGCCGCCCGATTGCCGCGCCACAATGCCGCGCACGTCGTCGCCGCGTTATGACGCGTTGCTCGACGCGGGCGCCGTGGACGGCGAGATATTCCAGGCGCCCGAGGCGGACTTCCCGCTGCGCAGGGGCTGGTTTCACCGCGACAGCGAGAAGGGTACGACGAGGACAGGCGAGCAGCTGATGAAGACGTACCTCGACAGTGTCGGCAACGGCGGCATAATGAACATCGGCGTCGCGCCGACTGCCGACGGCGTTCTCGACGCCGACGACGTGCGCGAGCTGCGGCGCTTTGGCGAGATACGGCGCGAGTTCTTCGCCCGCGAGATCTCCGACGACGGGGAGTTCAACGTAGTCGTCCTCAAGGAGAACCTCGTGCGCGGCGAGCAGGTCGACTCGTGGGAGTTCCTCGCCGATTCCCGCAAGGTGCTTTCAGGCAAGTCCGTCGGCATAAAGCGCATACGCATCCTCGACGCGCCGGTGAAGGCGAAGAAGTGCGAGTTCAAGTGTATCGAGGACGGCGGCGACTTCAGGGGAGTCGCGTTCAGGCGCTACTACGTCGACCCTGCGCTCATTGCGAAGGTCATGGGCACGTCGCGTGTGGGCGAGACGCAGACGGCCGTCATGATGCAGGCCGGCAGCCAGGATCCTAAAAAGGCAGATGTCAAAAAGGCAAAGGAGACAAAATGAAAAGAACAGTCATCGTAAACGCACACGTGATTTCGCCGGATCTCAACCTCCCCGGCGCGACGGTAGTAATCGAGCGCGGCCGCATCAAGTCGGTCGAAGCCAGGCGCGCCAAGGCGGTTAAGCCCGACCGCGACACCACAGTCGTCGACGTGAAGGGCCAGTATCTCATGCCCGGATTCATCGACGTCCACACCCACGGTGCGCTTACCTGCGACTTCTGCGACGCCGACCCCAAGGCGGTCTTCGAGGTCGCCAAGGCCAAGCTCCAGGAGGGCGTCACGACGTTCCTCCCGACGACGCTCACGGTTTCCCATGCCGACCTCGTGCGCGCGGCGAAGAACGCCAAGGCGTACGTCGAGGCGGGCTCGCCCTACGCCAAGATACCGGGCATCCACCTCGAAGGCCCGTTCATCAACGTCAAGTGCTGCGGGGCGCAGAACCCGAAGTTCGTGCGCAAGCCCTCCGTGAAGGAGCTGAAGGAGATCATGAAGGTCTTCCCGGTGAAGCAGATATCCTACGCAGTCGAGACCGAGGGCGGCGCGGCGTTTGCCAAGGCGTGCCTCAAGCTCGGCGTCGTGCCGAGCTGCGGCCACACGGGCGCGAAGATGAAGGACCTCAAGGCCGCGTACAGGAACGGCCTCAGGCACATGACGCACTTCTGCAACCAGATGACGCCGCTCCACCACCGCGAGATCGGCATGGTCGGCGCCGGCTTCCTCGTGGACGACCTCAACACCGAGGTGATCTGCGACCGCATCCACCTCTGCGACGACATGCTGCGCCTCGTCTTCCTGAAGCGCGACCTCGCGCACGTGCAGATCATCACCGACTCACTGCGCTGCTCGCACTGCAAGGACGGCTACGCCTTCGAGATGGGCGGGCTCAAGGTGCTTCTCAAGAACGGGGAGGCGCGGCTCGTCGAGGGCGGCAACCTCGCCGGCTCCACGCTTTGGATGGGCAACGGCCTCAAGAACGTCCACGACGTGACGGGCCTCCCGCTCGAAAAGCTCGTGCGCACGACGTCCTGGAACCAGGCCATCGAGCAGGGCTGGGGCAAGAAGCTCGGCAAGGTGGAGAAGGGCTACATCGCAGACCTCGTCGTAATCAACCCGCGCAGCTGGAAGCCGTCGGCAGTGTTCGTTGACGGCGAGCAGCGCATTTGATATACTACGCGAAGTTTTAGGGCGCTTAGCTCAGTTGGTTAGAGCACTACCTTCACACGGTAGGGGTCACTGGTCCGAGTCCAGTAGCGCCCACCATATGATGCAAAACTAATCGAAGCGAAAGGAAAAGTGACAAATGGCGTTTTTCATTGGATTGTTGTATGTCATAGAGGTTCTGACGTGCCTTTTGCTGGCTCTTGTGGTGATGCTGCAGAAGCCGAAGGAGGGCGGGCTTGGCGGTGCCATAGGCGGCGGGATGCTTGAGTCCACCCTTGGCGCGGACGCCGGCAACGTTCTCATAAAGACGACTGCGATTCTCGGCGCGATATTCCTTGCGAACACGCTTCTTCTTGCTAGGTTCACCTCGAAGGCCAACGCGAGGTCTCTGCTCGCTGGCGAAGAGGCTCCTGCCGCCGCTCAGGAGGCGCCCGCGCTGCCGTCTCTACCGGACAACATGCCCGATCTCCCGGCTGCCGACGCCACGGCTCCTGTCGCAACGCCGACCGGCCCTGCGACACCTGTCGCTCCCGCAGCCCCGGCGGCGCCGGCTCCCGCAGCCCCCGCTCCTGCGGCGGCACCTGCGGCCC
>JAEEGL014086331.1_pt1 | contig 19336 bp, 19 predicted proteins | sample 9134231 | NCBI WGS metagenome assembly JAEEGL01 (sample SAMN16246548, study PRJNA631951) | gut metagenome | biome: gut microbiome; feature: rumen; material: fiber-attached | host: Bos | place: Iran: Karaj | collected 2018-10
ATGTACACCACCGTCATCGACGATGAGGATTTTGCCATCAAGCCCATGAACTGCCCCGGCAGCATCCTGGTTTACGAGCTGGAGGGTCACTCCTACAAGGATCTCCCCCTGCGCTACCGGGAACTGGGCAAGGTGCATCGCCATGAACTCTCCGGCGCGCTCCACGGCATGTTCCGCGTCCGCTGCTTTACCCAGGACGACGCCCACATCCTCCTGGCTCCGGAGCAGATCAAGGATGAGGTCGTCCGCATCGCGCAGCTCTTCGACGAGGTCTACGGCCTGTTCGAGCTGCCCTACACCATTGAGCTCTCCACCATGCCGGAGGATCACATCGGCACCGAGGAGGACTGGGCTGTTGCGGAAAAGACCCTGTCCGATGCCATCGAGAGCATCGGCAAGACCTATGTCATCAACAAGGGCGACGGCGCTTTCTACGGACCGAAGCTCGACTTCCACATTGAGGACTGCCTCGGCCGCACCTGGCAGTGCGGTACCATCCAGCTCGACTATCAGCTCCCCGGCCGGTTCGATCTGGAATATATCGGCTCCGACGGCGCAAAGCATACCCCGGTTATGATCCACCGGGTGGTATTCGGCTCCGTGGAGCGGTTTATCGGCGTGCTTACCGAGCACTACGCCGGCGCATTCCCCCTGTGGCTGGCTCCGGAGCAGATCCGCGTCATGCCCATCACCGACCGCACCAACGACTATGCCGAGAAGATCCGGGCCGCGTTGGCGGCAAAGGGCTTCCGGGCCAAGACCGACCTGCGCAACGAGAAGATCGGCTATAAGATCCGCGAAGCCCAGGCCCAGAAGATCCCCTACATGATCGTTCTGGGCGACAAGGAGGCGGAGAGCGGCCTCATCACCGTGCGCACCCGCACCGGCGGCGACCAGGGCCAGATGACGCTGGATGCGCTGCTGGAAAAGATCGTTCCCGAGCGGGATGAGCGGAGAAACGGCTGACGCTCCGGCTCCGCCCGGCGGCACTTTGAAAAAACGAGCTAAATTTTACATGGCATAACGGCACATGCTCCTTCGTAAAATAGGGACAAACCTCTGTTTTGCGAAGGAGCATTATTATGCGCAGAAAGAAAACGATCCTCGCGCTTTGCGCGGTTTTTCTCGTCAACGTCCTCCTGATCCTGCTGTTCCAGACGCTGCCCGCGGCGAAGGCCGCCGTCTACCGGCGGGGCTCCACTGGCTCCGGCGTCACGGAGCTGCAGGAGAAGCTCCAGGGCTGGGGATACTATTCCGGGGAGGCGGACGGCATTTACGGCAGCCGCACGGAAGCGGCGGTCAAGTCCTTCCAGCGGAAAAACGGACTCAGCGTGGACGGCGTCGCCGGTCCCGCCACCCTGGCCGCCATGGGCATCTCCGGCGACGGCGGGGCCAGCGCCAGGGGAAATGACACGGCGCTGCTGGCGCGGCTCATCTCCGCGGAGGCCAGGGGAGAGCCCTATGTGGGCCAGGTGGCCGTGGGCGCGGTGGTGCTGAACCGGGTGGAGCATCCCTCGTTTCCCGGCACCCTCTCCGGCGTCATCTACCAGTCCGGGGCGTTCTCCTGTCTGCAGGACGGGCAGTGGGACCAGCCGGTATCCGACAGCGCCTACTCCGCCGCCCGGGACGCCCTGAACGGCTGGGACCCCACCGGCGGCGCCATCTACTACTTCAACCCCGCCACCGCCACCAGTTCCTGGATCTGGTCCAGGCCGCTGATCATCACCATCGGGAAGCACCGCTTCTGTGCGTGAGCGGAGCGGCGATGCGGCCTGCGCTTTTTCCCGTTTTTTCTTAAATGCTACTTGCTTAATCGGTAAATAAATGGTACAATTTGTGCAATTCGATCTGTTTGCCGGGAAGCAGCCGGCAGCAATTCTGGAAAGAGGTGCTACTATGGAGGAAAAAACTGAGATGAGGATCCCCGGGCCGAACGATCCCGACTACGAGGGCCCCGATTTTCTCTGGATGACGGAGCAGGAGGAGAAAAAGCCCGCAAAAAGGCTGTACGACGACTGCGCCTGGGCCAAGGAGCCCGATAAGATCCCGGAGGATCAGATCGCGGAGACGCTGGAGACCGAGGTGCTGATCGTGGGCGGCGGCATCGCCGGACTCGCCGCCGGCGCGCGGTGCACGGACCTGGGTCTGAAGTGCATCGTCATCGAGAAATACCACGGCATCGTGTCCCGCGGCGCGCACATCGCCTGCGTGGATTCGCCCGTGATGCGCAAGCTGGGCGTTTCCATCGACAAAAAGCAGTTCGCCCGTGACTGGATGCACATCTGCGGCAGCCGCGTCAACGAGGATCTGCTCTGGCTGTATCTGAACAACTGCTCCGACGCGGTGCAGTGGCTGGTGGATCTGGGCGGCGACGCCGTGGAGCTCAAGCTGTTTGGCGGCCGGTACAGGGGCCCCGACTTCACCGAGTACGACGGCACCCACTATCTGATCCAGAAGCCGGAGGCTACCCGGTACAAGAATTATGCCGGCGCCCGCCTCATGTGCGAGATCCTTCAGGACCACTGCCTGGAGGGGGAGGGCAACCAGATCATCCGCAAGACGAAGGCCCAGTACCTGGAGAAGGACGACTCGGGCCGCGTGGTGAGCTGCATCGCCCAGGGAGAGGACGGCAAGTACCGCCGCTTCCGGGGCACCCGCGCCGTGGTCCTCGCCACCGGCGACATCGGCTCCAACAAGGACATGATGCGCACCTTCGCCCCCATCGGCCTGGTGCCCAAGGTGAACTTCTACTTCCCCCAGGTGCCCGATCCCGATAATCCCGGCCACAGGACCGGCCTGAACCAGGGCGACGGCCACAGGATGGCCTACTGGATGGGCGCGAAGTTCGAGACGCCCTCCTGGGCGCTGTCCATGCACCTGCAGGCATACGCCTTCTTCGTGTTCTTCTTCCTCTTCGTCAACCGGGACGGCAAGCGCTTCATGAACGAGGACACCTGGGTGCAGGCCAAGTCCATCCGCTGCGCCATGCAGCCGCGCGGCGACTACGCCTTCACCATCTTCGACAAGAAGTGGTTCGATGAGCTGGGCGACCTGGCGGACATCACCGGCGGCCAGTTCGTGGGTCCGATGATGATGGACTACGGCGAGAAGTGGAGCCGGGCGAACGGCATCGACAAGGCCATCGAGCAGTATGTGGAGCGCGGCTTCTGCTTCAAGGCAGACACCCTTGATGAGCTGGCGGACAAGATGGGCGTTCCCAAGGACACATTCCTGGCCACCGTCGCCCGCTACAACGAGCTGTACGAGCTGGGCGAGGATCTGGACTACGGCAAGCGGAGCGAGCTGCTCACCAGCATCTCCGAGCCTCCGTTCTACGCCCTCAAGTGGGGCCCCGCCCTGTGCAACGTCCACGGCGGCGTGATCACCGACACGGAAATGCACATTCTGGACGACGACTACAACATCATCCCCGGCCTCTATGCCGTGGGCAACGTGGCCGGCGGCCTGTACGGCGTGGACTATCCGCTGCTCTGGAACGGCAACAGCCACTCCCGCGCCCTCACCTGGGCCCGCGCCGCTATTGCGGACATCGCAAAAAACAAAGAAAACGATTAACGCGCGATAGTACATAACAGCGCCGCCGCATCCTCTCGGATGCGGCGGCGCGTTCTTTTTTATTATTCCACCCAGAATACCCGGTCCGGCTTGCGGTGAGGCACACGCGGCGGATCCCCGGCGGGATGGCCCACGATGCAGTGTCCGATCCCCTCCCAGTCGCCCTGGATGCCCAGGTCGCGCAGGAGCTGTTTGAACTCCTCCGCCTCAAAGACCTGGCGCGCCCGGTGGATCCAGCAGCTTCCCAGTCCCAGGGAGTGGGCTGCCAGCATCATGTTGCCGATGACAAGGCTGCCGTCGTAGACGTGGTTGGGGCACTGCTTGTCCGCCAGCACCACCAGTACCGCCGGCGCGCCGAAGAAGGGGTCTGCGCTCTCCGTCCAGCCGCCGATCTCGCAGTTTGCGCGGCTCAGCCGGTCCCGCAGCTCTTTGTCCGTCACCGCCAGGATGATCACGTCCTGCCTGTTCCGGCCGCTGGCCGCCCAGAGCCCCGCCTCGACGATCTGGTCCAGGTCCTCCCTGGATACGGGCTCCTCCGTGTATTTGCGTACGCTCCGGCGCTCTAAAATGGCTTTCATGACCTCGTTCATTCTTCTTCCTCCTTTGTCAGTTCGTTCTCCACGGCGATCGCCTTGGAGAACTGGGTCTCATACAGCTCCGTATAGGTGCCGCCCGCCTTCACCAGGTCGGCGTGGACGCCCCGCTCCACGATCTCCCCGTCCTTCACCACCAGGATCTCGTCCGCCGCCAGGATGGTGGAGAGTCGGTGGGCGATGAGGATGCTGGTGCGGGATTCGATGATGGGGTCGATGGCGTCCTGTATCTTCCGCTCGGAGATGGAGTCCAGCGCGCTGGTGGCCTCGTCGAAGATGAGGAGTGCCGGGTCCTTCAGCAGCACCCGGGCGATGGAGATGCGCTGCTTCTCCCCGCCGGAGAGCTTCAGGCCCCGGTTGCCCACCATGGCGTCCAGCCCCAGCTCCTGCTTCTCGATGAAGTCGTAGATATTGGCCTTTCTGCACGCCTCGATCATCTGCTCCTCCGTGGCGTCCGGCCGGGCATAGAGCAGGTTCTCCCGGATGGTCCCGTTGAAGAGATATGTCTCCTGGCTGACGATGCCCACGCTGGAGCGGAGGAAATTCAGGTCGAGCTGCCGCACGTCGAAGCCGTCGAATTTCACCATGCCGCCGGTCACGTCGTAGAGCCGGGGGATCAGGTTGATCATGGTGGATTTGCCGGAGCCGGACGGGCCCACGATGGCGACGGAATGTCCGCTCTCCAGCTTGAAGTTCACGTCCTTCAGGATCTGGCGCTCCTTGTCGTAGGAGAAGGACACGTGCTTGAATTCCACCTCGCCGGAAGCCTTTTTGGGGATCGAGGGCCGGGTGGGATTCTTGATGTCCACCGGCATGTCGAAATACTCGAAGATGCGGGTGAACAGCGCCATGGACCGGATCCACTCCACCTGGATGTTCAGAAGGGAGTTCACCGGGCCGTACATCCTGCCCAGGAGGGCGACCATCACGGTGATATCGCCCACGGTGAGGCGGGAGTCGTATTTCATCATCAGGATGCCGCCCACCAGATACAGCAGCATGGGCCCCACGCTGGAAAACGTGTTGATGATGACCATGAACCAGCGGCCGGCCATGCTCTCCCTGATATTGAGGCCGATCATCCGCTTGTTCACGTCCCGGTAGCGGCCGTACTCATAGTCCTCCCTGCCGAAGAGCTTTACCAGGAGCTGGCCGCTGACGGACATGGTCTCGTTCAGGATGCCGTTGATCTCGTCGTTGCACTCCTGCGCCTGGCTCGTCAGCGTCCAGCGGGTCTTGCCCGCCCAGCGGGTCGGGATGGTGAACAGCGGGATCACCAATACGCCCACCGTGGCCAGCACCCAGCTCTGGCGGTACATGATGATCACGGCGGAGATTAGGGTGATGGCGTTGGACAGGATGGAGGAGAACGTGTTCGTCACCACCCGCTGCACCCCGTCGATGTCGCTGGTCATGCGGGTGATGATGTCCCCCTGGCTGGCGGTGGTGAAAAACCGCTGGCCCATACGCTGGAGATGGCGGTACATGCTGTTGCGCATGTCGAAGGTGATGTGCTGGGCGATCCAGTTGTTCAGATAGCTCTCCGCCACCTTGATGAGGTTGGAGCCGAGGGTCACCGCCAGGGAAACCACGATCAGGATGATGAGCAGCCTCAAATTGCGCCCGATAAGTCCGTCGTCGATGATGCGCCCCGTGAGCACCGAGGGCAGCAGCCCCAGCACCGATGAGATCACGATGCACAGCAGCGCCAGCGCCATTTGCTTCCAGTAAGGCTTCAGGTAGGAGAAGACCCGCTTTAAGAGCGGAAGCGTCACCTTCGGCCGGTTGGCCTTCTCCTCCTCTGTCAGAAATCCACGTGCTCCGTGTCCGCCGCGCGGCGGCATAGGCATCCCTCCCTGTGTAATTGCGAAAACGCTTATCTCTCTGTCAGATGGAACTTCTCTTCCCCGATATGGCAGTAGCCGCCGGGGTTTTTCTCCAGATATTTCTGATGGTATTCCTCCGCGGGCCAAAAGCCCTCCAGCGGCTTCAGCTCCACGGCCAGGGGCGATGAGTATTTCGCCTGCTCCCGGTCGAAGGCCGCGCGGACGGCGGGCAGGAGCGACCGGTCGTCGTAATAGATCCCCGTGCGGTACTGAACGCCCCGGTCGTTTCCCTGCCGGTTCACGGACAGCGGATCAATGGCCATGAAATAGAAATCCAGCAGGGCGCCCGGCTCCAGGATCGCTTCGTCGAAGTCCACCCGGACCGTCTCCGCGTGGCCGCTGGACCGGCACACCTCCTCATAGGACTTGGGGCCAGGCCCGTTGGCGTAGCCCACCTCCGTGCGCAGGACGCCGGGGAACTGGTCCAGGAATCTCTGCATCCCCCAGAAGCAGCCCCCGGCGAGATAGATCGTTTTCACGGGTTTTCCTCCTTTTTCACGATGACCTTGCCGGACGCGCGGCGACGGCGCTCCAGTGTTTCCTTCAGCGTGTCGTAGACCACCTGGTTCGGGTGTCCTGTTTTGAAGAACTCCTCTCCGTCGCCGCCCAGGAGCTCCGACGCGAAAGCCGCCACGGCACGGGAGCGGGACTCTCCGCCGTAGCAATGGACGAGGAGGGTGTCCACGCCCCTGTTTTTCAGGATAAAGTCGATGATCTCCTCCGCCATCTCCCGGGAAAACAGCACGGCGCCCGGCACTTCCCGGACAATGTCGTCAAAATAGAGCGTCAGCACGTCCCGGCACGACATGCTCCGCTGAAAGGTAAAGCCGAAGCCGCCCGTGTGGGTATCCTGGATGGAGATGACGGCATAGGCGTCCTTCCGCGGCGCCTCGTTCCCCATCCCCGCCGGAAAGTAGTGATCCATCACATAGTCAAAGGCGTCGTACACAGACCGCAGCAGAATGTTCTTCATATCTTTCTCCTCATCTTTTCAGCTCCGGCGCCTGCTCCATCGCGTAATCCATAAGCAGGGGGAGGTCAAAGGGGCATTCCGCCGCCGCGTCGCCTGCCGCCCGGAGGCTGAGCGTCTCGCCCGATGCGTAATCCGCATACAGGGACCAGCCGAATGCCTGCATGTCGTTTTTCCTGTAATACCCGTTCAGGGCGACGATCCCCGCGTCCTCCAGAAGCTGCGCGAGCCCCTCAGCATATTCCGCGGTCACGTCCTCTTCAAAATCGAAGGCCACATAACTCTGGCCCATGACGCGGAGGGACATGGTATAGCCGCCTTCCTCCCGGCGCTCCAGCGTCCAGGAGTAATCCCCGGTCACCAGCGCCGGGTCCAGTCCGTAGGAGCCTCCGCTGTTGCGGAATACAAGGGAAAAGCTCTCCAGCTCCTTCGATTCGATCTGCTTCGGCGCGTCCGTGGAAAGATCGCGGATCTCCCTGTACGCGGCCACGTCCTCCTCCCGCACGAAATGATAGATGTGGCCCTCTGCGTCCAGCACCTGTTCGTAGGCAATCAGACCGTCTTCCCGGATCTCCAGCCGGGACATCACGCCGAAGCTGCCTCCGTCCTTCGTATTGGCAAGGTAGGTGACCCCGCTCTCTGTCTCCGTTTTGATCTGGTAGATATTGTTCCAGCCGCCGGTCACGGTCATTTTGCTGCTCCGGATGTCCAGGACCGTGATCCCGTTCGCATCCACCCAATGCCCGAGTATCTCGCGGGGGGCGCCCTCGCGGCTGCAGCCGAAGCCGCTCACAGCCAGCGCCGCCGCCAGGATGACGAGCCCCAGCCGCCTCAAGTGTCTCCGCATTTGCGTCTCCTCCCGCTATTTGTAAACGTCGGCGCATTTCCCCCGCAGATACGCGATGTAGTAACTCGGATCAAAGGGGCCGCCCAGCACCCGGTCCAGCAGCTCCGCCGGGGTGTAGAGCGCGCCGTGCCGCCAGATATGCTCCCTGTTCCAGTCGTTGATGGGCGAAAAGTCGCCCCGTTCCACGCAGCCGTCCACATCCACCGTCTCCTTCATCTTTGCCAGGAACTGGGCACCGTAGGCGCTGCCCAGGGCGTAGGAGGGGAAGTAGCCCACCGACCCTCCGGACCAGTGGCTGTCCTGCAGTACGCCGCTTCTGTCGTCGGGCACGTCAAGGCCCAGGTATTCCTTATAGAGCCTGTTCCACTCGCCGGGCAGGTCCTTCACCGCCAGCTCGCCGGCCATGACCCGCTTTTCCAGCTCATAGCGCACCATGATGTGCAGGCAGTAGGTGACCTCGTCTGCCTCCGTGCGGATGAGGGAGGGCTCCGCCCGGTTGACGGCGCGGTACAGCTCCTCGGGCGTTCTGCCCGCCATGTCGGCGGGGAACAGCTCCCGCAGCTTGGGGAAGATCAGGCGGCAGAACCCCCGGCTGCGGCCGATGATATTCTCGTAAAACCGGCTCTGGCTCTCGTGGATGCTCATGGATACGCCGCCGTCCAGCACGGTATAGGCAAGCTCCTCCGCCGAACCGGTGTCGTACAGGGCGTGGCCCCCCTCGTGGACCACGCTGTAGAGGGAACAAACGAAATCGTCCCGGTGATAGTTGGTCGTGATGCGCTCGTCAAAATGGGAGCCCAGGCTGATGGTGAAGGGGTGCTCCGTAGTGGAGAGGCCAACGTGAGCCCGGTCCAGTCCAATGGTATCCATGAGCCAGAAGGCCAGCTCCTCCTGCTTCTGCCTCGGGAAATCCCCGAAGCGGATGGAGTCGTCCACCTGGGGCTTTTGAGCGATCTCCCGCAGCAGGGGGACGATCCCCTCCCTGAGCTCCGCGAAGAAACGGTCGCAGGTCTCCATGGTGAGCCCCTCCTCATATTGGTCGAGGCAGAAGTCGTAAGGCGCTTTTTCCGGGGCGATATACCCGGCGAAGCGCAGATTCGTCGCGAAGATCTCCTCCAGCAGCGGCCGGAACAGCTCAAAGTCCGACGTCTCCTTGGCCCGGTGCCACACATCGTCAGCCTTCACCAGCAGCTCCTGGAAGGCCACGTATTCCTCCATGGGGATCTTTTTCATCTCCCGGATGTCCTTCAGCATCAGGTGGACCATGCGCCGGGTCTTCCGCTCCAGCTCGTCCCTGTTCGCGTCCAGGAATTCCAGCAGCTCCGCCGTCTCCTCCGAGGTGCCCAGCCGGTACCGCTCCTCCGAAAGGACGGAGAGCGTCACGCCCCGGTTCGCCGCCGTTCCCTTCGGCGCGGTGGTGTTCCCGTCGTAGTAGATGATGCTCTCGGCGTGGTCGTAGGCGGCAAGCTTCCGCTGCAGGCGCATGAGCTGTTCTTTCGCTTCTGTGATCGTCATATTCGCATTCTCCCGTCTTATTTGATCTCACGCGGTCCCGCGGCCGCCGGAGCCCGGCAGAGCCGCCGTTCCCGCGATGGCGGTTCCGTAGAACCGGATATCCCGGCCCTCCCGGGCACGGTACTTGAAGTCGACCCGTTTTGGTGTTATATTCCAAGTATCATTATAAATGACACAGTGAGTCGATTTCAACAACAATTCTATCACAGGAGGTTTTCCTATGCCCAGGCAGATTTTTGCGGACGAGGCTTTTCAGAATTTCGGCAAGGGGATCAACTGCTGCATGCAGGTCTTCGGCGCGGTGGCGGAGGAGCTTGACCTCTCCGTGGAGGAGGCCAGACGGCTCGGCGCCGGATTCGGCGGCGGCATGGGCCTGGGCTCCACCTGCGGCTGCGTCACCGGGGCCCTTATGGCCCTCGGGTACAAATACGGCAATGAGGAGCCGGACCAGAGCGGGCAGGCCGACCTGTTCAACGAGAAGAAAAGTGCGTTCCTCACGGCCTTTACCGGAAAATACGGCGGCACCCGCTGCCCGGAACTGCTGGGCGGCCTGAATCCCGCCGTCCCGGAGGACAGAGAGCAGATCGTGGAGAAGGGGCTGATGAAGAGCGTCTGCGCCAATGCGGTCTGCGCCGCAGTGGAGATTTTGCGGGAGCTGCTCTGAGCGATCCGATCAACAGCGGCCCGGCGCCTTCTGGCGCCGGGCCGCTGTTTTTTATTTCAAAAGCTCCATGTGATAGGTCTTGACTGTGAAGCCGCAGCTCCGGTACATCTCCAGCGCGGCGGTGTTGGCCGCGTTCACCTGGAGCTCGATCCCGTCCAGACCGTTCTCGTCCCGGATCCGCTGTGCCGTCTCAAAAAACAGGTGGCCGATCCCCCTGCCCCGATGGCGCTCATCCACTGCTATCGTGTCGATATAGAGGATGTCCCGGGTTACCTGTACCGCGTTTTCTATATGCCGGAACTGGACCTCCATGTACCCGCACACCTCACCGTCCCGCTCCGCGGCGAACATCGTCCCCCGCTCAACGGCGTCCGCAAACGCCTCCGGGGAGAGGGTGATGTCCATATCCCGGTAGAGATCCGGGCGCCATCCGGCGTGAAGCCGCTGCACCTGCCCGATGAGCCGGGCCACATCGTCCATATCCCCCGGGCGCACCGGCCTGATCGTATAGTTCATTTCCTTGCCTCCCCTCAGTTCAGGGTCACCCGCAGGAGGACCGGATTGTGATCGGAGCACACGAAATCCAAATCCCGGGTCCGGCACTCCTCCACCCGGAGGTTGCCGGAGACGATATACCCGTCGATGAGGTGGTACTGAAAGCTCTCCCGGTCCGCGCCGATATAGGGCCGGTCCAGGCTGCGGCAGCTGGGAACGGTCTCGTCCATCAGAAACTGCCAGTCCCCGGGGATGCGCGTCACGTCGATCTCTCCGGCGGTCCATTTGCCCGGCTGGGCGGGATAGGCGGACGTGTCCTCGGAGGAGAAGATCTGGTTGAAGTCGCCGCCGGCGACGACATAGTTTCCTCTGGCCGCCTCCGTGTACAGCAGCTCCGCCACGGCGGCGGTCTGGGCAATCTTGCCCTCCCCGCTGTCATACGCCTCCAGGTGCAGGTTTATAAGCACAAGCTCCCTGTCGCTGCCCTCCACGGGCAGGCGGGAGACGAGGGCGCACCGCTTCAGGTTCGCCATGCGAACGGGCCAGGAAAAGGGAACGGGGAGCTGGATCCGCTCCGCCCAAACGGTGGGAAACGCGGTGAACGTGGCGATACCGGAATCCACCTTCCCGATAGGCGGGATGGGATAGGGCAGAAACGCCACCTTGAAATTGCACGCAAAGGAGGATTCGTAACCCTCCAGCTCCTGCCGCATCCGCTCCAGCTCGTTGATGCGGCTCGAGCGGGCGGAATCCCGGTCGATCTCCTGGAAGAAGATCACGTCCGGCTTCAGCTTCGCCATGGAAAGGATCCCGTTCAGGTTGGCGTTCACCCGGTCCGCGTCGGCGGTTTTCACGCCGGTGCCCCCGTCCATGAAGAAGTCAGCATTGTCGCCCAGGGCGCCGTAGCCGATATTCCAGGTCATGAAGGTAATCGTATCCCCGGCGGCAAGCGTTTTCCCGGCGGCGCCGGAAATTTCAAGCGTTTCCCGGTCGGCGGGCCTGTACTCCGTGACCGAGAGGAAGACGATGAGCCCCGCCGCCAGGAGCAGAATGATCAGAAGGAGGATCCCCGCCCCCCGCAGGAAGCGCGCCGGGAGGCTCCGCTTTTTTCTGCTCACCGAAACGCCCCTTATTCCGTATACTTCTCACGAAGGAGCGCTATCTCCTCCCGTGTCAGGCCGAGCCCTTTCTCCGCATAGCCCTGGAAGCTGCCGAAACGCTCCTCCGCCGCTGCGAAGAATGCGACGGGATACTCCCGCGACGCGCCGAAAATGCAGCGCAGGGATTCATCCGCGCGGGGATCGTCCGTCCCCACCTGCTTCTTGACCATTGCGATCAGGCGGAGGATATCCTTTTCAAGATAGATGTTCGTGGTGAGATAATCCTCGATGACCGCCTCCCTGGGCACGCCCAGCAGCGTCTCCACGATGGCGGCGGCCATCCCGGCCCGGTCCTTGCCCGCGGTGCAGTGCCACAGGATCGCCCGCTCATGCTCCTCCAGCAGACAGCGGAGGAAGCGCCCGTACTGGGAGACGGTGTAGTCGTTGTAGATCATGCTGCGATACAGGTTGCAGACGGACTTTTTGCCCTCCTCCGGATCAAAAAGGTGCTTTGCGAAAATGTTTTGATCCGCTTCCTCCTCACGGGTGACACCGGGATTCAGGTCGCCCATAACGGGAAGATGGATACTGACTGCCCCGGGGATGGGATCGTCCGGCTGTTCCCGGCGCTCATTGGCGGTCCTCAGGTCGATCACCGTGTCCGCCAGCTCGCCGAGCCGCGCGCGCTCCTCCTCCGACATGCCGCAGAGGCGCCCGCTGCGCAGGAGCTTTCCGCTCTTGATCCTGCGCCCGTCCTCCGTGACTTCTCCGCCCAGATCCCGGAGATTGTTCAGTGATTCATAGTTCAGCAGTGTACTCATATTCTCACCTCATCTGTAAAATTTCGGCCGCCTTGTGGGCAAACAATTCGCCGAATATCCGGTTGGCGCCCTCCGCGATCCGCACCGCCGCCTGCCCGGCACCGGCCGTTTTGGAATCACGGATCACGGCAGGCTTCATAAGGTCTCCTCCTCGGTTTGTTCCAGACTGTTCAAAAACGCCTTGCATCCCTCCGGGAGCTCAAGCGTCTCTTTGATCCGGTGCCTGTCCAGCGTGCTCTGTATCCTGCTTTTCCTCTCATCTCCCATCAGTTGCCGCGCGTATCTGCGCGCCTCCGCCGCGGCGGTCAGGTCGCCGTGGTGCAGACAAATCACAATCCGGGTCACAGTCAGCCGAAAATCATTGCGAAGGAAGGCCAGACTGAACTCGTCGTTCTGCAGAAACCTGTTGTAATACTCCTCCAGCTCCTCCGAATAGGCATACGAATCGGCCTGAAGCCTTGACCACATCAGCTCGCCGGAAAGGCTGGTCCTGTACCCGTCGTGGCCGTCTCCCAGTGCCCTGCCCGCCTCCTGAAATGCTTCATACGCACGCTGGGCCTGTCCGCTCCGTTCGAGAATATAACCTATGTACAGATGGGCAGAATAGGTGGAAAACCAGTCGCCCAGATAGTTTTCAAGGCCCCATTGGATCAGCCGGACCGCCTCCTCCGCCCGATCCGCAGGGAACCGATACGCCGTGAGCCAGCAGTGCTGGAGCCTGTTGTAATTGCTGCGTACCCTTTTCAGAAACCGCCCATACGTTTGGAGGTCCTCTTCGGACGCGCCCGTCTGAACGAGATCGTTTTCAAATTCCTCTATTGTCATCCCCGCGCCTCCAAAACCGCGATTCGTCCACGTCCATGACGGAAAGTCCGTTGATCTCCACCAGAACAAGCTCGTCCCAGCGGTCTCTGATGGAGCGTCCATCATAGATCTTCGCCTCAAAAAGCTCCGTCGCGGCGGAGAAGCTGCAGCCGCCCGGAATATCGCATAGTCCCGCCCAATAGGGCTCGTCATATTGGGGGCTATATCCGATATAGTGTTCGAGCTCGTTCGGGTCAGATTTGAAATAGAAAACCGTCTCGTTTATCAGCTCATTCCCACGCTCGAATTGCTCGAAGATGAAATCAAAATCCCGATACCATTCCATATCGGTCGCCTCCGTTCGCTGATTAAGAGCGTTTTCACTCCTGCGATCATCGGATCGTTTTTGGGATCCCGTGCTCGCAGGGCACGCCAGCCTGGCATTTCCCACAGCCGTAGCGTACGATCCCGTTCGGCCCGTGGGGCTGCAGGAAGCTGCCGCGCACGTACGCGCCGCAGATCTGCTGATCCTTTCCCTCGGCGCAGCCGCGCTCCCTGTCGATGGCCCCCGCGGGGCATCTGCGCTGGCAGGCGCCGCACATGGTGCAGTATGCGAAAGCCGAGTCGTAACGCCGCACGGTCGGCGTCAGCGCCGCGTCTGTGACCACGCTTCCGAAGCGCCCGGCCATACCCTTTTCGGTGATGAGTCCCCTCGACAGGCCGAAGGTCCCCAGCCCCGCCGCATAGGCGATATGCCGCTCGGACCAGTTTGAGTTGAAACCCTCTACCCGGAATTCCGGCAAGAGCGAGGGCGCCGCCGCGTGATAGCCGCCGTTTATAAAAAACGTGCACAGCACCAGGCAGAGCGCATCCACGAACCGCTGCCCTTCGATCCTTCCGTGGAGCCACAGGGAGGAGCTGCGCTGGTTTCCGATCCCGTCGCCGTACGGTTCGTCCGTCCGGCTCCGGTTGGAGCGCCGGACCTCCTCGGTAAACGGGAGGAAAAAGGCGATCACACTTTTCGCGCCGGGAAGCCATTCCTCCGGCGTCCTGAAAAGCGGGCCGATAACGTGGGATTCCCTGAACGTCTCTGTGAACAGGGGATCATCCGCCGCCGCAACGCCGATCAAAGGCCGTTCAAAGATCCGCACGCCGACACACTCGGGGCTGACCGCGGTTTCCGCGTCGATCACGTTCCCCCTGCCGTTTTCAATAGTATCGGTCATCCATTTTTCGATGTATTCAAGCTCCACAACAATACCCCTTGTTCTCCCGATCCCATCCGGCCTCCGCCGATCCTTCTGATGCCATTATAGCGGAGGATCGCGCTTTGGGGAAGTCTGAAAACGAGAAAATGCAGGCGCCGCCGTCGAAAAATCGGGATCACGGTCGAAAATCGCTCGTCAGACGCCGCCCGAATGAAAGACGGTGGAAGGACGGGACGGGATGTGCTACAATACTGTCAGAACTTTGGAAAAGAGGCGCCGGCATGAAAAAAGTGGTCAATGTACCGGACAGGATCCTGATCCGCGGCGCGCGGGTACATAATTTGAAAAATATCGACGTGGACGTACCTCTGAACCGGATCGTCGGCATCGCAGGGGTATCCGGCTCCGGCAAAGCGTCGCTGGCTCTGGGCGTTTTATACGCCGAGGGATCCCGGCGCTATCTGGAGTCCCTGTCCACCTACACCCGGCGGCGCATGACCCAGGCCGCAAAGGCGGATGTGGACGAGGTCCTGTACGTCCCCGCGGCGCTGGCACTGCACCAGCGGCCGGGCGTGCCGGGCATGCGCTCCACCTTCGGCACGGGGACGGAGCTGCTCAACAGCCTGCGGCTCATGTACTCCCGGCTGGCGGAGCATCGCTGTCCCAACGGGCACTATCTGCCGCCCTCTCTGGCGGTGGCGGCAGGGCTGGAGCTCGTCTGTCCTCAATGCGGGGAGCGCTTCTATGCGCCGGGCGCCGAGGAGCTGGCCTTCAACAGCCAGGGCGCCTGCAAGCACTGCGGCGGGACCGGGACGGTGCGCACCGTGGACGAGTCCACCCTGGTGCCCGACGAATCCCTCACCATCGACGAAGGCGCCGTGCTGCCCTGGCAGACGCTCATGTGGTCGCTGATGAAGGACATCGCCCGGGAGTTGGGCGTGCGGACCGATGTTCCGTTCCGCGAGCTGACTGAGAAGGAGCGGGACCTGGTGTTCCACGGGCCCGCAGTCAAGCACCATATGATCTATCAGAATCAGACCAGCGGCGCCGCGGGGGAGATGGACTTCACCTACTTCAACGCCATCTATACCGTGGAGAACGCCCTTTCCAAGGTCAAGGACGAGAAGGGCATGAAGCGGGTGGAGAAATTCCTGAAGGAGGAGCTCTGCCCGGACTGCGGCGGCACGCGGCTCAGCGACGCGGCGCGGGCTCCCCGGCTCCGGGGCATCGGCCTGGACGAAGCCTGCAAAATGACGCTTGCTGCGCTGATCGGCTGGGTGGACGGGGTGCCCGCCTCCCTGCCGGAGGAGATGCGCCCCATGGCGCGGAGCATCTGCGACTCTTTCCTCGACGCGGCGAAACGGCTCATGGACCTGGGCCTCGGCTACCTGACGCTGGACCGCGCGTCCTCCACCCTGTCCACGGGGGAGCGGCAGCGGATGCAGCTTGCCCGGGCGGTGCGGAACCGGACCACCGGCGTGCTGTACGTGCTGGACGAGCCCTCCATCGGGCTGCACCCTTCCAACATCGTGGGGCTCAACGGCGTGATGCGCGATCTTGTGGCGGACGGGAACAGCGTCCTGCTGGTGGACCACGACGCGCAGATCCTGAAGGAGGCGGACTGGCTGATCGAAATGGGGCCGGGCGCCGGGGCGGACGGCGGCCGCCTTCTGGCGGAGGGGACTCTGAAGGAGCTGGCAGCCAATCCTGTCTCCCGCATCGGCCCGTTCCTTACCGGTACGTCCATCCGCCGGCCGGGAGACCCGGTCAGGCGGGAGGAGCTGTTCGCGGAGGGGACGATCCGTCTCTCCACCGCTCCGATCCACACGGTCAAACCGCTGGAGGTATCCCTGCCCAAGGGGCGGCTCACCGTCGTCACCGGCGTGTCCGGCTCCGGAAAGACCACCATGGTCCTGGAAAGCCTGGTCCCCGCGCTGGAGGCGATCACAAGGGGCGGACGGCTGCCGGAGCACGTGCTCTCCGCGGAGGCGGAGGGTATTGAGCGCGTCAAGCTCATCGACGCCACGCCCATCGGCATCAACATCCGTTCCACTGTGGCCACCTACGCCAACATCCACGACGAGCTCCGAAAGATCTACGCCCGGACCCAGGACGCGAAGCGCCGCGGCTTCAAGGCGGGGGACTTCTCCTACAACACCGGCGCGCTCCGCTGCCCGGTGTGCGACGGCACCGGCTCCATCAGCCTTGACGTGCAGTTCCTGCCGGACGTGGTCATCCCCTGTCCCGACTGCCGGGGCTCCCGCTACGCCAAGGCGGCCTACGGCGCAAAGCACACGAACCGGGCCGGGGAATCCCGCTCCCTTCCGGAGCTCATGGACATGGATGTGAACACAGCCGTCTCCTTCTGCCGGGACATGAAAAACGTGATCCCCCGGCTGAAGGTGCTGCAGAGCCTGGGACTCGGCTACCTGACGCTGGGAGAAGAAACGCCCAGCCTCTCCGGCGGCGAGGCGCAGCGGCTGAAGCTCGCCAGTGAAATGGGCCGCGCCCAGTCGGATTCCGTGTTCGTTTTTGACGAGCCCACCATCGGGCTGCATCCGCTGGACGTGATGACGCTGCTGAACGTGTTCCGCACACTGATCGAAAGCGGCGCCACCGTGGTCGTCATCGAGCACGATCTGGACGTGATCCGCAGCGCGGACTACGTCATCGACATGGGCCCCGGCGGCGGCGAGGAGGGAGGCCGGATAGTCGCCTGCGGCACGCCGGAGGAGATCAAAGCCTGCCCCCTCAGCGTGACCGGGAAATTCCTGTAACGAATCCAGCTCGCTGCCGCTGCTCCGGTTTGCGATTACCGAAACGTTCCCCGCGTCGGAAGCATCCGCCGCGGGGAGCGCTTAAATTATCCGTCTCATGAAAGGAGTTTGTGCATCGTGATGCAGTCGAAGGGGCCGCTTTTGATCACCCGGTCGTCCACATGGGTATAGCCGAGCTTTTCGTAAAAACCCACGGCCACGACACGGCTCTCGATGACCACCTCACGGAAGCCCAGCTCGGCGATCCAGCGCTCCGCCTCTTCGATGAGCAGATTGCCCAGCTTTCTCCCGCGGTATTCGGGCAGAACGACCACCCGCCCCAGCATGACGCTCCCCGGACCGATCCCGTAAAACCGGCAGGTGGCGACGGGATACCCATCATCCAGCAGAACGATGTACCGCGTGCCCTCTCCGTCGTGCTCGTCGAATTCCTCCCGCAGGGAGAGATGGTGCTGCCGGTTCATTCCCTGGATCCTGACGGAATAGGCCCCGGCCCGCTGCCACTCCGCTTCCGCGCGGATCACCTCCGGTGTCTGCATGGCTTCCTCCTTTTCATTTTTCAAAACCATCCTGATCTCCGCGGCAGCGACCGTTTTGCTGAACGTCTCCGTCCCGTCGGCACAAAAGCCGCATTTTTCATAGAACCGGATCGCTCTCGCGTTTTCCTTCAGGACCCAGAGGCAGACCGCGGGGTATTCCCTCAGTCGCTCCAGTCCCGCCTCCATCAGCCGACGGCCGACCCCTTTGCCATAGTATTCGGCCAGCACATACAGGGCGAAGATCTCTCCTGTGTCCGCGGCCCCGCCGTCCCGGTCCCCGTAACCGACAAAACCGATCACCCGTCCGTTATCCTTCGCAACGAGGATGTTCTCACGCCAGCGAAAGGCCATCTCCTCACACTTCTCCCGGGTAAGCCTGTCCAGGTATTCTCCGCTCACGAGGCCGGGATACGCCTCGTGCCAGGATCGCCAGTGGACAAAGGCCTTGCCCCTGATCTCCTCATCGGTCTCCATCGGCCTGATTTCGATCTTCATATGGCTTTCCTTTCTCCGTGCGCTTTTGATCTGCCCGGAGCACGGCTGTCCTGTACAGCATAAACAGGCCCCCGCTCAGCAGAACTGCCCCGATGATGTCCGTGATCCAATGTACCCCGGAAATCAGTCTGCCGATGACCATGAACGCGGAGAACAGGATCACAAAGACCGTTGTGACCGTGCGGACCGCCGTATTCCCCGACCGCCTGTCGATCTGGAACTTCAATGTCGGCATCACGCTGAGGACAAGCAGCGTGGTGGAGGACGGATAGGACGCCTCCAGCCTGCCTTCGATCAGGACCGGCCTGTAATTGATGGGGATCATCTCAAAAAGCACGTATCCGGCGATGACAAGTACATAATAACCGCCCAGCAGGAGCAGGTCCGGATCGACCCGGAACGGGTTTCTCCGTCTGACGGCCTGGACGAGCCCGACGGCGGCAAAGCACAGGCAGATCACTATCGGCACGAATCCCAGCCAGTCGGTAATAGTATACAGCGTCCAATGAGCGCCGGTCAGCCTGTGGAACCACACGTTCAACGCCGCAAAGCCGACGCTCGTTCCGTTCGGCCCTGCGGCCTGCACGTCAACGTACCGGATCAGCATTGTCCACGCGGCAAAGGCGATCAGCAGACCCACGCCCGCCGCCAGTTCTCTTTTCAGGTTTTTTCTCACGTTTGTTCTGTCCTTTCGATATGTCTGGCAGGCAATAAGCTCACAAGGCTTTTACCGGAATGCCGGTGCCCATGCCTGCCGTCCGTAATATAGTGGTTATGCTCATGGGAATGTGTGACCGTATGCCTGTGTGTCGTTCCGTCATGCGTATGCGTAACGGTGTGCTGATGCTGATGTGCATTTCATCCTTCATCCGTACACGCCGCCCGCCCCGGGACATCAATACGACTGTCTCAACTGGATTTTGATTGTACTACCTGCAAACCGAAGGCCTTTTCTACCATTTCCAGTGTTTGCTCAATGCTTCGGTTTTCATTCCTGATTATCACATGAAATCCAGAATGTAAATAGCGGTCATAGTTTTCCTGCG